>Ga0247727_10000871_pt1 | contig 73359 bp, 61 predicted proteins | sample WisWelCaveWW1625_FD_202498 | JGI IMG/M metagenome (GOLD analysis project Ga0247727, IMG submission 202498) | Biofilm microbial communities from Wishing Well Cave, Virginia, United States - WW16-25 | ecosystem: Environmental > Aquatic > Deep subsurface > Groundwater > Cave microbial mat | place...
CGTTCAATTCACTTGTGCGCCTTCGGTTTTTCCCGGTGAAAGCGCGAAGGCGCACAAGTGAATTGAACGGGGCATTCGCACTGGGCGGGTGCCCGAGATTCGTTGGTCAGGTGTACGGGTGGGACAAGTATGAGCAAGAACATCTACGTGGGCAACTTGCCGTTCTCCGCGACCGCGGACGAACTGCGCGCGGCGTTCGAGAAGTACGGCACGGTGAACTCCGCCGAGGTCATTCAGGACCGCGAGACGGGCCGGTCGCGCGGGTTTGGGTTCGTGGAAATGGCGGAAGCGTCGCAGGCCGACGCGGCGATCGCCGGCATGAGCGGCGTAGACATGGGCGGTCGCGCGTTGACCGTGAATGAGGCACGCCCGCGTGAAGAGAGGCCCCGTGGTGGCGGCGGCGGATATGGTGGCGGTGGCGGTGGATACGGCGGCGGCCGCGGTGGTCGCGGCGGCGGTGGCGGCGGTGGTGGCCGCGGCGGATATGGCGGCGATCGCTACTAGCATCAGCCGCTACGAGAACGACAAACGACGGGTTACGATTCGTCGCGTCCTACAACGTCGCAGGCGGCTCATCGTCCGCCGATTGCCGTGCGAGCAGGCGATTGGCGATTCAATCCGAGTCGCCGCGCTTGCGGGACGCGTGAACTCTCGCCCGTTTTCCCACGATGCTACGTTGGATTTTCCTCGACGTCGGCAACCTGCTGTTGAACGACGATCCTCAGACATTTTACATCCACCGCCGCTACTTTGAGGCGGCGGCCCGGCATCGGCACGAGTTCACCTTCGATCAATTCCTCGCTGAACGCGAACTCGAAGTGAGTCGCGGCAACCGCTGGCCGACTCAATCCGTTCTGCTCCGCTACGTGTCGTCGCGGGAACTTGACTCGCTGTATCGCGAGGTCACAGACGAGCTGCGCGGAACGTATGACGAGTACAACTTCCTGATGCCGCACGCGCAGCCGATGCTCGAACAACTCGCAACTCGGTTCCAGCTTGGCATCGTCGCGAACCAAGTCGTTGAATGCCGCGACAGTCTGGTCCGGCGCGGGCTGCTCGACTATTTCGACGTCGTGGCCATCAGCGAAGAATTGAATCTGCACAAGCCCGACCCGGCGATCTTTCGGTGGGCTCTCGACCGAGCGCAATGCGAACCGGGCGAGGTCGTCATGATCGGCGACCGCCACGACAACGACGTGGTGCCCGCCGCGTCGCTCGGACTGCACACGATCTGGGTCCGCTGGGAGTCGCTTGCGGTCAAAGGCTGGACGCCGAACGACCCCGCCGCGCGGGCGTTCGTCGCGTCGCACGAACGAGAACCGTTCTACGGTCGCGTCACGCAGCCGGAAATCGCGCCGTCCGCGATCGCCCCGGACCTCCGCGCGGTGCCGGCCACGATCGACGCCATCAACTCGCGAGCAGCGCGTCCAACTTCCTCGGATTGAAACCCACCACGACCTCACTGTCGATCACGATCGTCGGCGTGCCGGACGAACCGAGCTTGACCAACTCATCGAACGCCTGCTGATCGCTGGCAATGTCCTTCGAGGTGAAACTCACCCCTTTCTGCTTCAGGTAATCCATCGCAGTTCGGCAAGGCGGTCAGCCAGGCGAATGATAAACCGTCACGGTCTTGGGCATGACTGTCTCCTTTCAAAATTGTCGGTTGGCTCGCTCATCGAGCCGCCTGCCGGATTGTAGCAATTCCGAGTCGAGCATGTCGCGAGTCGTCGCAGGAATTCGTCGGCCTCGTTGAATTTCGCGAACCGTCGTTCTTCGTCGCGAAATTCCGGCGTGTGCGCGTGACCGCGGCCGGCGTGCCAGCGGATGCCGTGCTTCTTGTGAAGCAACTCGTGGTGCATCACGTGATCGACGACGAATGACGGCACGCCCGGACGGTCGAGCGCCCGCGAGAGCATGATTGTGTCGGAGGCGAAGTTGTAGTGGCCGAATTTGCCGGCCGTGATCGAGCGGTTCCACGTGAGTTGCGGTCGTGGCATCGCGCCGGCGAAGTAGTCGGTGTTGACCCGAATGAACGATTCGGCCAGGTCGTGCGCCAGACCGCGCGTGTCTTCGATGACGCCCGCGAGGGCCGCCAATTCGGCCTGCAACTCCTGATATGCCGCGCTGAGTTGAAGCTGGTGCAATGCGGCGCGCAGACTTGGCCGGCGCCGGCCGAATATCGCGCGGGCCAGTTTGGCGAACTCGTCGAGATCGAGCGCGATCATGGGTGTCGGCAGCAGGCAGCGCGTGTGGCCTTCTGACACTCGCGCGCGAAAAATGCTGTGCGTGGGACGAAGATGGACCACGATCGGCCGCGGCCAACGATCGTGCAGGGCGACTGCCTCCATCGCCACCGTCGCACGCCGCAGCGCGTCGCCGTACGCCGCGAAGTTGCCGGCCTCCGCCATGAATTTCAGCCATGCCAAGTGCTCGCGCGTCCGTGCCGTGAAGTGCTCCGGGCGGCAGCCGGCACCCGCATTCGCCGTTTCAATGCGCGACACGAGTTCGCGAATGGACAGCGGCGACTCGGCAAGACCGCGGCCCAGTCGCTCGCAGATTTGTTCGACCGTCGCGGTGATCCCGCGCAGCGACAGCGACTCGCGCGGCGGCCCGGCCGCGTCGTCAATTGTGGCCACGCTGGCGAAGTCGAAATTGCACAAGAATTCGAACGCGCGCCGCGTCGGTCCCGGCACGGCCCGCAAGCTCGCGCCGTGAAATCGCAACGTCGAACTCACGTGCGCCACAGCGCGCCGCACGTCCGACCTGAGTTGCTCGCAACGCGCCGCCGACACGGGCCGGCTCAACTCACGCTGCACGTGATTGGCCAGCCGCACCAGACCAACAAATCGAATCTGCCGCATGAGACTTCCGTGTCGAGCCTGTCCGAAGCGAACTTTCGCGTGACCGCATCAGAGTCTAACAATTCGGCGCCGCCGATTGAACGCCCGCCGCGACGCTGTGGGATCGCGGACAACTTGCGAACCACCGCCTCCAGCAGGTCTAATCTGCGTCAGCGATTGAATGAATGACCGCAATCCTTGAACAATGGACGCAGAATCGACCGACTTTCGCAATGACCTCTCCCGGGATCCGTGAAAACGGAGGTTTGACAATGACGATGCACAACCGACGGCAATTGTCTTCGCAACTCGCCTTGCTGCTAGTCGTCGGAGCGGTCGCCGCTGCCACCACGCAGGCGCAGGACGAATTCGACAAGAAGCAGTTGCCCGCGCACCGCGTGTTCGCGAGCAGCCGATTCTCGATGGACGACGTCCTTACGCGGTCCTACGACCCCGACGTGCCGATGGGCTGCGTCGGCGATCGGGTGTGGGCGTCGAGTCCGCAAGGCTGGGCGTTCCGCGACGATGTGCACTGGCTGTATCTCACGAATCTGAAGGCGTTCGACATCGAAATCCGCGACGAGCACGGACTGCTGCAGCCGGCCAAGGCGACGTATTTTCCGAGTCACGTTCACATGGAAGGCGCGACCCGCGCGGTCGTGGCGTCGGCGTCGTTCACATTCACGACCGACAACGCGCAGAATCCGCTCACGAAACCGTTCCGGCAGGAGAAGCGCTGGACGTGCTGGTCGAGCGGCAAACGCGACGATTGGTACGCGGTCGATCTCGGCACGAAGCTATTGCTCAGCGGCCTCAACGTGTTCTTCTTCGACGACGCGCCGGGCGGCGGCTGCCGGCCACCGACGAGCTTCGAGGTCGAACGCTGGGATGCAGACGCCGGCTGGAAACGGGTCGCGACGAAACAACGCAAGCCGGACCAGCCGCAGAAGGGCGACAATCTCGTGGCGTTCGAGCCGATCGAGACGGACCGCGTGCGCCTCGTGTTCCGCAACGCCGGCGACAACTTCTACACGGGCCTTTACGGCTTCGAGCCGATCCTGACCGGCGACCGCGCGGAGACCGGCGCCGCTACGCCGCTTCGCATCACCGCCGACAAATTCATCACGCACGACGACGTGCTCGTGTCGGTCGTGCGAGTCCACAACCCGACGACCGAACCGCAATCGATTCAGGTTCTGCCGCTGCTCGATTGGACGTGGACCGGCGAAGTTGAACTTCGCCGGGAATACTCGCATGACATCGCGGGCAAAAACGCCAACGGCCAAGGATCGCTCATGTCGCTCTGGTTCAGTGCGAACACGCGGCTGCACGACATTGACGTGCGACGCTCGTTCCGGTTCGCGGCGATGAGCGACCCGCCCGCCGCCATGCGCCAAGGTGGCGAACAATCGCTGAAGGGCGAGGTCTCGATCACGCCGCTCGTCGAGTACCTTCGCGTCGGCAAGGGTGATGCGCACGTCGTGCCGCCGCTCGGCACCAAAGTCTTTAAGGCCGCGCTCGAACTGAAACTGCCGAATGAACCGACCGCGCTTGACCGCGTCTTGATTCCGGTGCAAGGCGACGGCGGCAATCGCATCGAACCGGACCGGCACGATGCCCGCGATCTCGTCGCGATACAAGTCGCCGAGTACCAGAAGTGGTTCGACTCCAACCTCGCCTACTTCGATTGCTCCGACCCGTGGATCACGAAAATGTACTACCACCGCGCGTACATCCTGCGGAAGAACTCGCTCGACCCGAAGCTCGGCCGCATGCAGTGGAAGACGCAGGCCGAGGGTCGTTGGCGCAGCGGCTGGTACCCGAACGTGATCAGTTACGGCGGCGGTCATCAGGTGCGCGAGGCCCGCTGGCTGCGCGACACGAGTTATTCACACGGGCACGTGCGCACGTTCGCCGATAACGAAAAAGCCGACGGCGTGTATCCGAGCCACGTGAAACCGTCTGGCCCGGCCGGCGGTCAGTACACCGATTGGATCACGGCGGCGGCGTGGGACGCGCACGTCGTACACCCCGATCGAGAATTCCTCGTAGCGGTCGCCGACAAGCTTGCGGCGAACGTGCGCGGCTGGCAGAAAGTGTATGACCCGGACGGCGACGGCCTGTTGCTCGTGGACAGTCACTGGTGGACCGGCATGGAGTATCAGCCGTCGTTCTTTTTCTTCTCCGATTTCAAGCCGGCGAAGAACTTCTACGAGCCGGAAAACAAAGTGAGCCTCGATCGCGTGGATTTGACGGCGTACAACTTCGGCAACGCCGTTGCCGTCGCCCGCATTTACCGCGAGATCGGTCAGCCGGAAAAGACCAAAGAGTTCGACGACTTGGCCAGCAAAATCGCCGCGGCCGTGCGGGCGAAAATGTGGGACGCGCACGAAAAGTTTTTCTACTCGCTCAAGCACGACGACGGCGCGAAGGCCGACGTGAAAGAGGTGATCGGCGTTTACCCGTTCTACTTCGGCATGCTGCCGGCCGCTTCGTCCGAGCGCTACGAGGCCGCGTGGGAATCGATCATCGACCCCGATCAGTTCTGGACACCGTGGCCGGTCGCGTCGGCGTCGAAAAAGTGTCCCGCCTATTCTCAATCGAACTGGCCCGGCGACGGCCGCGCGGCGGGTTGCATGTGGAACGGTCCCACTTGGCCGCACGCCAACTCAATCGTGCTCACCGCGATGGCGCGAACCTTGAGAGGGAGTAGGGAGTGGGAAGTGGGGCGTAGAAAGTCAGGAAACGAGCGAGTTCGACGTTCCGCGTCTGACGCTCTACGCTCTACGCTCGACGCTCAACATCTCTGGTCACTCTTCCTTTCCTTCACAAAGGCCCAATTCCGCGACCAGAACCTGTCGAATCCGTGGACCGGCGAGTTCTACAATGGCGAGACGGCGAAGTGGAAGACCGCCGAGCGCGACTATAACCACTCGACGTGGCTTGACGTGCTCATCCCCGACCTGATCGGCCTCGTGCCGCGTTCGGATGAAGTCCTTGAGATTGACCCGCTCGTGCCGCCGGGCAAGCTGAGTCACTTCTTGCTCGATGGCCAGCACTATCGCGGGCACGACGTGACGATTGTGTGGGACGACCCAGCGGCCGACGGGATCGGGGACGTGTACGGCGATGGTCGCCGGGGCCTCGACGTGTACCTCGACGGCAAACGCGTCGCGTCGGCCGATACGCTCGCACGACTGTTTGTGAACCTGAAGACCGGCAAGCCAGTAAATTGAGACACGCATGACGACGCAGAACTCCGCGAGTGCCGCGCTCAGTAGCCCGGTGGTTTCGCCGCAATCGCACGAGCCGCCGCCCGGCCCGTGCGTGCTGGTTGTGTTTGGAGCCACCGGCGACTTGATGCAGCGCAAGCTCATGCCGGCCATTTATGACCTGGCCCGCGATGGGCAACTGTCGCAAGGCTCCATCGTGGTCGGCGTGGGTCGGCGCGAGATTTCCGACGACGCGTTTCGCCAGTCGATGCATGACGCGATCGATCAGTTCTCGCGCTCGAAGCCGGTCGATCCGGCGATTTGGCAGGACCTTGCCCGCCGCGTCCGCTATTGCCGCGCGGCATTTGACCGGGCTGAGGCTCACCGCGGCCTGCGCGAGTTTTTGGTTCAATTCGACCGCGCGCACGGTACGGCCGGACGCAGGTTGTTTTACCTCGCGACGCCGCCCGACCTGTTCGAGCCGGCAATTCGCGGCCTGCGCGAGTCGCAACAGGGCGACCTGCGCAGCGCGGACGCTGATGACTGGCGCCGCATCGTCATCGAAAAACCGTTCGGCAGCGACCTCGCGAGCGCAAAGCGCCTGAACGGCGAATTGTCGCTCACGTTCAGCGAGCACAACGTGCTGCGAATCGATCATTATCTCGGCAAACTCACCGTGCAAAATGTGTTGGTGTTCCGTTTCGCCAATGCGTTGTGGGAGCCGGTGTGGAACCGCAGTCACATCGCCTGCGTGCAAATTACGGCGGCGGAAGACCTCGGCGTCGAGTCGCGTGCTGATTTTTACGAATCGGCTGGAGCGATGCGCGACGTTGTCCAAAACCATATTTTGCAACTGCTCGCGCTGGTGGCGATGGAACCGCCGGTGTCGCTCGACGCCGACGCGGTGCGCGACGAGAAAGTCAAATTGCTGCGCGCGGTGCAACTGGCCGAACCCGCCGAGTCCGGCATCTCGTGCGTGCGCGGCCAGTACGTGGCCGGACGCGTGGCCGCCAAACCGGTAGTCGGTTACCGCGAGGAGCCGCACGTAGCCGCCGATTCGGCCGTCGAGACCTTCGTCGCGATCAAGCTATTCGTCGAGAACTGGCGGTGGGCCGGAGTGCCGTTCTACATCCGCACCGGCAAGCGCCTGGCGAGTCGTGTCACTCAGATTGTCATTCAATTTCGTTGTCCGCCGTCCGTGCTGTTCAGCAAGGAGCATGCTCGAAGCCTTGCCCCGAACGCGCTCGTGCTGCGCATTCAACCGGACGACGGCATGTCGCTCGAGTTCAACACCAGGGTTCCCGGCACGTTTAACGAGATTCACGGCGCGGACATGGACTTTAGTTTTGGCGAGGACTTTGGGTCATATTCGCCCGAAGCCTACGAGCGTTTGCTACTTGACGCGCTCACTGGCGACACAACGCTATTCACGCGGCGCGACGAAGTCGAAACGGCGTGGGCCATCGTGGACGGAATTCGCGCCGGCTGGCAATCGGCGCACCCTCCCGAACCTTACCTTGCCGGGTCGTGGGGCCCCGCCAGCTCCGACACGCTGCTCTCCGCCAACGGACACCGCTGGTGGAAGCATCGAACCTGACGTGCCGGCATACTTCTCAAATTACGAGGCACATCGCGCTTAGGTCGTTGTGGTCTCGCCTCACAGTATTAGACCTAGTTCGCAACGCAGACAAATCTTTGAATGTACTTATGTCTGCCCATTGCGTGTGAGGCTGCGCGTCGCTAGATTATTCCGCGTCGTTGATCCATCCTCAAACAAGGAGTTTACACCAATGGCGAGCGGCCAAGAGAAACCTGCCAAGCTGAAGAGTAAGTCCGCGTTCATTCGGAGTCAGCCCGATCACCTTCCGGCGAAGGAGGTCGTGGAACGGGCGAAGAAGATGGGCTGGTCGATCGGTGAAAAGTACGTATACGTGATCCGCAGTTCCGCGCGCAAGAAGGCGGGCAAGCGCAAGCTCGGTCGCCCTCCCGGCAGTGCCGCGCCCTCCGCGGCCGGAACCGCCAGCGAGCGCGAGTTCCGCCGCCTCGCGCTGCAACTCGGCTTGAAGCGGGCCGACGAACTGCTGTCGGACACGAAGAAGAAGAGCGCGGACCTGATTTCCGGAAAGTAGTCAATCGCTTGCATCACAAAGTCCCTGGTCGAGATCGGCCAGGGACTTCTTTGTTGCCGTCGAGGGTGATCGCGCCGCGATGCTGAAGATCCGCAAAAGCTTCATACAGTCTCAGCTACTACCTCGTTCTGCCGCGCGAGTTTCCACGTGTGACCGTCCCAATGCAACTCGTTCACGGCCACGTTCGTAATCCCGATCGAGTGCCAGTCAAAGGGTTGAAACTGCTTGAACAGCGAGATGAAGAGGACGCGGATCAAAACCCCGTGGGCGACGACGATAACGGTCCGTCCGCCAAATCGTCTTGAGATTTCTTCCCAGACCGGCAGCAAGCGCGATTGAATATCACAGAATGATTCTGCGCCGGCTGGCGCGTTGCTCAGGTCGCCTGCGTGCCACGCGGCAAGTGTCGCTTTCCAAATGTCGTTCGACGAATTCGCCGGCGTGCCGCTAAGTGTGCCGACGCGTCGTTCGTGCAGTCGCGGCTCGATTTCATGTGGCGCGCCGCACGCCACCGCGATCGGTCGCGCGGTCTCGACGGCGCGGCGCATTGCCGAGCTGATTACGACGGCCGGCCGTTCGGCGGCGAGAATTGGTGCGACCGCCGCCGCCTGACGCCGGCCGCGCTCGCTTAAACCCACATCGGACTCAGCACCGTGGAAGATGTCCGGCTGCGCGGTCTCGGCATGGCGCAGCAGCAATAGCCGCGTGACTTGTGGAAAATCTTGAGCTTGAGGCGCGTGCATGGAGCGATCAGGAGCCGTGTCCCGTGACCGGACATTTGCCGGCAGGCGCCGCCCCGGCCGCGGGAGTTGGCCGGCCCATGTCTTCGCTCCGCGGGTAGATCTTGTGGCGCGGCGCGCCACGCAGCACTTGCTCGCGGCCCCACGTCGTGACCTCGCGAAAGGCGTCGCTGCGAATGAACACCGTGAAGTCTTCCTGGTTCTCCCACTCGGCGATGATCGCGTACGAATGCGGATCGTCCACGCGACGGTACAAAAAACTCTGCTGGTGCCCTTTCATGCCCTTCATCAATTCGAGCACTTGAAAGAACTTTTCTTCAAACAGCTTCGCCTTGTCGGGAAGCACGTCGTAATAGAGACCGATCGTTAGCATTGGCTGACTCCACGCGAGGGTCGGTCAGGCGTCAGCCTGACAACTCGAAGCTCATCGTCCGACATTCGGTCGGACTGAAGCCTGACGTACGTCCACAACGTAGTCAGTCGGCCCGCCGCTTGGCAATAACGAAGTGCGGCGGCTGCCGTTGAATTTGCCGCTTGACCGATCGTGCGACCGCGGCCAAAATGTTGTTGTTCCGTGTGAAAATCCCGCCGTGTCGAGTGAAATCGAGGAGGAAAACCATGCGAGTGTTGCAAATCAGTTTGGCCTGCTGTGCCGTGTTGACCCTGGCGACTGGGGCGAGTGCGGAGAACATCAAGGGGAGCTACATCGAGGCGCGCACGTGCGACGTGTACACCGGGCCGTGCTTCGCCAATTCCGAGTTCGGCCTGACCGGCGACCAGGCGATCCTGGCGTGGAAAGTCGATTCCGGCTCGTTTAACGGCGTGAGCCTTGACGGCCTGAGCGTCGTTGCCGCCGTCAAGGCCGGCAACACGATCGGCGACGAGTTCACCAACCCCTACCCGGCCAAGTGCGTAGTGATTGTTGACAGCCGGGCAACAGACGAGCAACGGACCGCTTTGGTTGCCTTTGCGAAAAAGATGGGCGGCCGGTTGCTTGACAGCGTGGTGCGGACCGAAACGGCTCCGATCGAAATGACGGTCGCCTGCTGCGAAGAAAAGGGCTGCGCAAAACTCGTCGCGGGCAAGTTGGCAACGATCGAGACGCGCTGCGCCGGCGAGAAGGATCACGTGTGCGGCAACGAGTCGATTTATTACCAGCCGATGACGAAATTGAACAAGGACTTCATCGCGGCGGTCACCGTGAGCCACGAGTTCAAGGGCAAGGGCCTGAACGGCACGTGGTCGAGCCCGAACAAGCGGAGCGCGTTCATCGGCTCGTTCAGCCGATAGATTGCGTTTTGCGATTTTCGATTTCAAAGAAACGGGAAGCCGCCGCGGCGGTTTCCCGTTTTTTTGCCCCGCGTGCTCTCAACTGAAATCATGCCAGCGATGCCACCGAGGAGCACCATGAGACACCGTTCACTTTTCGTAGTCGTTTCGAGTTGTTTCGCCGCGACGGTAGTCTGCCTCGTGGTCGCGGCCGTGTTCGCTTCGGCCCCGCCGGAAAACAAATACGCCGTGGCCGAGTTGAAAGAACCGGCGCCCGACGTGCTCGCCGCGGACATTGGTGCGGCGCTCGGCAAGACCGGCTACCGCGTGACTGGCGCCGAGGGCAAGACGATCTGCGACGTCTGGCTTCGCGCCGAGATGCCCGTGATCGCAAAGTTCCAGGAGCAGTTCGACATCAAATACCCGATCGAGCCGGGCACGCTCGTCGGCGCGATTCGATTTCCGGCCGCGACGACCGACTACCGGAAACAGGCAATCAAGCAGGCAGTGTACACGCTGCGCTACGGCCACCAGCCGCAGGACGGCAATCACCTCGGCACGGCTCAATTTCGCGACTTCGTGACCATCGCGCCGGCTGCTGAAGACAAGTCGCCCGCGACGCTCGACCCGGAAAAGGCCCTCGACCTCAGCAAAAAAGCAACCGGCACGACGCACCCCGCCATCCTCAGCCTGCTGCCGCCGAGCAAACGCGACAAGCTGCCGACGATGGCGCACGATGACACGCTCAATCTCGAAGTGCTCGTGGCCAAGACCGCGGCCAAACCCGGCGGCGCCGCGAAAGAGGTCCAAATCGAACTCGTTGCCGTCGGCCACGCGCCGGAATAGTGCGGCGACGCGACCGCCGTTTGCATCAAGTTCAAGGAGTGAACCGGATGACACTTTGCAAGCGATTTGTCGCATTGACGGCAATTTCTTGCTTGCTCCTTTGTGCAGCCAAGCTTTCGTCCGCGCGCCCAGGCAGCAGCCGCGATGCGGCGCGGACGAACGACGGACCGAAGCCGCTCGTGGACGTCGAGCAGCTCATGGAGCACGTCGTCAATCCCGGATTTCTTGCGGCCAAGGAATGCCTGCGCGAGAAGCCGGCGGACGCCAAATCATGGAAGGCCGTGCAATCGGCGAGCATCATCTTAGGTGAGTCGGGAAACTTGCTGCTCTTTCGCAAGCCCGCCGACGCCGACATGAACGAGTGGACGGCGTTGTCAGTCGAGTTGCGTGACGCAGGCGATAGACTCATCAAGGCCGCGCGGGCGAAAGATTTCGACGCCGCGAAAACCGCCTACCGCGCCGTCGTCGCCTCGTGCAACAAGTGCCACGAACGATTCGGCGACGACGGCGAGCCGAAGATTGAGCCGTGAGCTTGGATCGAGGAGTGCAGGATGCCCAACGAATTTGAACGCGAGTTGTCGGTGGCCGTCGAGGCGGTGCGCGAGGCGGCCGGCTTGTGCCGCGGCGTGCAGGCTGGCATCACGCCGGACGTGCTGGCGAAGAAGGACAAAAGCCCGGTGACCGTCGCCGATTTCGGCAGCCAAGCACTCGTTTGCCGAGCACTGCACGCGGCATTTCCCAGCGACCCGGTGATCGCGGAGGAGGATTCCGCGGAACTGCGCCGGACCGAAAACGCGACGCTGCTGGAACAAGTCGTTGAACACGTGCGGCGCGTGCGGCCGGACGCGAACCGCGACGAGGCCTGTCGCTGGATCGATCACGGTGGAGCACGCGGCTACTCCGATCGCTTTTGGACGCTCGACCCGATTGACGGCACGAAAGGGTTCCTGCGCCGCGAACAATACGCGATTTCACTTGCCTTGATCGTGAGCGGCCGAATTGAGGTCGCCGCACTCGCGTGTCCCAATCTGTCGAATTCGACTGCTTCGTCGCACGCCGGCGCGATCTTCTCTGCGGTGCGCGGGCGCGGCGCGGCGTCTCACGCGATAAACGGCGATTTAGAGTCCGTCGAGATCCGTGTGAGCAATCAGCCGGAGCCAGCACTCGCGCGGTTCTGCGATTCGGTCGAATCGGGGCACAGCTCGCACGATCACGCGGCCGAGATTGCTCGGCAACTCGGCATCACGGCCGAACCGGTTCGCATGGACAGCCAAGCGAAGTATGCGGTCGTCGCGCGGGGCGAGGCGGACATTTATCTGCGCCTGCCGACGCGGGCCGACTACCGCGAAAAGATATGGGACCACGCCGGCGGCGTGCTCATCGTCACCGAGGCCGGCGGCACCGTGACCGACGTCGCCGGCCGCCCGCTCGAATTCCGCCACGGCCCCGAACTCACCGCCAACCGCGGCGTCATCGTCACGAACGGCCGCATCCACGACCGCGTCCTCGCCGCCGTCGCCGCGGCCGGCGTGCGTTAGTCTGATTTGCTGTCACCGGGCGTCACGCGATCCAGGAGGGCCAGAAAGCCCGCGCTACGCAACCTCAAAATCGAATGCGAGAACGCCGTCGAGCTGTGGCAAAATCATTGCGACCACCCGCTGATGGTCGGGGTGTTTGAGGTAAGCGTCGCGCGACGCCGGGCTGTCGAATGTGACGAGGAATCCGTGCGTGTAATCCTGATTGAGTCCCTCCGGGCTGGCGTACGGCCCGCCGGCGAAGTAGGTGATGCCCGGCATTGCGGCCCAGAAGTCGTCGAGTTGCCGGAAGATTTCAGCAATCCTCGCGGCGGCGACTTCCGGCTTGAACTTCACCACGACCATGTGCTGCACGGTGGGCATTTGAGTCGCTCCAGGCTTTTTTGATGCTCGATTCTCAATCCTCGAACCTCGCCTCACACTTGGACGAACCGCAGCGCGTTGCCGCTCAAAATCTTCGCCAGCACCGCGTCGGGCAATTTCAGCGACACGAGCAGATCGTACAGCTTGTTCGTGAATTCGTCGCGGCCGAAGCAGCAGCGGTCTTGGTAGTCGATGAGGAACTTGCGCGTGAAATCGAGATCGCGCGAGAGCGCGGTGTGGCCGGAGCCGGCGGAGAGGTCGCAGTTCAAGTTCGGGTACTTGTCGAGGAATTCGATCAGCCGGCCGCGGCCGACGATCGGGCCTTTCGGGTACGCGGCCGGATCGGTGTCCGCGTCGCCGGATATTTCCCGCCAAAAGGCCGGGGCGTGGCCGAGGAACCGCGTCTTCGGGCAGAGCTTCAGCGCGAGTTCGACGCACTCGATGCCGCCGCCGTACCACCATTGCCGCGAACTCGACACGCCGTGACGCGGGAACGTCGTGTCGAGGTGAAAGATGACGGGCAGCCCCAGTTCGCCGCAGTAGTGGAACAGGCGGATCGCGTCGGGGTCGTCGTAGCGCATGCGCAATTTGAATTCGCCGAACACGCGGACTTTGTGAATGTCCACCGCGGCCTTGAGCTTCTCATGCGCGTGCGGGTCGCGCGGGTCCACCGTCGTGCCCGGAATGAATCGCCCGGGGTAGCGCTCTGCCAGGTCGATCACGTCGCGGAATTGAATGCCGGTGCCGGTCGGGTTGAGCGTCGCGTAGTAGCCTGGGCTCATTTCGCGCTCGGGCAATTCCCAACTAATGAGCCACGCGCGTTCGATGCCCGCCGCGTCCATATTCTCAATCGTCTTCGCGCCGTTGTGTCCGATCCAGCGCGGGTGGCAATGCACGTCCACGACCGGATGCTTCGGCATGCGGCGCGTATTGTCCACCGCCGCGTCCCCGTCGCCCGCCCGCGCCGCCGCCCGCGCGCCGCCGCACGCCATCGCGGCCGCGGCCAGTCCTGTCTTGAGGATCGTGCGACGATCGACACCCGCGTCACGAACGGTACGCATCGACTGATTCATGACTTCTCCTTTGCTGAAGCGGCAAAAGCCCGCGCCGGGCCAACGCCGGATTATCGACGCGATGCCGGCCGGTCGGCAAGAGTGCCACAGTTTCGCAACACGTAGAGGACATTTCTAGCGAGTTCCGAAACTGCCCGCGGACCGTTTGTTACAGCGCACGCGATTTGTTGGCTACTGCTCGGACTCGGCTGCCTGCATTCGTAACTCCTTGGCCGGCCGTGCTCTCGCGTCGAAACCACAAAACGGCCGAATTCGGTCAATACCCGCGCGGCTGCGTCGAATCCATCTGCGGGAACCAATGAGTCGTTCGTGGAACACGCGGGGCCTGATTTGAACGCCCGGCCGCAGCGCAGGAACGGCAGGTGCGGAAAGGTCGCTCGTCGTGCGCCCTCGTCGGCCGCGGACGAATACACGGCACGATCGGATCGACGGGAATGGCCCGCGCGATCGTGGCGATCGATCCACGCGATATGAGCAAGAGCGGATAGTTGACAGACCCCGCAGGGCCGATCATGATGACGCGCGCCAATTCACTGCGGGTCCATCGGACGGAATCCGTTGAACTATGTTGAAGGAAAGGAACCGTCATGGAAATGTTTTACCTCGTCTGTGCGATCCTCGGCGGAACGGTGATGGTTTGCCAGTTCATGCTGACGCTCTTCGGGATGGGAGGCGACCATGACGTTGGCGGACACGACGTGGGTCATGACCTGGGTGGTCACGACGCGGGCGGGCATCATGGTGATGGTGATCAAACGGCCGCCCACGACGCGCACGCCTCGTGGCTCGTGGGCGTAATCAGCTTCCGAACGATCGTCGCGGCACTCGCCTTTTTTGGATTGGCAGGGCTTGGCGCCCGCGCGGCCGACGTCCCGCCGATTCCGGCCTTGGCCCTGTCGGCCGCCGTCGGATTCGTCGCCATGATGCTCGTCGCTTACGTGATGCGCATGCTCGGCCGCCTTCACGCCGAAGGGACCGCACGGATCGAGCGGGTGATCGGTTCGAGCGGGACCGTGTACCTTTCGGTCCCAGGCCAAAAGAGCGGCGTCGGCAAGGTCACCGTGAAAGTTCAAGGCCGCACGATGGAGTACGCGGCCGTGACGGCTTCCGAAACTGAAATCCCAACTGGCGCCAAAGTCGTGGCCGTGGGCGTGGTGGGCCCGGGCACGGTCGAGGTCGCCCCGGCGCTTGAACCGGAAAGGGTCTCTCATGTTTGATACAGCCTTGTTCGCCGAGTGGAGCCCGATGACGTCAGTCGGCATCGGCGTCGTACTGGCGGTGCTCTTTGGGTTCACGCTGCTGATGCTGCTCGTGAACCGATACAAGCGATGCCCGAGCAACCGCATCCTGGTCAAATTCGGCATGGTGCGCGGCGGCGAGTCCGCCAAGTGCATTCACGGCGGCGCGTCGTTCGTCTGGCCGCTCGTCCAGGACTACGGCTTCCTCAGCCTCGAACCGATTCAGATTGCGATCCCGCTCAAAGACGCGCTGTCGATGGAGAACATCCGCGTCAGCGTGCCCAGCGTGTTCACCGTCGCCATCGGCATCGAGCCGGACGTCATGCAGAACGCCGCGATCCGATTGCTCGGACTGAACACGCAGCAGATCGCCCACCAGGCGCAGGACATCATCTTCGGTCAGCTCCGCCAAGTGATCGCCTCGATGAAGATCGAAGACATCAACCGCGACCGCGAGAAGTTCCTGCACAGCATCATGCACTCGCTGGAACCGGAGCTGCGAAAGATCGGCCTGTGCCTGATCAACGTGAACATAACCGACCTCACCGACGAGTCGGGGTACATCGAGGCGATTGGCAAGAAGGCGGCGTCGCAGGCGGTACAGCAGGCTCGCGGCGACGTGGCCGAACAATTGAAGATTGGCGAAATCCGCGTCGCCGAGGCCGAACGCGAAAAGGTGATCCAGGTCGCCAACGCAAACAAGCTGCGTGAGATCGGCATGCGCGAAGCGTCGCAGGAGCAGGCCGTCCGCGTCGCACAACTCGACCGCACGCAACAGGTCGGCGAGCAGACGGCCCAGTTCCAGCGCGAGATCGAGGTCAAGAACGCCGAGCAAGAAATGCGCATCCGCACTGCCGAGGCCAACGCGACGGCTGTCGCCGGCGAGAACCGGTCGCAGGGCCTGATCGCCGCGTCGCAGGCGGAACTGCTCGTGAAGAAGGCCGAAGCGTATCAAATCGGCGAGACTCGCAAGCGTGAGGCCGAGGCCGCCGTGCAAGAAGCGCAGCACCGCGCGATGGCGCGGGCCGCGCTTGCCGAGGCCGAACGCATCGAGGCCGAGCAGCGGGCCGCACTCGAAGCGAACGCCAAGGCCGCCAAGGCCAAGACGATCGTGGACGCCGAGGCCGAAGCTGAAAAACGCCGCATCCAGGCCGAAGGCGAAGCCAAAGCGATCTTCGTCAAGCTCGAAGCCGAGGCACGCGGCCAGTACGAAATCCTCGCCAAGAAGGGCGAAGGCTTGCAGCGCATCATCGAGGCGTGCGGCGGCGCGTCGCAGGCGTTCCAACTCCTCTTCCTCGAACACATCGACACGCTCGCCCAAACATCCGCCCAGGCGATCTCGAACATCAAGTTCGACAAAGTTGTGGTGTGGGAGGGCGGCGCGAACGGCAACGGCATCAACAGCACGTCGAACTTTCTGCAAGGCCTCGCCCGCACGATGCCGCCGATCATGCAAGTGATGAAAGATGTCGGAGGCGTCGAAGTGCCCGAGTATTTTGCGCGGCTGGTGCCCGAAACTCCTGCCGGCGACGGCGCTAACCTTGCCGCGAACACTGCACCCGCCGCAACGACCGCCGCGAAGGCCTCCGCGCCGAGCGCCGACGCGTCGAAGCCAACCAAAGTCGCAAAAGCGTGACAACCGGCGCCTCGCTACGAGCCGAGCAATTCGGGTCGAAGCCTTCCCGTCCCGGTGATCGGCATGGGCTGGCCCTCGGCGTTGGGTACCGTGCTGTCCGGATCGATGCCGAGCAGATAGAACGCGGTGGCGAGAATGTCCTTGGGTGAGATGGGCGTTTCCACCACATCGCCCGCGTGCTTGTCGGTCTTGCCGACGAGGTTGCCGCGTCCCATGCCGCCGCCGGCGTAGACCTGCGAATACGCGCGCGACCAGTGATGCCTGCCAGCCCCCTTGGGCTTCGAGTCGATCTGCGGCGTCCGGCCGTGCTCGCTGATGACCAACACCAGCGTTTCGTCCAGCATGCCGCGCTGTTCGAGGTCCAGAATCAATGCGGTGAATGTGTGATCGAAGACCGGCAGCAGGAATTCCTTCAGCCGGCCAAAGTGGTTGTGATGCGTGTCCCACGATCCGGCGTTCAGGCCGTAGGCGTCCCAGATTACTGTGACAAATTTCGTTCCTGCCTCGATCAGCCGCCGCGCGGCCAAACACGACTGGCCGAACAGCGTCATGCCGTACGTTTCCCGCACGGCCATCGGCTCGCGCGTAAAGTCCAACGCCGTGTGCATCTTTCCCGTCGTCAGCAGCGAAAAGGCCATCTGCTGTTGCTGGCCGAACGTGCTGATTCGCTCGTACGCTTCCAACTCGCGGCGCGCCCGGTCGAACTGGCCCAACAACGACCGCCGCAAATCGAGCCGCTCCGCCGACACGTCTTCGAGCGCGCCACCGCCGGCCAGTTGCAGCTTGTCGGTCGGCTTGATGCCGAGCAACGGGTCCTTGAATGCCTTGCCGGCACCGATTTCCGGCGCGAGCTTCGTGCCTTCGCCGGTGAAGTCGGTGTAAACCGGATCGTACCGCGTGCCGAGCATCGCCCCGTACGGCCCGGCCAGCGGCGGGTACTCGTTCTTCGATCCCATCGCAAACGGCAATGCGACATTGCGCGGCATCTCGGGCGACCGCCGGCCGCTGCATTGGTCCTCGATGTAATCCACAATCGAACCGATGAAGGGCCATTGCCGTTTGTGCCGCGGTTGGGCCTCGATCGTTGTATCGACTTCGGGAATTCCGGTCGTCGCGTACACGGTGCCGTGCAACGGATACGGATGCGTCAACGAGCGGACCACCGTCAAACGATCCATGATCCGGGCGATCTTGGGAAGCTGGTCGCCGATGTGGATTCCTGGCACGTTGGTTGGAATCGCCTTCATCTCGCCCTGAATCTCCGCTGGCGCGTCCGGCTTCGGATCAAAGGTCTCGTGCTGCGGAGGCGATCCATACTTGTAAATCAGGATGCACGACTTTGCCCGCCCGAACTTGGCCGCCCTCGTCCCCGGCGCCGCCTGCACCTGTTGCCAGCCCAGAACATCATGCAGCGCAACACCAAACGCGCCGAGTCTACCAATGTGCAGCAAGTCACGGCGCGTGATGCCGTCGCAGAGGACCTTGCGATTACCGAGCAGTCGAATCATTCGATTCCTCCCGGCGTACCTGTCGCAAACAAGCCGGACGCATTGTCATCGGATGCCGTTGCTGAATCAAGCTGATGGATGATCCCCGATGGGAGTCAACCCGGAAGACTCATTTGGCAGACGCTCGGAGCGCAAGCCACATGGTCAGCGCGCCCCAGCCTTTCGCAACGCTTCGGCCATTGCGGCGTAACCGTCGTCGCACGCCTCTTCGAATTTCATGTCCACGAAACACTCGACCGCCATCGAGCCGGTGAATTTGGCCGCGGCCAGGGCCGCGAAGATCGGCACGTAGTTCAACTCGCCTTTTCCGGGGATGCGGTGCTCCCACTTCGGGTATTTGCCGATGTGGTCCTTGAAGTGAGCGTGTTTGATTCGCGACGCGAACCGTTTCACGAACTGCACGGGGTCGATGCCTATGAGCATGAGGTAGGATGGATCGAAGTTCACGCCGAACTCCGACACGGCTACGTCGTCGAACAGCCGCGCCAGCAAGTCCGAGCTGTTCACGATCCATTCCGGCCACGGTCCCAGGTCGATTGCCACGGCCACGTGCTTGGTCGCGCCGTACTGGGCGGCCGCGCGGATCGCCGCGACAGTTTTCGCCCACAGTGCCGCCTCGGACAACTCTTTCACGCGGCCGCCCAAGTGAAAGGTCACGAGCGGCGCCCCGAGATCGACCGCCAGATCCACGCTGCCCTGGAGGTCGAGCGGTGTCGGGTCTGCCAGGGTCTTGGTCAGTTCCGCGTGAGTGATTACCGCTTCGACTGAGAGCTTGTGATTCCGCGCGGTCTCCCGAACTCGCCTCCGCCGCTCGGGCGTGACCGATTTTGGATCCGCGGAGGCGCCGAATGTCCCCGACTCATCGATGCCCGCGTAGCCGGTCTTCGCGATGCGTGCCAGGCAATCTTCGATCGATAGGTTCTGGCGATCGGTGTAGCTGTAGGTGTAGAAGGAAAGTCTCATGGGCACTCTCCGGATTCGGGATTGGATCGACACTCACACCGTCGGCTGGAGATGCCGGTCGAACCACGCGAAGGCGTCGGCTTGCATGGCGCGATCGAACTTGTGGCCGCCGGGATAGAAGTTGCAACGGTACATGGCGGAGGCACCCGCGCGCTCGAAGGTCTCGCGCATGATCTGGTCGGCCCGCTTCATCTCGTCGACGGTGTATAGCGGGTCTTCGGTGCAGTTAAGGACCATCGTGGCGGCCGGGACGCGAAGGGCGAGGATTTCCGGGAAGTCGAGGTCCTTCGGTAGCAACGGCACGTAGGTCATCCACGTGTGGGTGAAACATTTGTCGAGCAGGAAATCGCGCCAGGTGGTCATGAAACCGACGGCGATCGCGCAGCGGATGCGATCGTCGAGACCGCCCAGAAACACGGTGCGCATGCCGCCGCCCGACAGGCCCGCGCAGCCGACGCGCGACGCGTCGACGTCCGGCCGCCCGCACAGCACGTCGAGCGCCCGCTGGTCCTCGACGACGTAGACGCCCGGCCACGTCGTGCCGGCGCTCAGCAGACTCTTTTCCATGATGTGCTCGTGATTGCCAGCGAACGTGTTGTACTTCTTGATGCCTTCGAGATCGTCCGGCTCGGGGTCGACGCCCTCACCGCGTAGCCGCGGCGGAACATCGGCGACGCGGACGCGCCGACTGGCAAACGGGAACGTATCGTGGACGAGCACAGCGTAACCGCGCCGGGCAATCTCGTTGGCCCACGCCAGACTCTCGTAGCTCTTCTCCTGATGCTGCACCTGCACCTTCCAGGGCGAATCGTCGGCGCGGGCGATCTTGCGCCAGCCCAGGAACTTGTTGCCGCCGTGATCGTGCAGCGCGAGGATTCCCGGCAATCGCCCGCTGGCCGCGGTCGGTTTCAAGAGCACCGCATCGGTTCGCGGACCACACGGCAGTTGCCACGAGAGCTGCTCGACGTGAAGGCCGTCGAACTCGTGCACCGTGTCGATTCGCACATTCGGCGCGGCGCCGAGGTTGACCGGCGCCATACAATCCCAAGTCCGCTTACTCGCCGCGGCTCGCCATTCCTTGACATCCGCCCAGCGACCGGTCCGGAACGACAACGCCGCCGGCCGATCGCCGAGGACCGTTTCGGCAAGCCACGGCCCGTACTGACCGGTCATGTTCGGCCGCAGCGTCTCGGGTTGAATGGCCGAGTTTGCCGCTGCGTCACCGACCGCATCGACCAGAGTGCTCTCAGCGCCTCGGACTGCCGCGGTCGCCAAACCGCCGACAGCAGCAGTCGCCACGCTTTCCAAAAACACTCGCCGATCCACCCATGACAGGTCGAACATGGCTTGTCTCCCGTGTGCGATTTCATCCGCAACAGCCTACACGAAGGCCAGAAAGAATTCACATCGTCGTACGGCAAGAAGTCAAGGCGAGCCGCCGAATGCGCGACCAGTCCGTCGCAGTCGTGGCCGCATTATCCAATAGAAATCGGCATCACCGCGAAGTCTGGCATCTTTACCAGTTCGTTTGACGGCCGCGAGCGCCTGCGGGTAAACTGTGCCTACACCGCTCCGAAGCCGATCGTCGAATTCGCCAATCAAGGAACCAGTCATGTCTCTTAATCGAATCGTGGGCCGGTGGCTGTGGGTGGGTGTGTGGTGCGTGGCCGCGGCGCCGGTCGCGGCGCAGCAGGGTCGCGCCGTGCAGGGCAAACTCGACGAAGCGACCTACGACCGCATCGTCGAGGACTTCATTCAATACGACATCGGCAACATCCGCGATCCGGTTGCCATCGATCAGATTCGCATGCGGTTCAACGCACTCACGACCGACGCCGCCGTGCCGGCGCTCGTCCGCGGCCTAAATCGTTCGACGCAGATGCGGGCTAGTTGTCCGATCACCGCGATCTGCTCGCGGATTCGCAGCATCGTCAATCACACGAAGGACCCGGAGCTCGGCACATTGGTGCTGAAGAACCTCGAGAGGCGCGACGTCGGCCAGTACAACTATCATCTCGCAGGCGTGTTCAACTCAGCGGAGAAGGCCGTGCTGCGCACGAAGGGCGCGGCGATGGCGAAAGACCAGTTTCATCGCCGCGTCGATTCGGACCAGCAGCGGCTCGCGTCCGTGCCCGGTATGAAACTCACCGACTTGCCCGCCCGCGGCGACGACGCACAAACCCGAAGCGCGAATGAGGAAGCATCGGACTCCGACGCCAAGAAACCGGATGCCGACAAGAGCCGAGCCGGCAGGGCACCAACGAACGCGACCGCGAAGCCAAATCCGCCAGCTCCAGCCGCTGCGACCGACTTGAAAAAACTCAGCGTCGCGGACCTCGTCAAAAAGCTCGACGACTTCGCACTCCAGATCAAAGTGTTGGAAGAACTTTATCGCCGGGCCGGTTCGAGCGACGGCCGCGAAGTCGCCGCGCACGCCGACGCGATCATCAAGGCTCTCGCAGAGGGCGACGCCGCGGTCCGCGAAGTTTCCGCGCGGCTGCTCGGCCAGTTGCGCGAGGAGAAGGCCGTGCCGCAATTGATCGGCGCGGTGGCGGACTCGAACCCGCACGTCCGATCCGCGGCGGCCACGGCGCTCACGCGCACGACGCGACAACTCTTCGGCCCAAATGAAAACGCATCGGCCGACGAAGTGAAACAGGCCGTCGCACGCTGGCGCGAGTGGTGGGCGAAACAACCGCACGCCGAGCGTTGATTCCGTCAAGTCGCCGCTTCGATCGCTTCCTCCATCATGAGATTGTCAGCCGACGCAGAATTTCTGGGAACGGGTAATCGCGATCCGGGCTTCGATCTGTCTTGGCCCCGTCGCCCGCCGCGCCGATTTCCGCGGTCGCACATCTCGCTCGTGCTTGTGGTCGTCGGCTTGGTGGCTGTGAGCTGGCTCGGTCGCGACACGGCGGCGGTCACCGGTCGAGTGGTTTTCGATAAAACTGGTCTGCCGGTCGCCGGCGCTCGCGTGGGCGCGAGAGGATCGAACGAGCGCGTGCAAACCGGCGCTGACGGGCGGTTCCGCCTGCGCAGCGCCGCGCCTTCGTCATCTCGCATCGTCGCGTCGAAGCCGGGCCACTTCATCGCGGGCATGCCGCATGTCGGTGGCGTTCGCGTGCGGCTCAAAAAATACCCGACGGAACAATCTCCCGATTACGAGTGGCTCGACCCCGGCCCCGATCCGGCGGGCGCGGAGAATTGTGCGAACTGCCACGCGGAGATTTACCGCCAGTGGTCCGCGTCGAGCCACGCGCGGTCGGCTGTGAACCGTCATTTTCTCGACGTGTTCTACGGCACCGACTGGACCGGACGGCCGAACGTTGGCTGGAATTTTTCGCGCGACCACCCGGAAGCTCGTGCGGTCTGCGTCGCGTGTCACGTGCCAACGATTGCGGCCGATTCGTCTATCGCCGACGATCCCGCTCGCGCGACGGGCGTCGTGCGTGAAGGGATTCACTGCGACTTATGCCACAAGATCGCCGGTGCCGACGATTCGGCCATCGGTTTGCAGCATGGGCGCGACGCGCTCAGACTCGTAAAGCCGGCCGGCGGTGTGCAGGTGTTCTTTGGGCCGCTCGACGACGTGGACCGCGGGCGCGACGTCTATTCGCCGCTGTACAAATCGAGCTTGTACTGCGCGAGTTGCCACGAAGGGACGCTGTTCGGCACGCGCGCTTATGAGACATTTTCTGAGTGGCGCGCCAGCGACTACGCGCGGCGCGGCGTCGAGTGCCAGGACTGCCACATGAAACCAGACGGCACGACGCGACGCATCGCCACCGGTGCCGGCGCGATCGACCGCGACCCCGCTTCGATTTCGACGCATCATTTCGCCGCATCGATCGACGAGTCATTTCTGCGTTCATCGGTCGAAATCGACGTCGATGCCCGGCGCGAAAAAGAGTGCGTGCGCGCGACGATCACGGTGCGACCAAAAAACGTCGGCCATTGCTTGCCCACCGGATCGCCTGACCGGCATCTCGTGCTTGTCGTGCGAGCGACGGACGCGGCCGGCGCCGAGTTGCGGCAGACGTCGGGTCTGACAATCGGTTCCGAGGGGGGCGTCGGTTCGCTCGCGGCCGGCAATCTTTCCGGCCAGCCCGGCACAATCTTCGGCAAACTGCTGCGCGGCCCCGCGGGCGAATCGCCCGCCCCGTTCTGGCGGGCCGTCGCCGTCGAAAAAGATTCGCGCCTGCGGCCCGATGAACCGGCGGAACTCCAGTTCACGTTCGACCGATCGAGCGACGGCCCCGTGCGACTCTCGGTATCACTGATCTACCGCCGCTTTTACAAGCTGACCGCAGCGGAAAAAGGCTGGCCAGATTCGGACGTGACATTGGCGGAGCGATCGATTCAACTCCCGTGAGGAGTCTGCAACACGCGCCGTCCAGTGTCTCACGGCCAGATTCCGCGTTCCATCGCCACGCGGGCGACGCGGCTGATCGCGAGCACGAACGCAGCCGTGCGCAGGTCTACGCGATCCAGCGAATCATCATCGCCCTTCTTGCGCGATTTGGAACGTTCGGCTTCAAGGCGATCGATCGATTCATTGATTTCTCTTTGCTTGTCGATCACCGCGTTCGTCGCGCGTTCCATTTTCACTTGCAGCTTTTGATTGACTTCGTCGAGGTCCCACTGTTCGTTCTCGATGTTTTGGACCCACTCGAAGTAACTGACCGTGACGCCGCCGGAGTTAACGAGGATGTCGGGCAGGATCGGAATGCCGCGGCCGAAGAGAATCTTGTCCGCGGCGGGGGTAGTCGGGCCGTTGGCGCCTTCGGAGATGAATCGGGCGCGGACCTTGGGTGCGTTGTCGGCGCGGATTTGATTCTCGAGCGCGGCAGGGACCAGGATGTCGCACTCGAGCGCAAGCAGCTCGTCGTTCGTGATCGTCTTCGCGCCGGGGAAGTCGATGACCGAGCCGGTCTTTTTGCTGTGGGCGAGCACGGCGTCGGGATCAAGCCCCTCTTCGCGCAGCACGCCGCCGCTCACGTCGCTCATCGCAATCACGCGTGCGCCGGCCTCGTGAAACAGTTGAGCCGCGACGCCGCCGACCTTGCCGCATCCTTGAAAAACGACCGACGCGTTACGCACCGAATCGAGGCCCGGAACGACGCCGCGCGCGAGTGCCCGCGCAGTCGCAAACAGGCAGCCGCGGCCCGTCGCCTCTTGTCGGCCGTGCGAGCCGCCGATGTCCACCGGCTTGCCCGTGACGACCGGCAAATTGTTCTCGCCCGGGTGCATCATCTGATACGTGTCGTAAATCCACGCCATCGTATCGGCGTCGGTGTACACGTCCGGCGCGGGAATGTCCGTGTGCGGACCGATCGCGTCGCCCAGATCAGCAATGAACCGCCGCGTGATTTTGCGCAGTTCATTCTTCGTCAGTTCTTTCGGATTGCAGATCACTCCGCCCTTGGCGCCGCCGAACGGCACCTCGATGAGCGCGCACTTCCAGGTCATCCATGACGCGAGTGCCCGCACTTCGTCGCCCGTCACGTTCGGGTGGTAGCGGATGCCGCCCTTGCCCGGTCCGCGAATGCGGCTGTGCAACGCGCGGTAGCCGACGAACGTCCGCACCGAACTGTCATCCATCTCGATCGGAAACTCGACGGTGACCATGCGACTCGTGCGCTTGAGAAAATCGAACATGCCCGCCTTCAGGTCCGGCAGGTAGCGAGCGGCTCGGTCAAACTGCTGCTGAACGATGTGATAAGGATTCAAATCCTCCGCCGGCTTCGACGCTCGGGTTGCGTGAGCCGGCGGCTTGACCGATCGAACTCGATGCATGGCGTGCTCCTGAACAAGATGACCCGCCGGCTACTCTACCACCCGGATTGGGTGCGTCGCCACGGCGCGAACCGGGCCTGTTGCCCCCAGGGCGTCAGGTGATCGGCCGCTGCAGCCGCTGATTGCGTGCGATTTTTTGGGCGGCCCGCGATTGGACATTATTCCAAAGTTCGCGCCAGCCGGCGCGATCGCGCGCCCACTGCGGAAAATACGCGCGGAGGAATCGCACGGCGTCGCTGCGCCGGACAGCCGGGCAACTCGTGAGGCTGACGAGCACCCGGGCGACGTTCTGAAGACGGCGAAACATCGGCAGCCGGCGCCAGCTCTGAACGCCAGCCAAGTCGATGACGAAAAGTTCAGGTCGTTCGGTGTCGGCGGTCGCCGGGGTGACCAGGAAATTCGCCGACTTGAGGTCGCGGTGCGAGATGTTGCAGGCGTGCATGCGCCGGACGAGGCCGCCGATTTGCTCCACGATCCAGCGGATGCGCCGGCGCTGCGCGTCGGGCGCCAGATGCATCACGACGCCGCTCAAATATTCGCGCAGACTCATCGAATCGGGAATCGCCTGCGCGACGAGATAGGTTTCGCGGATGAACGGCCAGCCAGTGCGCTCGATAACGGCGAGCGGCCGTGGCGTGGGAATGCGGCGTACCAGCAGGCCGTGCCCGCCGCGCCACGCCCGCAACGCAGGGCTGTAGAAAACCGTCGCCCGCAGCGGGTCCAGCCACTTGGAACAATTGAATCGCTTGTAAATGACCGGCACGGTCACGCCGCCGACCGTCATGTTGACCCGCACCACCGCGGACGACGCGGAATCCTTCAGCACCTCGGCCGACGCCGCTCGGAACGGCGCATCGGGATCGCGCAAGAGGGCCATGAACGCCGGCTCGCCGAACTCAGCCGCCGCGAATCCGTGCGTCGATCCGATGCCGCGAAAGAAGTATCGCCGATTGTTCGCCACGCAGCGTTCGGTCAGTCGATGCCAGCGATTGAGCGCGTTGTGGCGCAGCTCGCGCTGCAGTTCGGCCGCCACGCCGCGCAGGGTCAGGCCGAGTTGTGGGCGTAATTCCAGGTAATGCCGCAAAAATCGCGCGCGGTCCGCGCCGCGAGCCATTGTCTCGAAGAAGACTCCCAGCGCGAGCAGGTCGCGGCGCGAGCGACGCCAGTCGTTCTGCCGTCCGGTCCGCGCCTCGTGAAGATCGACGAGGAACAAATCGAGCGCGTGATTGTCGCCGAGGCGCACCAGCACGTTGCCGGAATGCAAGTCGGGATGTCGAATGCCGGCGTCATGAACGCGGGCGACCAGCGACGCCAATGATTCGGCGAGCCGCCGCCGAATTCGGGCCTGCCGGTCGGCCGGCAGACGGGCGTACGACTGCTCGACGAATCGATCGAGCGACTCGACGTTCTCAATCCCTTCGGTGATCAGGTAGTTTTCGAAGACGAATCCGCCGCGGCGCTCTTCGCCCAGCGCGAGCGGCACAAAGGTCGGGATGTCGCGGTCAGCCGCCTGCTCGGCCAAATTCCACTCGCGGCGACCCTTGGACGATTGAAGCCACTGGCTGAGCATCGCGCGGGCGTCGGCCACGCGGTGGTGCTTGATGAAGACCGAGTGCCCGTCGAGTTGCACGCGATAAACAGTGCGATGCGGGCCTTGTTTGACCACGGACGCCTGGCCGTTCTTGAGCCATCGATCGAGCGGCAGACCGCAGGAATCGAATAGCCACTTGGCCGCGTCAGCCCGGACGCGCCACCACACGTCACCAAATCGAAGGCGAGTAATGCCAATCATCCTGCCAGCGCCGGCTCCAACACGGGTGTCGTGCGGACGGTTTCAGTTTCCGCGCTGGCCCGCGCGGCGGCACCGCCGAGAATTTGATCGAGCGCCGGCGCCCAGCGCGAGACGTTGAAACGCTGTTCGACGATCTGCCGGCCGTAGCGGCCCATCGCGCGCCGCAGTTCGGGGTCGGCCGCCAGCGTGCTGATCGCCTCGATCCAATCCGACTTCGTTTCAACGAGAAACCCGCTACGGCCGTGCTCGACCATCTCCGCGTGTACGCCGACCGAGTTCGCGACGACGGGCAGCCCCGCGGCCATGTACTGCAAGATTTTCAGCCCGCACTTGCCGCGGCTCCACAGGTCGTCGGGCAGCCAACTGATGCCGATGTCCGCCCGCGCCAACTCGTGCGCCTCCGTCGGCTCCGTCCAAAACACGGGCATCACCGGCAACCGGTCGAATGTCGGAAACGAATCGCAAATCACCTTGAATTGCAGACCGGGAACGTAGCGGCCAATCGCCTCGAATAACGGCGTCGCCACCACCAGCCCGCGCAGCGTGCTCGACGAGCCGATCCAAACCATCTGCACGGATTCGGTCGCGTCGTGCCGCGCGAGTTCCGGATAGCGCGCCGGATTGACGCACGTCGGCACGACGTGGATGCGGTCGTGGTCGGTGAACTGTGCCGCCTGTTCGGCGAGGAACGCATTGCCGGCGACGACGGCGTCGGCGAATTGCACGACGCGACGAAACCGCGTCGAGCGCCGCGGACAAAGTGGCCCCTTCGTCGCGTACGAATCGCGGTACAACACGGCGTCGTCAAAATCAAACACCAGCCGGCGCGCGTTGTAACGCAACAGCCGCAGCCGAAACGCGTCCAGTAGCTTGCGCTGCAGCAGCACGACGTCCGCCGCATGATCGTCGCGCAGCGTGTACAGCCGCTCCAGCAAGCTCGACATGAGCGGCCGCAACTCGACACGCCAACCGCGCGATTCGAGTTCGGATGTGTACGCGCGCACTCGGTACCGGCAGCAAACGTGATCGGGCCTCTCCACCAGCCCTACCGCTCTCATAGTTCCGGACCTCCTGGCCGAGGCGCTTCTGCGCATAAAAGGCGGCGGAGTCTAGCGGGAACGTCAAAAACGGACAAGGCGGCCTCGTGCCACAAAAAACCCGTAGGTGCCACAGCGCGCCAACCATGTCCCGCTCTCAAGATCCGCGGCTGGAATCAATGTCCAAGGCCGGCGGAGCTTGAAGTATCGAAACTGACGCCGTTCCGGCACCTGCGACCAGCGGTCGGCTGCCAAAACTCGCGCCCGCGACTTCGGCAATCATCCGACGATCGCAGTCCACAGCCGTTCCGCAGTCAACTGAGGTAGCATTTGCCGGCCACTCGACCGGACACGCATGTAAATTATCCATCATTCCCAAAAGCACAATCCAACGCCTCCATGAGATATCCGGGGTCGATGAAAACTCGTGTTGGCAGCGCAGGGAGATGTAGATATCTCCCAGCGTCAAAAACTCGCGTTGCCACTTCCGTCGGATATCTTCGGACGGCAAACACCTGAGTTTCCAGAGAAAAACAACTGCTTATTCATATACGTAGCATATGGTTAGGATAAGTTCATCTCGCAAGAACGATCGATCGTCGGCGGGTCGTATTCTCTAGGCTCTTGGTTGCGCCGCCGAGAAAAGCGGCTGGTGTACCGTTTGGCGAGCGAGGGGCGTCAGCCCCCTGATGGTCCGCAGTGAATCAGGGGCTTCACGCCCCCGCTAGCCAAACGGGATCATTACCTTAAGCTCGCGCTGCTTGACGCTCCCACGTTCGCGGTATATTCTCCGGGCGACTCTGAGTTTGCGTTTGTCGATGTTGTCGGCCTCCGGGCGGAATTGTGCCGCGATGTGGCCCAAACTGCAACCAGACTTGGGCGGAAACGATTCCGGTGAAATCACGCAAGTAGGATCATTACGGTTCGGCGTCACGACTTGGGAGGTCCGAAAATGTCAGAGGCTCATCAAACCTGCATTGAGTGCGAGGGCGCAACCCACCCGATTCGAGTGGTCGAGCAGGACCACAGGCAGCACCACACTCTGAAGTACACCGCGATCGACGCGCAGCCGAGTTGGTTCCTCGGCATCTACCCGGTCGAAGGCCACCTGGCCGCCGAGTTGTGCGAGTCGTGTGGCCGGGTGACGTTCAAGGCCGTCCCCAAGGAACCGGGCGCGAAGTAGAGGAGCCAGCTCAGCCGGAGCTTCGCCCGCAACCGTAGCTGAAATCGTGAAAGCTCAGTCCGAAGTCTCACAGCTCGGATACTCCAAATCGCACGCACGGTATCCCGATGAGCGAACGCATGACACTCGGCGTCAAGTGCGACGATGTCCTGAAGGACAACGGCCATCGGTACGCCATCAAGGCTCGCAAGAAAAAGATTGCTCTCGTCCGCATCGAAATCACGAATCTGCAGTCAGCGGACGTGAAAATGCTGCTAGGCTCAACGAAGTTGATTGCTGCCGGAAAGACGTTCGCCGCCGAGAGTCCGGCGGTCATCTTGCGAAATCTCTCCGAATTCACTTGGGACTTCTTGCTCTATGCCCTGCTCGATTTTCATCCGATCACGGCGGCCTTCGAAGTGTGCGTGTGGCTGACGGGGCCGCTCTACAATCGCCGCCTCCGACGGCAGCTTGCACTCTTAACGGATGCGGACATGTCGCTGCGGCCGGGCGAGTCGAAAACGGCGGTGGTGGCCTTCCGAGGTGCCGCGCCGGAACTAGAACGACTCACGATCGTGTTTCGCTGTGGTGAAACCGAAGAGGAACAGCTGTGGGCCTTCAACTCCGCGTAATCGGGTATTTCGGAGGCGGAGGCGGAAGCAATGTTTGCATTCCTCGATCAAGTCCGGCCAACAACCTGGCGCGTGCTGGCGTTGGCTATCGTCGCCAGCGTAGGTCTCAGTCTGTTATGGAACTCCGTGTTGTCCTCGCGCCTCGTCCGCGAAACTTTTCCCAATGAGTCGGCGTCCCGGTTGATTCTGGTGACGCTCATCAACGTGCTCGACCTGTTAGTCATTGTGGGGATCGTCGTGTTCCGCGTCGGCCGACTGCGCCCGTGCGACGTGAGGTGGAACGTCCCGGCCGTTGGCCGAGCGACATGGGTCACGCTCGGTTTCTGGGTCGCGATGCAGCCGGGGCTGGCGCTCTACATGTGGCATCAGGGTCAAGAGCTGCAATGGAACGACGCCTGGAATCGGCTGGGACCGGGATACCTGCTCGGCACGCTGGTCTCGCAGCTTCTGGGCAACGCGCTGTTGGAGGAAACGCTGTTCCGAGGATTCCTGCTGCCGCAGTTCTACCTGCAGGCGTCTGGAGTTTGCCGCAAGGGCGTTGCACTGGCTCTGGCCCTGCTGGCTTCGCAAATCCTCTTCACCCTGATGCACCTCCCGAGTCAGGTTTTCTTGCAGAGCCTCTCGGCCGCCAGGATTCTTGAGGGCCAGGTGGAAAACCTGCTGATCGGGCTGACGGCCGGTGCGGTGTATCTCGTGACGCGAAACCTCTTCGTCGCCGTGGGACTGCACTCGCTCTGGAACCAGCCGGCACGGCTGCTGCTGGTGCCGTTCGCACCCGGCGTGAAGCTCGTGTGGTTCTCGCTCGTCGCGATCCTGCTGGTCGCGTGGCTGCTGGCGCAACGGTTGAATGGTCGAAGCTCCGATCGCCGGGAGCCGTCGCCTTGATCACCGACCTTGACTGAGTCCGACCGACGACGTGTCGCGTGCTGACCTTGGCGAAGTCGGCGCCGAAGTGGACGGCGGCGCGGCCAACGACACGCTTGTCGGTCCGACAACTGATGAGTTGAACGGTGGCGCCGGAGTCAATTCGGTGCGAACGAATGCGACGCCGAGACGACGTACGTCCCGTCACTAGAAACAGCCGCGCGACCTATGCTTCCCTCTCTTTCGGCCGGTGGCACTGACTTCCACGCACTTGGCCCGGTTTACTCGCCTTGCGAATTAACATACTATTGAGGACCAACTGCTGGACTCCGTCGACAAGCAGCCGCTTGAACCAAGTGCTCACCGGAAAGTGTGACTCGTTGTCGGGCAGATTGCCTAGCGCGGTTTTTCGCGGTCCGAGCCTAAACGAGTGCTGCCACCCTTTGCCGTCTCGGCATAGTAGTTGTCGTTTCCGGCGGCGCTTTTGCTAACCACCGGTTTAACACCCTTCGCACGCTTCGCGCTCTTCCCGCTCAAAATCGTCGGTTTGGGAATCGCTGGATCGGGAAACATGGCCCGCTGAGCGAGCCGGTCTGTTCGAAATGTACGGTTAGTCGTCCGGCGCGATAGGCGATTTCGACGACGCACGCACGGAGGCGTTGGCACGTCAAGCGATCGATGTGACGCCGACGATTACGAATCCGGCGCATCGATATCCGGCGTCGCTTATCACGCTGATCCAGGCTCAGCTCGACATCGTTAACGACAATCAGCCGATCGCGACCGGCGGCGACGCGCAGGCGGCAACCGCGGCGCGGAATCTGTCGTACCTGTATGCCGGGGATAGGGTAGGGAACTGGCTATTGGATCGCCGCGATCATTCCCGTCTCCTCTGAATACGTTCGCTCCGTAACCGCGCCGCGCACGTCGAACGCGAACTCGGTGGGACCGCCCAGGGCATCGGTCATGCGATTTTGGAATTCTCGTCCGCGTGCTGCCGCAGATAAGTCGGACTGCCCACGTTCGATGTCTGGACAGAAAAATCCGGCCCGGCTATAAGTCCGGCCCCATCGGCCGCTCGGACCCAGACTCGCGGAGATCGCTCGATGAACGAATTCATGGCTGGCGTTGCCCGCGCCGCGGCCGAGACGTTTGAGTTTCCGGAACCGATTCTGGAAGTCGGTTCGTTTCAGGTGCCCGGCCAGGAAGTGATCGCGAATCTTCGCGGTCTGTTTCCGAACCGGCGGTACGCCGGCATCGACATGCGGCCCGGGCCTGGCGTGGACGCGGTCGAAAATGTCGAGTGCCTGCCGCGCGGCGACGGTTCGGTCGGTTCGGTGCTCGCACTGAATCTGTTTGAGCACGTCGCGCGATTCTGGCGGGGCTTCGACGAAGTGCAACGAGTGCTGCGGCCCGACGGCCTGCTGCTGGTGAGTTGCCCGTTTCACTTGCACATTCACTCGTATCCCAACGACTATTGGCGATTCACGCCCGAGGCGTTTCGGCTGCTGCTCGATCGGCTGCCCACGAAAATCATTGGCTATCACGGGCCAGCCAAGCGGCCACTCGACGTGTGGGCACTCGCCGCAGGTCCGGACTATCCGCCGATCAGCGATGAGCAGCACGACAAGTTTCGCCGGCTGATCGGGCTGTACGCGCGGCAGCCGCAGCAATGGAAAAACAAGATTCGCTATCAGCTCGGCCGGCTGCTCTGCGGCCGCGGGCCGTTCGCGCCGTTCCTGGACGCGGAGCGATTCGACACGCAGTTGATTCGTGCGGCATGACAGCTTCACCGGGAACGAGCAACTTCGGTCACCCGCCAGACTGACCACGTTGACCAAGATTACCGAAGCTGTTACAAACTCGCGCCGATCGACAACGCAGCACGCTGCCGTCTCGCCCACGGACTGGGCCGCTGGCGGCGCACTTCACGGGAGGCCGACGCAGGATGCGCGAGCGGAGCCGAGACTTGTTCCTTTGCGGCGGAACGCAGAGCAGCGGATCAACCTTGATTTCGTGGTGCTTTCTGCAGCGCCGCGACATGAACGGCTTCCTCGACGCCGATAACGACCTGCTCATCGACATTCCCGACATCGGCCAGCCGCACACGTGGTACAAGACGACGATCAGTTGCTTTCGCGTGAGCGAACTCGCGTCGCACTATCAAGATGCCGGCTGGCGAGTGCATCCGATCCTGGTCGCGCGCGATGTTCGCCACGTTTGGGCGTCGCTTTGCCAAAAGCCCTACGGTCGAAACGGCATCACGGCAGAAGATCCGCCGCTGCGCACGCGGCTGCGGCGGTTCAAAGAGGACTGGGAACTATTCCGCCGCAACGGGTGGCCGGTGATCGGCTACGAGAATTTCGTCGCTGAGCCGGAGCGGGAGCTGCGCCGGATCTGCACCGACCTTGGACTCGCGTGGGACGACGCAATGATGACGTGGCCGAAGCCGCGTGCGAGCATTGCGGACACGAAGCACGGCAATCACACGTTTCGCGAATCGCGTGGGCAGGGATTGATCGAATCGCTGCGCCCGTCGCGCGACGAACTGTTGCCGGGGTCGATTCCGCCCGCGGACTTGGATTGGCTTGAGGCCGAGTTCGCGGACTTCAATCGCGCGAGCTGCTACCCGGCCCGCGCCGCGGTCAGTCGCGATGCAATTGACGGCATCGATCGAGCCGTGCCGTCCTTTGAATTGACTCGGCGACATAAATGGGAAATCCGCCGCAAGCCACTTCGCTGGTTCATGCACAGCCTCGGCTTCCGCGGCACGCTTCACGAGGTGTCGGCGAAGTGACCCAGATCGCAAACCAAACCGAACGGTACTGCACCGAGCAAGAGTCACATGCTTCCGCCACTCCACGTCCGCATCGCCCAGAACGACGCCAAACCCCACCATCCGATCAGCACGACGAAGAGGTAAAATGATTCGTCCGCGAGGGGCCGAGTCGGTTCGGCGCGCGGCGCTAAAGGTACTGAGACGGATCGCCGGACCGTTATTGTTTTCGGCGGCTTCGCCTCGGCTGCGCCACCGCTGGCGAACGAGTTGCCCGAACTACTGGCGGATCCGTAGCTGTCGGTTGCGACGAGTTTCGGCCACGTGTTATCCCTCGCGTTAATTCGCCACCCGTTCTTCGAACCAGGCGATAATTGTGTCTGGCTGAATGCGGATTCGCAAACTGCGAACACCACGATGACCGCCGCAATACTCGCTCCACGACCCTTCATAATGCCCCTCTTTCGTTCACATTGGCCAAGGTTACGCGTGCCGCTTCAATCCGCGGAACGGCAATCTGGCTTACGTTGGCAGTCCATTTGCATTCGGTGTGCCACATTGGTCGTTTCCTGCACTGATTAGTCGAGTCATATCTTACATCAATAAAACAGTTTATGAATAATGAAAAACATATTGACCTATTCACGAATTTATCGCGCCCTAATCCAGAACACACCCCGTTCTTCGGCGCCCTAAAATGATCCAGACTTGTCAGTTCAATTTGACACCCCAAGGCTGCCATCGTGGACTCCGCTGACTATGCTCATTTTGCAAAATTGTTGGCACTTGGGTCTGAGCGTTCTATAAGACATTAGGACGATGCGAGTGGTCAACGCCCACGGCGTGGGTCGGCATTTCTTGCGGACCGATTCGCATGATTCAAATCGTGTGAAGGACGTCGCGCTGGTTCGCAGTTCGTGGCGTGAAGATTCGAGCCGCTGAATCGTTTTGCAGCGCGTGACCGAGTTGGGACGAGTGCAACCCAATCGAGAGCGTGATCAAAGAGGTCCTCATGTCAAACTACAACGCTGAGTCCGCGCGGCAAGTCAAGAAGTTTCGAAATTCGCCGCTCTCGTTTCGCGCGCGACTTGAGCAACTAGAAAACCGCACGCTGCTTTCGACGACCTGCCAGGGGTCAAACGATCTGATCGGCGCCCCGCAGCCGCCCGAAGACTTGAACACGAACCACGCGGCGATTGCCGATTACTGGTCTAGCTGGCACGATGCGAGCGATTTCGTGAATCGCGATGATTCACTGGCGAAGAATGTTCTGGGCACAAACTGGTTCGACAGCGGCGACGACTCCGGGTACCTCGAATACAACCGGCAGTTCAGCGACAGCGAGCCGAACGGCGGCCGGAACGGCTCGTCGTCCAATAATTCACCGGATACGTCGCCGGATGCGAGCAACGACGGCGACCCTCATGCTGGGTCCGGCTTCGACGGTAATAGCGAACCGCGCAACGGCGGCTTCGGTGATCGCAACGAGTTCGACGGACGAGGCAACGCGAACTGGCGCGACGGCGATCCGTTCGCCGATAAGCCACACGAAGCGGATTTTGGCGATGATCCTCTGCGCAGCGACGAAGCCTTTGAGAACTGGATCGAACCAATTGAACTGCCAGGTGGGATTTATCGTCCACCGCCCCAACGACCGCCGCGCGGTGTTGCGAATCCGCTGTCGGCGATCATCGCGCCATTGTCGCAACGGTCGCAACCAACGGCAAGCTCGCCGCTGAGCTACTGGTGGCAATCCGCGACTTCGGCCAAGAAACCAATCGCTACCGAGCCGCCGAAATCGCAGTCTGCCTGCGTGCAGGCCACGGCCAGCGTCGCACGCAACGACGAATCAGCGGCGAACGAAAGCGAATTCGGCGCACTCACGGCAAGCGAACTTGCCGCGTCGCCGGAATCGTGCGGCGATCCGGTGGCCGCGTCAGCCGATTCGCCGTCCGGGCAGTCGTCCGACACTGCGGCGACGATTCTGGCCGTAGCGAGCAATATCGCGACGGCAGGCGTATTCGCCGTTGCACTCACGCCGCCGATCAGCCGGTTGCTCGCCCCCAGCGGCGCGCCGGTCACTGATGGCGTGGTTGGCGAGGCGATCAACGCCCTTTGGGCGTGGCTGCGCCGCCGGAAAACGAAGCGAGCAAAAGTGGACGGCGACGACGCAAGCGAGGCCGATTCGAGCTACGCGACGATCGATGCCGCAATTCTCGACTCGCTCAGCGACGCGTTCGACGAATCGCTCGAAGCGATGGCAAGGAATCCAAGACTGCTTCTGGCCAGCGCCGCTTGCGCGACCGGCGCTGTCACAATCGCGAACTTCTGGCGTAAACCGGTTCACTCGTCCGCAGGCGGGCGACGTCGCGTGCGCGCGGAGCGAGTCGTGCTTCAGAACAGCGGCTCGACGCTCGTACCCGCGAACTGAACGCCGTCGGCAGCCGGCGCGCGATTCACGTTCACTGACCGAGTTCACCAAGCAGCTTGAGGTTTTTCTTCGCCTCGTCAAAGTTGGGATCGAGTTTGATCGCTTTCTTGAAATCCTCGATCGCGCCGGCGCGGTCGCCGAGGTGAATACGCGCGCTGCCACGATTGCAGTAGGGCTTCGGGGCGTGCATGCCAAGCCGAATCGCCTCCGTGCAAGCTGCGACCGCGTCGTCGTATCGTTTCAGCTCTTTGAGCACGGCACCGCGGTTGGAATGGGCTGACGCCAATCGTGCATCGCAACGCACCGCGAGGTCGAACTGCTCCAGGGCAAGCTGGAAATCTTTGTCGGCGCCGTAAATTAGACCGAGGTTGTGGTAGGCCCACGCGATGTCCGGGCGCAGGCCGATGCAGGCGCCATATTGAGCGAGCGCCTCGCGCGGCCGTTTCGCCCGCATCGCGCAGTCGGCGTGTTGGAAGTGTGACCAGTATCGCAGCGCGTGCCCGTTGTCGTCGCACCGATCGCGAGCCGCCAGAAAATAGTTTATTGCCGCGTCGAATCGGCCCTCGTTCGCCTCGCGGACAGCCATGAAATACGCGTCGAACTCGCTCCAATCGGTGGGCGGCGCTGCCGGCGCTGCCGGGCGAGGTTTCGGGAATTGGTCCGCGTCGCCGTGCAACCGCGCGATCGCCGGCGTTGCTTGGAAGCGGGGCGGGACGCGGCCGAGCAAGTCAATCGCCGCGCTGCGCACCGAGTTCGGCGACGCGTTCGGCTGCGCAAAGATAATCGCTGCCTGCGCCCGGCCGAGCAGCAACTCCGTGACGAGTTCCTCGGCCTCGGTCTGCTGTTCGGCGTCGAGTGCGAGGAAGCGCGGTCGCTCGCGCCAGTTGTCGCGTGTGAGCACTTCAAAGAGATTGAGCGGGTCAATCGCCGCTGGCGTGTCACCGAGCGGACTTGCTTCCGGCGTGAGCTGCACGCCGGCACGCGAGCTGTCGGCCAGCCGTTGGAAGAGCCGCAATTCGGCCTGGGCGACGGCCACCGCGAGTTGCTTCGCCGCAGCGCGAGCCGTCGTGCGGCGCGATTCGCCGCCAAAGTAACGCAGCACACCGACTGGACTCGCGAGCGATTGGATCGCTTCGTCGAGTCGCCGCCGCGCTCCGCGCGAGTCTTCGGCCGCGAGGCTCGTGCGAGCTTGTGCGAGCAGCGTGTCCGCGCGATTCAGCCGCCGCGCGTCGCTCCACGCACTCGCGCCGAGCACCGCGACAAGCACGGTCGTGCCCGCCAGCGCCGCCACGCGCACGCCCGGATTTCGCCGCCACCACTTGCCCGTCCGCTCGCGCAGACTCGGATCGGCCGCGAACCGAAGCGGCCGGTCATCGAGAAAACGCTCCAAGTCCACGGCCAGTTCCGTCGCGTGCTGATAGCGCTCGTGCGGGAGCGGTGCGAGGCATTTCGCCAGGATCGATTGGATGCCGGGCGTGACTGCGACGACGCTGGAGGAAATCGACGGCGAGCCTTGCAGCCGGTCGGCGAGCATCTGATTGAGCGCTGCCGCGAGCGGCGTCTCCGGCCCGATCACGCGAAACGGGTGGTGCCCGGCAAGCAGTTCGAAGAAGACGACGCCGAGCGAGAAGATGTCCGACCGCTCGTCCACTTGTTCACGCTGCGCCGCGGTTTGCAAGGCCATCGCGGATAGGTGCTCCGGTGCCATGTAGGCCGGCGTGCCGCCGAAGACTTGCGGCTCAGCGCGGCTGCTGTCAGCATCGGGCCTGGGAGTGCGTGCGCCGTCAGCCCTCACCCCGGCCCTCTCCCACGTGGAGAGGGAGCTGGCAGGATCGGGGCTGCGGTCGCGTGCGCTGCTGGCGTTTGCGACGTCGACGGCCGCCGCACGTCGCTCGGCAATGTTGAAATCCATCAAGAGTGCTCGGCCGCTGTGCGCGACAAGCACGTTTGCCGGCTTGATATCGCGGTGCAGCACGCGTTGGCGGTGAGCGTGCTCCAGCGCGCGAGCGAGGCCGAGCATGACGTGGCAGCAGCTATGAACGAAATCCAGTTCTGCCACTTTGTCGCGCGCTGCGGCGTCCTGCGTCATCGTCGGCTGCCCGATCTCGCGGTCCAGCTTCGCGATCAAGTCGCGCCCCGTGAGCCGCGAGCGGTCGGCCGATTCCAGTAATTCGAGCAGCCGGGCCAGCGTGACGCTCGGCACGTAGCGCATGGCCATCAGCCGCCGTCCGTCAACGACCTGCTCGGCGAACACTTGAACGATGTGATCGTGTTCGAGAGACGCAAGCGTTCGGCCTTCGTCGCCGGCGTTCGCCGACACTTTGAGCGCGACCAACCGATCGAGCGGTCGCTGCCGCGCGAGGTACACGCGAGCCACGCCACCTTCGCCGAGCAGTCGAACGATCTCAAAATCGCCGACCGTCGCGCCCGGATTGAGTTCGAGTCGCGTCGATCGCCGCGCGAGTGCATCGGCGTTCGCGATTTGCTCAATTTGATCCATCGCCGCGCCGCCGGCGCCGCTGGTCGAGTCGCTGCCAAGTACCACATCCACGACATCGAATGGCAGTGAGACGCCGCTTGTGCTTGTTCCTGTGGACAAGTCCGTTGCCGCCGCGGGCGACGGCGCATCAGCTCGTCGCACAGCGTCCGGTCGCGACTCGGTCGAATCCTGGCCAAGTTCCGCTCGCAGCGCCGCAATTTGTGCGGGAAACCGCTCGGCGTACTCGTCCAATTTCGGCCGCTCACCGTGCTGCCGCCGCAGGCAAAACTCCTCGACGAGCAGCTCGCGCAGCCGCGAGTCACTCAGCGCGATCGTTGGGAACCGCGCGATGTATTCTTCGAGCCGCGCGACTTCGCCCCGCGCCGTCCGCTCGGCCATGTCGGCCTTGACGAGTGCGGCGAGCGCGCCGTCATTGTGCTCGCCGGCCTGTCCGAGCAACGGCTCGATCGCCGGCCGCTCCCCGCGCCGCCAGCGCTCGCGAAACTGCGCCGCCAGCGCGTCGGCGGATGTCACCGTCAGCGGTGCGGAATTGGAATCGTTCGTTGACATAAGTTTCAGTTCAGGAAAGCCGTCTGATTGTCTGTCCTGCAAATACAGTCTAACATCAGTTCGCGTTCTGGAGTTTCGACTTCGAGTGAACTATCATATCCGGCCAGTTACCGATCAAGTGCTATTCAAGGAGCCGCCATGCAAGAGCTGACTCGCCGTTCGTTCGCACAAAAGACGCTCGGTTCGCTCGTGACGTTCTCGCTGCTGGAGACGCTCTGTCGCCATGACCTGTTCGCCGACGACGTGAAGCCGATCACGGTGAAGTGGCTGGAGAGCGTGAACCAGTTGGGCCTCGACGTGCAGGGCCGCAAGCTCGGGCAGATCGAGTGGCAGCATCAGATCGAATCGTTGTTTGCCAAAGTCGAGCTGGCCGATCTTCTGAAGTACGTAGATTTCGAGCGGCTCACGAAGGACCTGCAATTCGTGGACAACGGAGCACGGAGTCTGAGTTTCAGATTTCACGAGGTCGAGGGCGGCCCGACGAAACTCGCGTTCGGCAAGCAGATTTTCGCCTTGAAGAAAGGCCGCTCGGTCGTGCCGCACGGGCACAACAACATGACGACCGCGTTCCTAATTCTCGGCGGCGAATTCCGCGGCCGGCACTACGATCGGCTGGAAGACGAAAAGGAACACTACGTCATCAAGCCGACGATCGACCGCAAGTTCCTCGCCGGCGAATGCTCGACGATTTCCGACTACAAAGACAACGTGCACTGGTTCGAGAACACGAGCGACACGGGCTTCATCTTCAACATCCACGTGAACGACGTTCGGCCAGGCTCCGGCGCGCCGACCGGCCGAGTTTACCTCGACCCAAACGGCGAGAAACTAAAGGATGGCCTGATCCGCGCGCGGAAGCTGAGCTACAACGAGGTAAACAAACTTTACGGTTAAACGCCGCGGCTGTCGGCCCACGCGTCAGGTGTTTTGGCTCATGGCAACGTGGCCGTGTCGCTTGATTTGACGTATTTCGCGTAGCCATCCGCCAGCTTTGCCGACTCGACGTCGCCTGCGTGAAACACCACGCGGAATCGAAACGTGATCGACTCGCCCTTCGGTACCGTGTGGCTGCCGTCTTTGGTCTTGTCGTTGTAGAAATCGTGAAGGCCGAACGGATTCGCCGCGAATAGGCCGTAGGTGCGCACGTGCCAGTGCGTCGGGTGGCGGAAGCTCGACGGGTGATTCATGATCGTGACGCCGACCATCTTGCCGTTCACGAGCCCGGAATAATCGACCCACTCGGCCGGCTTGCCCCACGCTTTGGCGTCGATTTCCCCGCGCGAATTGGTGATCTTGCCGCCCGGTTTCTTGTTCGGCTGATCGACGTCCATTGACGTCGCCACGCGGACGCCGAACGAGCCTTCCTTGGTATCGCCGAACGTGAGCGGTCCTTCGGTGGCGCGGACGGTCATGTCGTAATCCAGCACGCGCGTCGTGTCGCTAGAGCCGGCCGGCGCGTAGAATCGCAGTTCACGCGTGTCCTCGCAGACCTTCTTTCCGTCCGGACCGAGCCAATCGTTGACGGTGCGGACGCGGCCGACTTTCTCGCCACTCTCGACCAACTCAAACTTGCGATGCACTTGCTTGCCCGATTTTTCGGTCTCGGCCCAGAAATCAACGCCGTTCACGATGCCGTGCGTGAACCAGAGCGACCGCTGGTGCGGGTGGTCGTGCTTTTCGCCATCGATCTTTTGCATCGGGAACGCCCGCGTGATCGCATCGCCGTGCGGGCCAATCACCGGCCAGCAATACGGTTTCGGGGCGCCGGCGAAGACGTAGCGCGTGAAGAGCTTGCCGCCGACTGTCACGTCCAGCGCCGTGTCCTTCTGTTCAATCTGCACGCCGTCACCAGTTGCCACAATCGCACCGGCGCTCGCGGCTAGCACGGCAAGAGTCATGACGAGACCGGCACATCCGCACTCCAGACAGCGGCGATGAACTTGGTTCATGGTTTCTCCTCGGATGCATTTCGAGTGAATCGGTCCCGCGAAACACCACGTTGCCCGTCGCACGAATTCGTGCCGCAAACGTCAGTTCATTACACCTCGACCTTCGGCAGTTCCCACGGCTTCCTGTACTCGCGGCCGAGCAGTGCGTTCGCGTCCGCGTCGGGCGTCTTGTGCGCGGCGTCGCGGAAGCACAGCTCCTTGTCGGCGTCCCAATAAATCTTGCGGCCAACCTTCATCGCGATGTTGGCGAGGTGGCAGCACAAGGTCGTTTCGTGCATTGACGCGATGTGGCTGCGCGGCAGTTCGCGCGATTTCACGCAGTCGAGAAAGTTGCGCACGTGCGGCTCGTTCTGAGACGAGCTGCCGCTTTTGACCGGCTCGCAACGATTCACGACCTTGTCGCCTTCGCGGTTGGTTTCCGGCACGATCTCGAAGCCGCCGCGGTTCAGGTACATCGTGCCGAGCGTGCCGACAAACTGAATGCCGTGGCCGGAGGACCACAGGCCGATGCGCGAGTTGGGAATCTGGTCGGCGATCTGCGGCCAGACGCCGTTGTTCTCGTTGAACTTGCGCATGCTGTACATCTGAACGAACGGGCCGTCCGGGCCGTCAAACTCGTAGGTCGCTTCCAGCAGGTCGGGTGTGTCGCGATTGTCTTCGAGGGCAAACTTGCCGCCGGAACACGCGACCGCCTTGGGCCGGCCGGTCTTCATCGCCAGATGAACGATGTCCTGCAAGTGAACGTTCCAGTCGCCGACCATGCCGCTCGCGTAATCGAAGAACCAGCGCCACTGATAGTGAAATCGGTTCGCGTTGAACGGTCGCTTCGGCGCGGGGCCGAGCCAGAGATCGTAGTTCGCTTCCTTCGGCGGGTTGTCGTCGGCGGGGTTGCCGATTCCGCCCGGTCCTTCCTGCGAGTAGTTCCACGTTCGCGTGAGGATGACGCGGCCGAGCGCCCCCGTTTGCACCAGTTCGATTGCCTTCTGGAAATGTTCGCCGGACCGTTGTTGCGTACCGATCTGGCAAACGCGCTTGTGCCGCTTGACGGCGTTGACCATCGCGCGGCCTTCGACGATGTTGTGCGAGATCGGTTTTTCGCAGTACACGTCCTTGCCCGCCTGGCAGGCGAGAATCGTCGGGATCGCGTGCCAATGGTCGGGCGTTCCGACGATCACGCAGTCGATCTCCTTGTTGTCGAGCACCGCGCGAAAATCCTCGTGCGTCGCGACCTTCTCCGGCTCACGGTCTTGCTTCTTTCGCGCCTCGACAACATCCTTCAGTGCGTCCTGCACGTGCCGCGAGTCCGGATCGGCCACGGCGACGACGCGCACCTCGGGGTTATTCATGAAGAGTCGCCAGTTCGCGCGACCCATGCCGCCGCAACCGATCAGTCCCACGTTGACCGTGTCCTTGGGCGTCGGCGCGGCTTCCGCCCGTGCCATCGTGTGAACGCCAACGGTCATCGCGGCCGCGCCGGCCGCGCCGCTAGCCACGCGAGCGGAGTCCGAAAGAAATCGACGACGATTAACGGGGTTCGACATGGATTGACTCCCATTTCAAGGCGTTGGTTGGGTGTGATTGTTCTACACAGCGATTATTCTTGTAGCGGCGCAGGCGAGCAGACTCAAGGAGTTTGTTGGCAATCTGCTGCACCGTGGGGCGGTGGCGGCTTCTCGGCTTGTCCGTTTTCGGCAATCGCGGGTAGAATCCATCGCAATCCGGCACGGATGCCGCAACCGACCGATTCGACGCGAATCTTCCCTGACGCCGCGCGGCCAGTGCCGACTTCGATCCACGGAGGGACTGCCATGATCAAACGAAGACTCGGCCGCGGTCTCGACGCGCTGCTTGGCGTCTCGTTCAATGACGAAACGAACGAGCAGTCCGGCGGTCCGCCTTCCCCGCCTTCCAGTCGCGGGCTGGCTGCCGACACGGCGGACCCCGATCGAACACACCTGCCAATTAACCTGATTGACCCGAACCCGTTTCAGCCGCGCCGCACGTTCGATCCGCTGGAATTGGCCGGCCTGATTCAGAGCATCCAGCAGCACGGCATGCTGCAACCGATTGTCGCCAGACGGGTCGCAGACAGATTCCAACTTGTGGCCGGCGAACGACGCCTACGTGCGGCGACCGAAGCGGGCCTCACGGAAGTCCCGGCGCGAGTCATCGAGGCCGACGATCAGCAGGTCTTTGAACTCGCCATCGTCGAGAACTTGCAGCGAACCGATCTGAACGCGATCGAAAAGGCCCGCGCGTTTCGCGATTACATCGATCGGTTTTTCTCGACGCAGGACGAACTGGCCACGCGACTCGGTGTGGACCGCTCGACGGTGAGCAACTTTGTCCGCTTGCTCGACCTGCCGCCGGCGATTCAGCAGGCCGTCGAGGCGGGCAAACTTTCGCAGGGCCACGCGCGAGCGCTGCTCGCCGTAAGCGATCCGGCCAAGCAGCACGAAATCTGCCGACGCATCGTGACCGAGGGTCTATCGGTGCGCCACGTTGAATCGCTGGTCGCTGCGGATCGACCGGCGAAGTCGAAATCGAAATCACACGATGGCACACATCGCACAAGCCACGTTTCCGAGTTGGAGGCCGTGCTGCGCGAGTGCCTCGGAACGCACGTCGAGATTCGTCTGACGGCGAAGGATCAGGGCCAGATCATCGTCAAATTCGCATCGAACGACGACTTCGAGCGGATCATCGAGACGATTCGCGGGCACAGTGGGCGCGCGGCCGCAGCGTGAAACGACTTGTGTGCGCGCCGTCCGCAAGCCCGGTTGACGTTTATTCTTACACTCGTCTATATTCCTGGCCTGTCCTTGGCCCCGTCGTCTAGCCCGGTCTAGGACACGGGCTTTTCAAGCCCGCGACACGGGTTCAAATCCCGTCGGGGTCAGTTCATTTGTGTTGGCCGCACGCGGCCTCAGGCGGGTTTTTCATGCCCGACAAGCCGTTTCAATTCCGACTCTCGGCCCTCGTCTGGCTCGTCGTTGCCTCGGCGTTCGTGTTTGCCGTGATTCGATTTGCCACGTCTGGAGCACCCGGCCGATGGGAGAAGGAAGTTCGCGCGAAGCTATCGGGCGGCGTGAAGTCGCTTGGCGTGAATCCGCGCGTGGCCGACGAATTGGCATTGATGATCATGATAATGTGCGTCGCCAGCGGACCAATCGCGTTTCTGTATATTGTCCGCGGTCGTCGTCGCGTGCCACGGAGACTCAAGCAACCGCGACATGCCGAGCCAGCCGCGCCAATCGAGATGCGGCTCAATCAATTCCTCGCCAACGTGTCCCCAGTCGAGCCGGTGGCGGATCCAGCGAAGTCCGCGGTGATCCTGCCGGACGAAGTCGAAGGTAAACCGGCCCGAGCGCGGTCGGACATTGCCGGCCTGCTGGGGCGCATCCGCGAGTCCGTAACGTCGGGCGACAAGCCGAAGGCGCCGTGACACCGGCCAATTTCACTCCGACAGAAACCGCAGAGTGCCGAGCGTGGACCAATTCGCCGGCAGCGGCGCGGTCACTGTCAGCGAGTCGTAGCGGACCGGATGCAGAAAAGTCAGGCTGCGTGCGTGCAGCGCGATCGGCTCGGCTCGCGGATCCGCCAGCCGCTGGGCGAGCAGGCCGGTCGTCGCGCCGTACGCGAAGTCGCCGTCCAAGTGCCAGCCGCGTCGCGCGAGTTGCACTCGAATTTGATGCATGCGGCCGGTGAGCGGCTCGATTTCGAGCAGGCACCGGTCAGCGACTGCGCCGAGCACGCGATAAGTGAGTGAACACTCTCTCGCGCCCGGCGTCTCGGCCGTGACGATCTCGGCCCGCGCCGCTTCGGGCAATTTGAGTATCCAATCGGTCAGCGTGCCGGCCGCTGGTTCCGGCGGTTGCTCGACGACGCCCCAATAAATCTTTCGCACTTGTCGCTGCTGAAATTGCTCGGCCAGCCGCCGGGCCGATTTGGAATTGCGGGCGAACACGATCACACCCGAAACCGGCCGGTCGAGCCGGTGCGGTACGCCGAGATACACGTTGCCCGGTTTGCCGAACCGCTCTTTCAAGTATGCCTTAACTTTCGATTCGAGCGACGGGATGCCGTGCGGCACGCCTTGCGTCAACAGTCCGGCCGGCTTGTTCACCGCGAGCACCGGCCCGTCGTCGAGCAGTATTTCGAGCGGCTCGTCGAGTGCGATCATTTTTCGGCGTCGAGCAACGTTTGCAGATGTGTTTCGACGCACTGGGCGAGGATCGGCACGTTGTAGCCGCCCTCGAGCAGGCTGACGATTTTGCCGCTACAGTGCGCGCGGGCCACGTCGATCGCGAGGCTCGTGAGTGTCGTGAAGTCCTCGATTTCGAGACCGAGCGAGCCGATCGGGTCTTGGGCGTGCGCGTCGAATCCCGCGCTGACGAGCACGAGTTGCGGCCGGATTTTGTCGGCCGACTCGCGCAGCGCCTTTTCGAATCGCGCGCGGAATACGTGGCGCGGCGTGCCGAACGCGACTGGCTCGTTTCGTGTGAAACCGACGCCGCGGCCGGTGCCGGTTTCGTTGGCCGCGCCGCTGCCGGGATAAAACGGGTAACGATGAATCGAAAAGAACATCACGCGCGGGTCGTCATAGAAGATGTCTTGCGTGCCGTTGCCGTGATGCACGTCCCAGTCCACGATCAAGATTCGTTCGAGCCGGTGCTCGCTGATCGCGCGATGCGCGGCGAGCGCAAGACTGTTGAACAGGCAAAAGCCCATGCACTCTTTGCGTGTCGCGTGGTGCCCGGGCGGTCGGACCAGACAAAACGCGTGACGATGCGGCCCGGCGATCACCGCGTCCGTCGCGGCCGCGCCGGCGCCGGCGGCGAGCGCCGCGGCCTGGAAACTGTGCGGCGAAACGACCGTGTCGGCCTCAATGCGGCCGCCGCCCCGTGCGATGAATGTCTGAATTCGCTCGACCAATTCGCCGGTGTGCACGGCGGCCAGTTCTTTCGCTCCGAGCGCCGCGCACTTGCCGCGTTCGCAACGATCGAGCGTTTTCGTCGCCTCAAGGTGGCGAAGCGTGTGACTCAACCGGTCCGGCCGCTCCGGGTGCCCGTGTCCGGTTTGATGTTCGAGGAATAGATCGTCGGTGTAGAGCAACATCGCGGGTGAAACTCGGTGACGAGGCTGTCGTGCGGGTGACTTTAGCAGCGATTTGAGGTTTCGTCAAACGGCGCGGCGGCGTCGGGCAATGTGGCGTTCGCGGCGTCGGGCATGCCGCGAGCGGCGGCCTTCTGCCGAATCTGCTCGCGAGCGAACTCACGGCGCGCTTCGACGAGTTCAGCGTGCACCTGAGCCAACTGGCGGGCGCGGGCGTCGAGATCGTCCGTCCGCTCCGCGACATCCGCGCGAAACCGGACAACCGCACGTTTTAGGCTCTCCTTCGCGCGATGCATCCGGTCTTGAATTTGTTCGAGGCGAGTGCGCTGTCGCTCGACGGACCGCTCGCGCTCCTGCAATTCGATTTCCCATCGTTCCAACTCGGCGCGGCGGCTATCGACGTCGGCGCCTGGCGCGAGGTTGAATCCGCGTCGCGTCGGCTGACAGGCCAAGGCCGCGCGTTCCGCGGCGACCAGCGACTCCTCCAGCGATTCGAGTTCGCGCGTCAGTCGCCGCGCGGACTGTGCCGCCACGCCGACGGAACTCGGCGCTGCGGATTCTCGCGATAGTGTTGCTGGAAAGTACATTGGACGCCCTCGATCGCGCGCACGATTCCCACGCGGGCGGCTGAAGTTCAGCCTGCCCGCCTCCAACGAATAATCGGCATGCGCTTCGCTCGTCGATGACAATTTCGCTAAAGATTTAGTAGTGAGGCGGCCGTGGCAGTGCCGGCTACGCCGCGTCGGCGGCACGTCAAATGGCAACCGCTCGTAGCAGCCAACCAAAACGCTGTCTTATAATGGTGTCCACTGTCCGCACCCGGATGTGGAGTTTGCATGCCGTCGCTCGCTGAGTTTCTCGAAACCCTGGAAGTAAGCCGGCTCGTGCCGTCGACGAAGGTGGAGAAGCTCCGCGCGGGATTGGACGCGGCCGACCGCAACGATCTGGCTGTCGTCGTGCGGGCACTCGTCGAGCGGCGGCTGCTCACTAAGTTCCAGGCAAGCAAACTGTTGCGCGGCAAGAGCGGGCCGTTTTTCCTGGGTAAGTACAAGATCCTGCGGCAACTCGGCTTCGGCGGCATGGGCAAGGTGTACTTCGCTCGGCACGTCGAGACCAACGCGAAGGTCGCGCTCAAAGTGCTGCCTCCCAAGCGCGCCGCCGCTGAACGCAACGCGCTCGCGCGGTTTCAGCGAGAAGCCGACATGAGTTTGTGCCTGTCGCATCCCAACGTCGCCGAAACGCTCGACGTGGGCGACGACGCGGGCGTGCAGTTTTTGGTGATGGAGTACATTCCGGGCCAGACGTTATATGACATGGTGCGCGACGGCGGGCCGCTGCGCGTCTGGGACGCCGCGCGATTGTTCACCGAAGTCGCAAAAGGGCTGGGCCACATTCATCGCGTCGGGCTGATCCATCGCGACATCAAGCCGTCGAACATCATGGTCACGCCGGACGGCGACGCCAAGCTGCTCGACCTAGGCCTCGCGCGGCACAAGGAAGAAGAGGAGCAACTGACCCGGCCGGGCACGGTCGTCGGCACGATGGACTACGTCGCGCCGGAACAGGCGCGAGCGAACGAACAGGCCGATATGCGAAGCGACATCTATGCGCTGGGCTGCACGCTTTATTTTTCGATCGCGCGACGCCCGCCGTTTGCCGGCGGCGACATGATGAGCAAGATTTACCGCCACCGCATGGAAGACCCGGAGCCGCTGGAGAAAATCGCCAAGCACGTGCCGCGCGAATTCGCCGCCGTCGTGCGCAAGATGATGGCCAAGGAGGCGGACGACCGCTACGCGACCGCCGCCGAACTGATTGACGACCTGGAAAAGTGGACCGACCCGAACCGCGTGCGAACGCTGCTCGGCGCCGCGGCCGACTCCGCCCAGATCTTCCACGCGCCGGCCGAGGACCTCGACAGCGCCGAATTGCATTTTGTTGACGACGCGACCAATCTGCGGACGCTCGGAAACGACGAGCCGGCCGAAGCACCCGTCCCACGCCCGGTGAAGCCGGGCCCGCGACATCCATCCGCGCCTCGCACGGAATCGGCACCCGCGTTCGCCGAGTCGCCGCGCCCGGCACCGCTGCCGCGAAGCATCACGGCACCCACCACGACCGCGCCGCCACCGCCCCCGAATTCGCCCCACGCACCGCTGCAGCGGATCAAACCGAAAAAGGCGCGGAAAGAAATCTCCGATGAGCCCGTCGAGGCGCGCGAGCCAACGTTTCAAGGACTCGGCGACGCCGTCTTCATCATCGTCGGACTCGGCGTGATCGTGATCCTCGCGATCTGGGTTTGGAACGAAATGAATAAAGAACACGGAATCGAGGACGAGAAGGGCAACTCATCCGTCGCCATCGAGCGGTTCGCTCACGCGCCGGCGCGTTCGACGCCCGTGGTCAGCGTGCCGATGCCGTCGATCGAAATGGCAATCTGGTCGCCGGGTTGGAGCGAGAATTCGTCGGGCGGCACGATGCCGGTACCGGTGAGCAGGATGAGTCCGTGCGGGAAACGCTGTTCGCGGGCCAGCCACGCGACGAGGTCTTCGGGGCGGCGGGCCATTTTGCCGAGATGCGTTTCGCCGCTGAACACTTCGTTGTCTTGCCGGTGAATCGCCAAACGGACGTGTACGTTGTCGTGCGGCGGCATGGACGCGGCCAGCGTCACGACCGGCCCGAGCGCACAGCAACCGTCGAATACCTTGGCCTGCGGCAGGTAGAGCGGGTTTTCGCCTTCGATGTCGCGGCACGAGACGTCGTCGCCGATCGTGTAGCCGACGATTCTCATGTGTGGGTTGACCACGAGGGCCAGCTCCGGTTCGGGCACGCACCAGCGCGTATCGTGTCGCACCCGCACGCGCTGGCCCGGACCGACGACACGACTCGGCGTGGCCTTGAAGAAGAGTTCCGGGCGATCGGCCGCGTAGACTTTGTCGTAGAACGAGCCGCCGCCCTGCGACTCTTCGCGCCGCGCCACCTGACTGCGTTGATACGTGACGCCCGCGCCCCAAACCTCTTGCTGATCGATCGGTGCGAGCAGCGTCAGATCGCGAATCGACCAGGTCGGCGCCCGCTCGTCGAGCAGCGATGCGATTTCCGCCGCCGGGTTTTCCGCGTGCAGGATTTCGCTGAATGGGTGCACGCCCGGCGTCTCTTCGAATTCGAGCAGCCGCACGTGCCCGCCCTCCACCACGCCCACGCGAGTCTGTCCGTTCGGAAGTTGCGCTTTGCAAAGTTGCATGTCTCAGACTCCGCATTCACGTTGAAGCTGATCTCACTCGTCACTCGCCGCTCGTTACTTGTCTTCCTTCGGCATCAACTCGGTTCCTTCGCGCACGGCGACGAAGCCGAACTGCAGGCCGGTGAGCGTGACCATGCCGGCCATCGCGTTCTTGCCGCGCGTCCAGAAGCGGCCCTCGAACTCCTGCCGGGCTGCGGGCAGTTCCACGCTGAACTTCACGTGGTGCGTCGGCCGCGCGACGAATCCGGTCACAGGATAATCGCCGCCCGTCTGATCGGAAACGTACGAGCCGGTGATCTCGCCCGACTTCGACACGGCGAGCGTCAGCCGGCCCGACCACTTGCCGTCCGCGACGAGTCGATATTTTCCGGCAACGTCCGACGGCACGACGGGTCCCGGCGACGGCCCCGCGTTTTCGCCGTCGGCCGGCTGCACGAGCGGCTTCTGAATCAGAAACATTTTCGCCTTGCCGACCGCATGGAGAAATCCGCCCGACGCACCGTCTTTGTGAAATTCGATGTCTTCGCCGCCATCCGCGGGCACGACTTGGCCGATGTCGAGATTGAATCGAAATCCGTCGAACAGATAGACGTCCTTGCCGGCCGCAAGCCGTCCGCCGTCGGTGCCCGCGCGAATCGTTTGATACCGCTCGATGACGACAATCGGCTGCTCGCCGTCGCCCTGCTTGCGAATCGCGGAACGCAGCACGAGTTTGGCCCAGTTCCCTTCATCGGACCGCACGACGACGAAGCAGCCGGTGGTCTCGCGCAGCACGGATGTCGCTCGCACCAATTCCGAGAACGACAGTTGTTCGACCGCCATCGCGCCGTCTGACGACGTCACTTTGCTCAGCACCGAGCCGGTGTAGCGGTCGAATTCGTCGGCCGCCGCGGCGACGGTGAACAGCGACCCGATCACGCCGGCGAGAAAATAGAACATGGCAGGCTCGTCCTCCAAAGTTGCGGAAATCACGTTCGTGGTATTGTACTGCAGACGAGACCGGCAGTCACACGTGGCGCGAAGCACGCATGATCGGCGCGCGGATGCCGTGTTGTGATGTGTGAGCGAGCGGTTCAACCGAAAACGACGATGCGCGCCGTCCCGAAACAGTCAAGCGTGACATCATCTCACTCGTCGGCGTACACGCGCGTGTTCTCTTCCTTCGTCACGGACGAATCGAGTTCGTCGCAGTAGACCGACACGCTGAATCGCATGCTGCCCGCTCGATCGGCGCGGACTTGGATGTGATACGCGGCCTCGGCGCGGGCGGCGAGGCGCGGGATCGGCTCGAAGACGACTTCTTGCCCGCTGATTTCATGGTTGCACTTGTCCGGCCCTTTCGCCTTCGTCGGCTTCATGCCTTTGGGCGCGATCGCTTGAACCACGACGTTCGTTGCGGCCTGCGAGCCGCGATTGACGACGCGGATTTCGTAGGTCGTCTCCGCGCCGGTCTCGATCGGATCGGTGAGGTCGACCACTTCGAGTTGCAACGTCGTGACGGCTTCGACCATCGTCGCCGCGTCGGCCTCCGCCGTGAGTCCGCCGTCGGCTGAGGCCACGGCCTGCGTCACGACTTCGCCCGGCTGCGACGGCCGCAGCGTGATCGTGACCGTTCGTGCGTCGCCCGGCGGCAGCTCGTCGAAATTCCAGCGCACGCTGCGTTTGTCCTGACTGAGCCGGCCGCCGTCCGTAGCATCGGCGAGTGTGACGCCGGCGGGAATCTCCTGCTGCAGCACGACGCGCGTCGCCTTCGCATCGCCGGGGTTGCTGACCTCGATCGAATACGCCACAGGCTGTTCGAGGTAGCGTTTTTTCTTACCGCTGATATTCACGGCCAGTTGCGGCTTGAGCACGCGGAGCGTCACCTCAGCCTCGTCGCTCAGGTCGCCGTCGGCGGTGACCTCGGCGTGATTCGTGTGTTCGCCGGCCATCTTCGGAATCAGCTCCAGCGTCACGTCGCGGCTGTCGCCGGGCTTGAGCGTGCCGACTTCGTATTCGATCTCATCACCGGCCGGATGCTCGAAGCCTTTTGGCACGAGGTTGCGGACGATGACGTTTGTTGCAGGACCGGTGCCGGGATTGGAAAGTTTTAGAACGAATTTCGCGGGCTGACCGGCGACGACTTCGCGCGGGCCGGCCATGTCGAGTTCCAGCATCGGTCGCGTCACGACGGTCTGTGCCGTGGTGATCGCCATGCAGGTCAGCATCGCGTGACATTCGAGCGTGCCTTCGCTCATCGGTTTCAGTTTCATGGTGATCGTTCGTTCGCGTCCGGCGTCGAGCCGGTCAAAGGTCCACGATGCCGTGTCGGCCTCAACGTCCGCGGCCGGTTCGGCCGAGACGAATTCGGCGCCGCGCGGGAGCGCGGCCTCGACGCGCACGTTCTCCACCGCGCTCTTGCCTACGTTGCGCACGATGAATTCGTAGTCGGCCGGAGTGCCGTACGATGCGCCGGGCGGCGCGACGATTTCGAGTGAGACGTGATTCGTCTGAACGTTCGCGCCGCCCGCGGCCCGTCGCGGCGCAGCAGCGGGTGTCGCGGGCGTCGTTGACGCGACGGAACCTGCCGGCCGCGTCGCGCTCATTTCGCCACGCGGCGCAGTCGACCGCGCCTGCTGAGCAACGGTCGTAAGCGTGAGGCCCAACGAAATCAGGCCGAGCACACCAACCGCGATCTTTCGTTTCCCGTCCATGGGCTTCTCCTCCGGCGAATCCTTGCGCAAAACTCCGTCCGCGGATCGGCGACGAGGGATGATGATTCAGTTCCGAATCGTAGGGCCGTTCGGCTGCACTCGACCACGCATCAAACCCTCCAAGCCACCTGGCAGCCGGGCAAGGGTTGATAACAGATGTGGTCAAATCGTCAAAGGTCAGTCCGCTGACCGCTGACGCGGATCGGCTGTACTTCAGGCTCTAACCCGACTGTTTCTTGGCGGCTATTAGATCAGGCTAAAGCCTGCGTGCACTAAAAATCGAAATCGCTCCCCTTCTTTTGGAACCGTTTCACCTTGTGACACTCGTTGCACGCGGCATTGATCGCTGTGTCTGCATCCTTGCCCTTCTCGAAATCGCCGTTTTTGACGGCCTCGACCAACCGGAGCGACGCGGCGTTCATCGAACCGGAGAGTCCGACCATGTCTTTTTCGCTGGGCCGAAACGCTGGGGCAATCTCGCCGAGCACGTAAAGGATCGCCGCATTGTGCCGAATCGTTTCGGCCTCCTTGCCAAACTTCGTCTCGTTCGACACGGTGCCGCGAATGTACTTGTACGCCGGCTCGACGCGTTTCATCACGTCGGCCAACGCGCCGAGCGCCGCCCAATCGGTCGGACCTTCCTTGCCGTTAGACGCACCAGCCGCGGCGCCGCCCTCGCCCTTCTTGAGAAGCTCCGTGATCTTCTTGTGCGCGTCGGCAGCCGTGCGATAGTTCTTGCCGCCCTTGGCCTCTGCTGCCTTGGCGATCTCCAGCCCGAGCGATTGAGCCTCGGCCGCAACGCCATTCCATTTGCCCGCGTCGGGGTGCTCCTGCACGAGGGCCGCCAGGATCGCGGTCAAGTGCCCTTCCGTCTTGATGTTCTTGAGGAACTTATCGAAGTCGGAAGCCTTCTTGAGATTCTGGCTCATGCGGGTCGCGCTTTCGGCGATTTCGTCAGTCAAGTCCTTGACGGTCACCCGCTCCGACCAGCCGGCCGACAGCTTGCCGGCCTCGCCAGTCGGTTTTTCCTTCGTGTCATCGGTCGGCCGCGCGGCGTAGGCGCCGAGTGCAAAGGCCAATGAGAGGACGAGCGCGCCGGAGAGTTTTTTGTTCATGAAGCCTCCAGTCGATGCGTGGTGTCTGAGCGTGTTTTCTGATTTCGTCGATCTTCAGTGACCAAAGAAATTATGCGAAAGGGCAACTGCTTTCGCAACGGCGAGTCAGCCGTCGGCAACGTGGCGGGCGGTGTCGGCTAGGCGATTTTCGACGCGCCGCCGTGGGCTTTGATTACCTGGATCACGGTCTGGCCAATCTCAGCCGGACTTTCCGCGACGGCGATGCCGGCGTCGCGCAGCGCGGCGATCTTTTCCGTGGCCGTGCCTTTGCCGCCAGAGATGATCGCGCCGGCGTGGCCCATACGTTTGCCGGGTGGGGCCGTGCGGCCGGCGATGAACGCGGCGACCGGCTTGGTCACGTACGCTTTCACGAACGCCGCCGCCTGCTCCTCGGCCGTGCCGCCGATCTCGCCCATCATCAAAATAGCTTCAGTCTGCGAGTCATCCTGGAACAGCCGCAGCACGTCGATAAAGTTCGTGCCGTTCACGGGATCGCCGCCGAGCCCAACGCAAGTCGATTGACCCAGTCCGAGATTCGTGAGTTGCCACGCGGCCTCGTACGTGAGCGTACCGGACCGGCTGACGACGCCGACTACGCCCGGCTTGTGAATTTGGCCGGGCATGATGCCGATCTTGCACTCGCCGGGCGTAATCACTCCGGGGCAGTTCGGCCCAACCAGCCGCGAAGCGGGTTTCGATTTCAGGTACTGCACCGCACGGACCATGTCCAAAGTCGGAATTCCTTCCGTAATCGCCACGATCAGCCGGATACCCGCGTCGGCCGCCTCCATGATCGCATCGGCCGCGCCTGGCGGTGGCACGAAGATCATCGTCGCGTCGGCCCCGGTCTCCTTCACGGCGTCATGCACCGTATCAAAAATCGGCACCTTGCCGTCGAGCGCCTTCTGTCCCGCGCCCCCCGGCTTCACGCCACCGACCAGCTTCGTGCCGTACGCAAGGCACTGCTCCGAGTGAAACGCGCCGGCCTTGCCCGTGATGCCCTGGCAGATCAGTCGAGTCTGCTTGTTGACGAGGATACTCATGGTTGGTTCCTAGTGCGCAGGGTTACCGGCCACTCTCGTCAATCTCGGTTTCCAGGTCCACGCCGTTGTTGTCCAGTGGCGTGAGATTGGCGTCAACAGCAGGTGCGATTGATGGCAGCACAGCCGCTATCGCGTCCAGCGTTTGCACGATATCAGGATGAATCTCTTCAGGCCTCATCTTCTCGGCCAGCATGTAGAGTTCCCGCTTCGGCAGCGGCGAGAAAGTCTTGCTCAGAAGACTAACGATAAAATCGCTACCCTTGAGATCGCGTAACGCGGGGATGTCCCGCAAGAAGTCGATCCCTGTCGGAAAGTTCGCCGCGAATTCGGTGTCAATGACAGACTCGTCAAAGGTGCTCCTGTCGGAGTCCCGGCGCAGGAACCGCTTCAGCGCAGCGGGAACGAGAAAGTAGTTCTCAATCTCGTAGCGCCCCCAAAGGCACGAGTTCAGTCCCGCGGGCATACCTCCGGTCCCGCCCGACATTCCGCTATCTCTGTCCAACACGCAAACGCCTCTGATTTCTGGCTTCGCGAGTCTCAAGCACTGGAAGTGCTGCTTCGCCTTGTCCACGTTTCCTTTCCCACGCAACGGGACCACGTAGGGAAACTGTAGAAACGCTGCAGCCGGATGGTCCAGAACTCGCGCCCACTCGCGCAGGATTTTGTGGTCGGACTCATCTTCGACGTAGAGCACCGCCCTCACGTGATCCGCCTGAAGCAGGTCCAATGCACTCAAGATGCGCAGAGCATCTTGCAGACGTTGCTTTTCGGTCTGTTCGACGAGGCGCCTCGGTTCCGTTCCGATGAACGAAATAATCTGGTCCGGCTCCGTGTCTTCGAGAAGAACTTCGGCGTGAGTGGCGATGATGAGTTTGCAACTGCGGCGCTGCGCCACGTTCCGAAGGTGGTCGAAAATCTCCCGCTGCAGAATGAAGTGCAAGTGTGCGTCGGGTTCATCCAGCAGCAGCACCGAGGCAGGCCGACCGTGGAAGAACGCGAGGAGCAAAAGCACTTGATGAAAACCGCTGCCCGCGTTGGCGATGTCCAACTTCGGAGCACGCGCCAACGGCTGTCCGGAATTCCGTTTCGGCCGGTACTCGCAGACGATGTAGGTTCGTTCCCCCTCCGGCGGAAGCAGGTCGCATTGGAACAAGCGATGGATGTCAGATTTCAAATCGCTCCACGGGGCACGGTTTTTCTCCCGGTTCGATTTATTCCAGATTTCGAGCAGCAGGTTTCGGACAATCTCGCCTGGCTTGCCTTCGCCGACCAGTTTGTTCTGGATGCCGTCTGAGTGAATCGGCTCCTGCGTCCCGATGCCGGAGAATGCCGGTACGTGTACGATGTTCAATGACTGGGCGAACGGAGGAATCTTGTCGATCGGTTCGGGCGTGTCCGGAGACTGGACAGGACGAACGTAAACCTGTTTCTCGTTCGCGTAAAGGAACTCGATAGTAAGAGCATCTGTGACGAGCCGTCCTTCACTGTCGGTCACTTCGACGTAGACTGGTGCCGGTTTTGGCTCCTTTTTTCCCGCCACCTTTCGCGCAGTGTGACGATTCAGCCACAACAAGTTCATCTCTCGCAGCGGCAGCGCGGTAAACTCATCGAGCACGATGCCGACGCGTTTCTTCCTACTCTTGGTGCCTCTCTCTTCAAGCCAGCGCCGGAGCGCCAGGTTCCACGCAGAGATCGCGTGCAGTAGGGTAGTCTTACCCGAATTGTTTGGGCCGGCCAGCAGGACCGATCCACCGGTCAGATCGAACGATTGATCGGCGAACCGCTTGAAACGAACTACTCGAACGCGACTAATCACGAGTCTTGCTCCTGCAACACGCGCTATCTGCTCGCGCGGCTCGGTTAATCCGAGCTTATTCTGCCGAACGTCGCGCGGCTCCCCGGGCCGCGGCGACGACTCTCTGGGCCGCCTCCGTCAGGCCCGCGGCGGTGGTGATCTTCAGGCCGCTATCAGCGAGCATTTTGCGGCCGAGTTCGACGTTCGTGCCTTCCAGCCGCACGACGAGCGGCACGCGGAAGCCGACTTCATTGTAGGCCGCGATGATCGCGCCGGCGATCGTATCGCATTTCATGATGCCGCCGAAGATGTTCACGAGCACGGCCTGCACCTTCGAGTCGCCGAGCAGGATGCGAAACGCCGTGGTCACTTGCTCTTTGTTCGCGCCGCCTCCGACGTCGAGGAAGTTGGCCGGCTCGCCGCCGTGCAGTTTGATGATGTCCATCGTGCTCATCGCGAGGCCCGCGCCGTTCACGAGGCAGCCGATGTTGCCGTCGAGCGCAACGTAGCTGAGGCCCGTTTCGTGCGCCTTTCGTTCGGCCGGATCTTCTTCGGAAAGGTCGCGCATCGCTTCCCACTCTTGGTGGCGAAACTCGGCGTTGTCGTCGAAGTTGATCTTGGCGTCGATCGCCACGATCTTGCCGTCGGGCGTGACAACGAGCGGGTTGATTTCGGCGAGGCTGCAATCGTGCCGGTCGAACAGCCTCGCGAATTTGGTCAGCAGATCGATTGCTTGTTTCAAGTACGGTTCGCCGCCGAGGCCGAGCGCGAACGCGAGTTTCCGCGCCTGGAACGGCTGCAATCCGTAGCGCGGATCGACCGGCTCGGTGATGATTTTTTCGGGCGACCGTGCCGCGACTTCCTCGATTTCGACGCCGCCTTCGGCACAGGCCATGATCACGGGCAGGCCACGCGCGCGGTCCACGACCATGCCGACATAAATCTCGCGCTGGATGTCCACCGCGTGCGCGACGATCACCTTGAGCACCTCTTTGCCGGCCGGTCCGGCCTGCGGCGTGACGAGCAATTTCGCGAACATCGCCGCCGCCTTCTCGCGCGCCTCGGCGGCCGACTTGACGAGCTTCACGCCGCCGCCCTTGCCGCGGCCGCCCGCGTGTACCTGTGCCTTCACGACGGCCAGCGGCATGCCGAGCCGCTCGAACGCCGCGCCGGCGTCTTCGCCCTTCGACACGAGTTCCCAATTCGGCACTGGAATGCCGGCGTCGCGGAGTAGCTGTCGCGCCTGATATTCGTGGATTTTCATGATGAAGCGAAAGGCACCCGAAATTCATCGCCGCGTGAAACTGGTTCGCAAGCGGGGTTTGGATTCTAGGGGCCGACCGCGCGATGGTCAAGCGACGGAACCGTTGAACGTTGCCGAGATCACGGCGATCAACTCGCACCGCGACGCGATCACTCCCGATCGATTCCCTGCCTTCGCTGGCCGCTTGAGCCACGCGGCGCGCCGCGGTAGGCTTGGTGTCAGAATTCGGGAGGTTCGATCAATGATGAAGTTCAAACGTCGGTGCGTCGTCTTGGTAGCGGCCGTCTTATTCGCCGGCTGCGATCAGCCGTCCGTGCCGGCGGGCAGTTCAGCGCCGGCCGGCACAGCGGCGCAGCCAGCGTTGCCGCTGCCGCAGGTTGCCGCGGCTCCCGTCGAGCCAGTGAGTTCGCCGCCTGTTGACGATCCGAATCAACCGGCAGAATCACCGGCCGCCGCACCCGCACTTGGCAATGCGTCGTCCACTGCACCGGTCGCGTCGCCAGCCGCATCCGCGTCGGTGCCGCAGATTCGACTCTCGACCGGCGTCGCGCTCGCGCAGACTCTGCCTGACGGCACCGGCATGCTGTGCAGCATGGACTACCAGTGGATCAGCGGCGGGCCGCAGCCGGGCGTCGAATACGATTGGGTGGTTGAAATGGGTAACCGCGAACGGATGTCCGGCTCTGCGAAGGTTTCAAAGCGAAGCGGCACAATTGAATTCGCGTTGCCTCGCGTCCGACCGGAACGCGGCCCGTTCACCGGAGCAGTGTTCATCAAGAGCGCCACGCCCGGCGTCGCGCCACAGCAGATCAGCGATTTCATCAATCTTCGTTAGCCAGCGTGAGCCGCGCGGCCCGGCGACTCGAATGCGTCGATGGCAGCGACGAGTTGTTGTTGAATCTGGTCGATGCGGGCCGCGTCCATGACTTTGTTGCCGGACAGGTCGCTCACGTAGAACACGTCGAGCACCTGATCGAGGCTCGTTGCGATCTTGGCCACGGAGACCGACAGGCCGAGTTCGAAGATGGTTCGCGTGATCACGTAGAGCAGCCCCAGCCGGTCGTTGGCGAAGACTTCGATGATCGTGAAGTTTTCGGACGTGTCATTGTCGATTTTCACTTGAGTTGGCTCGCGCATGGCGTCGGGAGGCGGCTGGTAGCGCGGGCCGATTCGGGCCGACGATGCAAACACGGCGTCGATTGATTGCTCGCCGCGCAGCACGCGCCGAATCGTCGCCGCGACCTCGGCGAGCCGGTGCTTGGGTGGCTCGCCCTTAAAGTCATAGTCGAGCACCTCGAAGCGATCGACGACGACGCCGTCTTTGAACGTGGCGATCTGCGCGCTGAGAATCTGCAAGCCCTTGGCCGCGAGCACGCCGGCGATTTTCGAGAACAGGCCAGGAGTAATGCTGTCCAACGTGTAAACCGTGTAGGAAGTGATTTGCGTTTGGCCGTCGTAGCTGCCCATCGCGAGCGCGTCCCTGGCCGCCAGCGTATGAATCACGCGTAGGTGATCGACGATGCGATCGACGGGCGTCGTCAGTAGATAGCTCGGCGTCATCGCACCAACGTGCCGCTCGACCCACTCGTCCGGCACTGAGCCGCCGAGTCGCCGCGCGACCTGTTCGCGCAGTTCACGCACCCGCTCGTCGGCGTTCAAGACAGGCGCCTGGCCGCTCAGTTTTTCCATCGTGCGCGCGTACAGGTCGCACAGCAACTCGGACTTCCAGCTCGTCCACGTGTCCGGCCCGACCGACGCGATGTCGGCATAGGTCAGCACAAACAGCATTTTGAGCGCCTCGGGCGTGCCCACTTTCCGAGCGAAATCGGTCAAGAGTTTCTCGTCGGACGTGTCGCGGCGAAACGCCAGGTGCGCCATGAGCAGGTGCTGGTGTACGAGTAACACGAGCAGATCGCGCTGGTGCGAATCCAAGCCGAATCGCTCGGCGGTATCGAGTGCGATGTGGTGGCCGAGTTCGCTGTGGTCGTGCTCGAAGCCCTTGCCGAGGTCGTGCAGCAGCAATGCCAGATGCAGGATTTCCTTTTGCCGCGTCTGACGATACACCGCGCCGAACGGTCCGCGGTCGCCGAGCAGTTTCTCGGCATTGGTCACGCAGAGCAGCGTGTGCTCGTCGATCGTGTAGTGGTGATATTGATTGAACTGAATCAGTCCGCGTGCGTGGGCGAATTCGGGGATGAGTTTTTCAAGGATGCCGAGCGCGAGCAGGTGGTGCAGCGTCGCGGCAAGCTGGCCAGGCTCGGCGAGCATCGCGAGCAATGCGCGGCGGGCCGCGGCGGCGTCATCGCCGTTCAGATTCGGCACGGCCTCGCGCACTTTCTCGCGCACGGCGTCGGCCACGACGACGCGCCGTCGATTTGCCAGTGCGAACAGTCGAACGGTGCTGTCCAGTCGCGCAAGGATTTCCGGCAGCGCGTCGCTCGTGGCCGACAATTCGCCGCCGGAAATGCGCATGTCGCGACCAATTCGTTCGGTCATGATCGGCCGCATCAATCGACCCCAAAACGACGGGCCGCGGCAGCGCCGTACAAAGCGGTCGATCACGTCGTCAATTGCCGTCGAGTGGCGGTAATACTGCTGCATGAACTGTTCAACCGCGAGCATGCCCGGCCTATCGAAATAGCCGAGCAGCGCGGCCAGCCGCACTTGCTCATTGAACACGATCGTGTCTTGCGCGCGGCCGTTGTGGAAGTGGATTTCGTTTCGCACGCGCAGCATGAACTCGCGAGCCTCGCCCAGCGCCTTCGCGTCTTCCGCCGACAGCAGCCCGTCGCGCTCGAGCCGATCGATGGCGGCGACGCCGTGCCGCGCTTGCGCGATCCAGCGCATCAGGTGCAGCTCGCGCAGGCCGCCCTTTGATTTCTTGATATCCGGTTCGAGCAGATGCACGTTTGGACCGGACTTGGCCTGTTCGGCCGCCCGCGCGGCCAGTGCCGCGGCAATGAATCGCTCCGCGCGCCAGCCGCGCGTGAGCCGGCCAATCTGCTCGCGCAGCTCACCCGTCAGCCACGGATTGCCCACGACGTGCCGAGTTTCCAAGAGTGCGGTGTGAATCGACGTGTCTTGTCGCGCAAGCGAAATGCAATCGGCGAGCGATCGCATGCTGGTTCCGGGTGCGAGCTTGGCATCCCAGAAGTCACGGACAAGCCGATCGCAGAGTTGTTCGGCGACCGAGCGGGCTGCCGGCTGGTACAGGAACATCAGATCGACGTCGGAAAACGGGGCCAGCTCCGCACGACCGTAGCCGCCCAGAGCGACGACCGCCATCCCCGACTCAAACTGCGCAGCCTCGGCCGAGTCGAGTTCATCCACCGCGGCCGCGGTCAGCCGCGCGATGATGCCGTCCACCAGCACCGTCAGTGCGGCAACGACCTGCGAACCGGTCGCGCCGGCCGCGTGCATCACGCGGATCTCCTCGCGACGCTCGGCAATCTGATCGCGAGCATGTTGAATTCGCGAGGCGACTATCGTAGACACATGGAATCGTCCGAGAATTGTCAGCCTTCATTACAGCGCGTTTTCGCCCGTCTCGCCTGTGCGGATGCGGATCGTTTCGGCCAAGTCGGTCACGAAAATCTTGCCGTCGCCGATCTGGCCGGTGTGAGCCGTGCGCAGAATCGTGTCGATCACATCCTTGGACTGCTTGTCCGAGACGACGACTTCGATTTTGGCCTTGGGCAGAAAGTCCACGGTGTACTCAGCGCCGCGGTACTGTTCTTTGTGCCCCTTCTGGCGGCCGAAACCGCGGACCTCAGTCACGGTCATGCCTTGAATGCCAACTTGGCTCAGCGCGTTTTTGACTTCTTCCAGTTTGAAATGGCGAACGATCGCTTCGATCTTCTTCACGTCTGTTTCTCCCCCGAGCACGTGCGCTCAAGTGCGTGGTTTGTGTCACCGCATGTCTGGCGGCCCGGCCCGATGACGAACCCGCGCCGCGTCCGCTTGGAAAGTTAGTACAAATTGTAACCCACTTCGCCGTGCTGAGACAGGTCGAGGCCTTCGATCTCCTGCTTCTCATCGACGCGCAGGCCGATCGTCGCCTTGAGGATCATGAGGATGGTGAACGTGGCGACGGCGGCCAGCACCCAAGTAGCTGCAACAGCGAGCAGTTGGTTCACGAACTGTTTCGGATTGCCGGCCAGCAGGCCGTCTGCCCCGGCCGCGTTCACGGCCTTCGTTGCGAAGACGCCGGTCAGCAGCGCTCCGAGCGTACCGCCGACTCCGTGAACGCCGAAGGCATCGAGCGAATCATCGTAGCCGAAAGCGTTTTTGATTGTCGTACACGCGAGGAAGCAGACAATGCCGGCGGCAAGCCCGATGAAGATGGCCGAGGTCGGCGTTACGAAGCCGCAGGCGGGCGTGATGGCGACGAGGCCGGCCACCGCGCCGGAGATGCCGCCCAACACACTCGGCTTACCGCGGTGCAGCCACTCGGCACCGGCCCACGCCAACGCGGCCCCCGCCGTCGCAAAATGCGTCGCCACGAACGCCGTCACGGCCAACGGGCCCGCGCCGAGCGCGCTGCCCGCGTTGAATCCGAACCAACCAACCCAGAGCAACGCCGCGCCAATAAAGCTGTACGTCAAATTGTGCGGCGGCATCGGCTCACGCGGAAAACCGTGGCGTTTTCCCAAGACGAGTGCGCACACCAGCGCAGAGACGCCCGAGCTAATGTGTACGACGGTTCCGCCGGCGAAATCGAGGGCCGGAATGAGCGCCGCGTCGTCGCCGTTTCGGAACCAGCCGCCCTTGCCCCACACCCAGTGTGCAAGTGGGTCGTACACGATGGTCGCCCACACGACGAGAAAGATCGCCATTGCACTGAATTTCATTCGCTCAGCGAACGCGCCGGTGATCAGTGCCGGCGTGATGATCGCAAACATCAGTTGGTAGACCATCCAAAGTTGGTGCGGAATCGTCGGCGCGTAGCCGTACGGGTCCGCCGCATCGGCAGCAACGTCTTTTAGCGCCCACCAACCGAAGCCGCCACAACCGGTCCCCTCGTGAAACGCCAAACTGTAGCCGAACAAATACCACTGCAACGTGATGATGACCATCATCGCGAAACTCTGCATCATCGTGCCGAGCACGTTTTTCTTTCTCACCAGGCCGCAGTAGAACAATGCCAGCCCCGGCGCGGTCATCATGAGCACGAGCGCCGAACTCGTGAGCATCCACGACGTGTCGCCGCTATCGAGTTTCGGCGGTTCCGCGGCCGGCGGCGTCACGGCGTCCTGCGCACACGCTGAACCAACGAGAAAGCAAAGTCCCAATGCCGCTCCGAACAGCCACGCGCCCAACCCTCTGGTTGACATGCTCGCACCTCCAGTTTGGTACGGATCTCGAAGGGCGAGATCGTAGCGGAGGGCCGGCCGAACTTCAACGCGCGCTGCAGACGGCCGACGCAGGAGAGTGCGCGAGCTAAATCGCCGCGTCGCCGGCCTCGCCGGTCCGAATGCGAATCACGTCGGCCAGGTTCGTCACGAATATCTTGCCGTCACCGATTTGTCCCGTTTTGGCTGATTCCAATATCGTCTTGACCGCGTCCGCAGCCTGGCCGTCCGCGACGACAATCTCCACCTTGGCCTTTGGCAGGAAATCCACCGCGTATTCCGCCCCGCGATACTGCTCCTTGTGACCTTTCTGCCGGCCGAATCCGCGCACCTCGGTCACCGTCATGCCCTGCACACCCATCTTCGTCAACGCGGTCTTCACTTCTTCCAGCTTGAAGTGTCGAATGATCGCTTCAATCTTTTTCACATGCCGGTCACTCCACTTGGGCAACGCTCGGTTCACGAGCCACCGAAGATCGGTGGCGTGCAGCGTTGCGGTTCGATGATTGAACCGTGCTGCTGGAGCACACGCTCCAGCAGCGCGATGACGACAACCCGTTTCGACTAGCCCATTGTGCGGCCGGCCACGGTGAAGTCTGGGTAACCCAAGGCACCCATCTCCGGACTGTCGAGGCCTTGCAATTCCGTCTCGCGACTCACGCGAATCGGCGTGATTTTGTCGCTGATCTTGAACCAAACGAATGCCATGACGAAGCCAAACACCGCGACCACGGCGGCGTCGAGCAACTGGGCATAGAGCTGCGATGCGTCGCCGAACAGAATGCCACGCACGCCATCGGCCACAACCGTGTCCGTACCGCCGAACTTCGCGCGGTTCACATTATTCCAGCCGAGGCCGTACTTGCCGTTCGCGAAGATGCCAACGGAGATGATTCCCCACAGGCCGTTGATGCCGTGTACCGAAATCGCACCGACCGGGTCATCGACGCCGCGATTGTCAAAGAAGAACACGCTGGTCACGACGATTACGCCGGCGATTCCGCCGATCGCGACCGCGGCCCAGCTATCCACGAACGCGCACGGCGCGGTGATCGCCACGAGGCCTGCGAGCATGCCGTTGCACATCATGGATGGGTCCGGCTTCATGCCCTTCTGTTGCATGAACAGCATCGAGGTGATTGCCCCGGCGATTCCGGCGAGCATTGTATTCACGACAACAACACTGATTCGCAAGTCGGTGCCGGACAGCGTCGAGCCGGGATTGAAACCGAACCAGCCGAACGCAAGGATGAACGTGCCGATGACGACCATCGGGATGTGGTGGCCCGGAATCGCCTGCGGGCGGCCGTTCGCGTACTTGCCGATGCGCGGCCCGATCACGAGCGCGCCGGCTAGCGCGATTGCCCCACCCATCGCGTGAACCACCCCCGATCCGGCGAAGTCCACCGCGCCGTGGCCGAGTCCCCAATTCTTGCCGGCCTGCGCCAGCCAGCCGCCGCCCCACACCCAATTCGCGAAGATGCAGTAAGGTAACGCGACCCAGAATCCGTAGAGACAAAAGTTCTTCCAACTCCATCGCTCCGCCATCGCGCCGGTTGGGATCGTAGCCGTCGTGTCCATGAACACCATCATGAAGAAGAACAGCGCCATGACGCTCACGTCATCGACACCGTTCAAGAAGAAGCCTTTCGTGCCGAGCAAACCGAACTTGAAGACGCCCGGCACGGCTGGATCTTTCCCGATGCCAATGCCGCTGTTCAGCACGGACGTGCCCGGTCCGAGCGTCGAGTACCAGCCGGGCGGCACGGGGCCATTGAACCAATTGCCCCAGCCGATCGCGAACCCGTAGGCCCAAAACGCGAGACACCCAAGCGGGTAAATCATGAAGTTCATCGCGATAGTGTGCGCTGAATTCTTCGCACGACACAGGCCCGTCTCGACCATGGCAAAACCAGCCTGCATGAACATGACCAGGAAACCGGCCACGAGCACCCAGACCATGTTGATCGAAAACATATTGTGCGTGATGCGATCGTAGAGCTGCGAACCGCTGAGCTTGCTCGGATCATCATCGCCAACCGGCCCGGCCGATGGCGTGGTCCAGTAGCCGGCCGCCGCGCCAGTTGGGTCGGGCCACTTCTTGGGGTCCGCGCCCGAGTAGTAATCCGGGAGTTGCGGAGGGGCAGTGCCGGGTGCTTCTGTCGCCTGCGCGGCGACTGGACCGGCCGCGACGGCCTCGGCTGGCTTCGCTTCGTCCTGGGCAAACAATCTGCTCGCCGCGATCGCCAGCAGCGCGAGCGAGATCAGTTTCACGATCCATTTCCGTTTCGCCATCACAAGCGTCCCCTTTCACGAGAATTGAAATCGCAGGTGCGATCTTTGGGCTGACCCAAACGGTGTGTTCACCCAATGCATCAAACAAAAAGAGCCGGACCGAGCCACACGTGGCCGAACGGCTAGCTGCCTCTCCCGCAGCCAACTTTCAAACCATGCGGACTCGGTCGCGGCTAGGGGTTGGGCTCCCCACGGTTCGCGAAGTGGAAACCACTTCATTAATGACAACACCGCCACGCACGCTCGCGCACGGCACGAGCGGGAGAGTCCGCGGTGCGGCCTGCGGCGGATCGCTCTGCAAGGACGATGCCAACGATGCCGACTGAATCGTCGCGCTGCCGCCGCGCCGACAGAACTCTTGACGAGTCAACGATGTCGGCCTTTGGAGGTTCGTGAAGAAAGTTGGAATGACTCGTCCGCAGTCGTCGCGATGCATGATGAAGACGGCAATTGTCGAGCGCGGGCTAGGCACGCGCTGCCGAATTCCTGAGCAGCAATCATGTCACCGTCGTCCGTCGCCAGCAATCGAACCGTTGATTGGAAGTCGAACACATCGCCCGCATGAGCGACTCGTTGTCGAAATCCGGCAATCGCTCGAGTCGATCAGCAGAGCTTTCTCGCCCGTTGCTCCGTGTGGAATGACACAACCCGTTTCTGACCCGTGCAAGAGCCAGAAAACGTCGGGGAGAATTGGGCCTTCGTCCGTCGTCACGACCTCGACGTGCTGCAAATCATCCCAGTTCACGGACTCGACGATCCATCGGGTCTTCTGCACGAAACTACTGAACCCGACACTTCGACGATGTACCGGCTTTCAGGAAGGAGTTTCGGCGGGTCCTGATCCAAAACTGGATTACGCATGAACCGATCGATGAATCGCTTCGCCGTGAACTCCTCCCACAAGACACTTAACTTGCACAGCAACGCGACGACGCCGAACATAAGCACGCCGGAAGCAACACCGGCCGCCAGCACCTCGAAGTCAACGACGCCGATCATCACGGGCCAAAAGATCGCCGCCATCGTAAACCGCTCTCACATCTCTTTGATTCGTAACTTGCGGAAATGAATCTCCGAGCCTTCCGACTGAAATCCGATGGGGCCTTCCGTTACGTCGCCCGCCTCGCTCTCGCAGACCTTCGTGCCGTTCAAGATTGCGGTCAGCGCCCCGTCTTTGGAAATGATTTCGAGGCTGTTCCACTCGCCGACTGGTTTGAGCGCTTTCTTGCGGGCCTCCGGCTCATCTTTCACTTTGCCGATCTTCGCGCCCGAGATGGCGAAGATGACTCCCGCGCTTTTGTTCTGGCCTTGAACCTCGATCGATTTCGGCCACACCTTGTGGTCGCCCGTGATGTGCATCAGGTAGCCGCTGTTGCCGCCGAAGTCCGCGTCGCTGGCGAGGCCGGCCGGTCGCACGTACTTGAAGTCAAATCGCACCGAGTAGTTTTTGTACGACTTCGACGTGGCGAAGTACCCGTTTGGCTTGCCGGAGCACTTGATCACGTCGCCATCGACGGTCCACGTATCCGGCGCGCCGGCGACGAGCTTGAACGGCGTCATGTCCTTGCCGTTGCCGAGCGGCTTGAATCCCTCCTCTTTGTCCTCCGCGAAAACGCCGCCCAACAGTCCGGCGACCACGACCAACGAGCACGCGACTCGAACTGCGATTCCAAGTTTCGACTTCATGGTGAATTCTCCGTCAGGTGTGCAGGAAAACAGCCGACACGAAAGCAAGCCTCACTTTGCGGCAGCCGCCAGCTTCGGCACGACGCTCAGTGAAATTGGCGGGCTGGAGTAGGTCGTTTTGACGACGAAGTTGATCGACACGTGGCCGAGGACGGAGATCGGCAGGTCCTCGACCGGCGCGGTGTTCGGGGCGGCCTTGAGCACGATCGAGCCTTGCGTGGCGTTTTCGCCGAGCAAAGTCTTCGATGCCTGCTCGTCCATCGTGATGCCCGGCGGTAGTGGGTCGCCGAAGACGCCGCCCAAGTGACGCAACCGAATGTCGAGGTTGATCGGCTTCGTGTAGTCCGAGCGGCGTTTGATGTTCACGTCGATCTTCACGGTCTCGCCGGGCGCGATCGAAATTTGCCGCTTGTTGACTTCGAGTCGGACGAGATCGCTCTGGTCCATGATCGAGACGGTGTGCAGGTTAACGGGGAATCGCGCGCGGCCGCCGCCGGGCGAATAGATTTCCTGAAGCGGCGTGGCCACGCGAACGAGTTGCCTCTCACTTTCGTCCGCCGCCTTGACCGTGCCCTTGCCGACGACGCGCACGTTGGTCGAATCCATCGCCGCGCCCCAATCGGCCGTGATGATGATCGAGCCTTGCGTCATGGCGGCCGGAATGCGGGCACAACTCGCGGTCACGCCAGCGGGCAGGCCTTCGATGTCGAGTTGCACGTCGCCGGCGAAGCCGTTTTGCCGCGTGACTTTGAGGAACCACGTGGTGCTCGAACCCGGCCCGATCAGTGCCTTGTCGCAGTCGCATTCGAGCACGAAATCCGGCTCGGCGATCCGCGCGGTGAGGTGATAAACGAATGCCGGGCCGCCCTTGCTGGAAAGGTCGCGCACGGACACGGCGAATTCGCCGTCGGCCGGCGCGGTCCAGTCAAGCCGCGAATCCTTCGACGTGACGCCCGCGGCCGACAGGTCGTCGTTGTTCGCCAACTCCTTGCCGGAGTTGTCGGTGATCGCCAGGTAACTGTCGAGCATCGAGTCGAACCGGCGGGCCTCGACTTCGAATCGAATCGTTTGCCCCTTCTTCGCCGTGAACTTGAAGCAGTCGACGTCGTTCTCCGCGCCGATGCGACCGTTCGCGCCGCCCGGAATCGCGATCGCCCCGGCGTGCTCGAAGTCGTTGTTTTCCTCGGCCTCAATTGTTTCTTCGAGATCGCTCACGATGACCGGCACCGGATTCGTCATGCCCGACGGCGTCGTGAGTTGAATCGAGCGTGGGCCGCACGGCCAATCCATCGGCACGTCGAGTTCGGTCGAATTCATGCCGCCGAGCGCGAATCCGACCGGTTCGATGTGCGTGGTCCGGCCGCGACTTACGGCCAGCGGAAACACGGCCTTCACAAACGGCCGCCGCGTCGCGGTCAGGCAATACGTCCACCGCGCGTCGCCCATGTAACGCACGTCCCGGACTTGCAGCAGATATTCGCCGTCCTTCTCGACCTTGTAGTTGAGCAGTGGGTCGGCTCGAAAATAATCGTCGCTCGCCGCCAATTCGCGGCCGGTCGCGTCGGCGAGCACGATGATCGGGTCGATGTGACTTTGCAAATCGTGAATCTTGTCTTGCATCCGAGCCGATTCGACGACGAACGTCAACTCCTCGCCCGCCTTGGCGGTGAATTTGAAAAAGTCTACGTCCTCGTTCGCCTGAACTTTGCCGTTGAGCACGACCGGTAGTTCGAGCGGCTGCGCCTTGTCGGGCGTGTTGTTCGGCTCGACCTCCAAGCCGCTCGGCGTGTCCGTGATCGTGATGATGCCGACCGACGAGACGCCCTGCGGCGTCGCGATGCGGAACTCGCGGTCGCCGAGCACGGCGTCGGCCGCGACGGTGAGCTTCAGTTTCAGGTTCTCGACGGCGGGTTTCGACATCGGTGTCTTCGGGTCCGGCTTTGCGCCCGGATCGACGACCTCAGCCGTCACGCCGGTCCCCTCGATCAGAACCTTGTACGCGCCGAACATCGTCCCGCGGCTATTCACCGTCAGCTCCGTCGTCTTGCCGCGCTCGACGGCCGACGGGTACGAGAACATGACCATCGGATAGGAAGTCTGTGCTAGACTCGATGTGGCTGGGAGCGACATCGCCGCAATCAGGGCGAAAACGCGGTGTTTTGAAAGCATGGTTGGTCTCCAGGCAGGAAATCAGGGGAGCAGGTCGCGTACTCGAACTTTGCCGACCACGCGCGACTTGATGACAAGGGGCAAAGTGTCCTTGCGCCCGTAGTCCTGCCGCGCTTTGTAGTAGGCCGCGCCAGAGTCGTCGATGGACGGCTCGGTGTAGACCTCGACTTGTTCGTCGGGGATGTTGACGATCCAGTAGACGCGAATGCGATCTCGGGCAAATAGTGCGGCCATCGTTTGACGGCCCTTCTTCAGCGTCGTATCGGCGATTTCACCGACCAGCGCGATGTCCGTTCGCGTGGGATGTCGTTTAAGGTATCGCCCGATCGGACCCTGCACTACGGCGAAGTCCGGTGCCCGCTCGCTGCCACCGACCACGATCGGTAGCTGAAAACGCACGATCCAGCCTTCTGGGATGACGGGAGGCAGCACCTGACTAGCCTTGCAAATGGCGACGCTGTGCGGGGGATTCTGCGTGGGCATTGGAACGATCATCCCTTCGAGCAGTTCGACGCGATCGGGTTCGTCGAACATGCCGGCCGCGAGCATGCGATCGAAGTCTGCCACGGTGAATCGCCGCAAGAGCACGGGGCGGTCGCCGCGCATCGCCGAAATGACGTATTCCGGCGGACCGCCGCAGGTTTCCCTCTCGAGGTATCCGTCAAGCAACTCCACACCTTCACTCTGGCGCACGACGCCGATCTCAATGAGCTTGTGATACTCGTCAACGGAGAACGGTCGGAGCGGGAAGAACACGCCTTCCAATTGAGCGACGGCGGGAGTAAGCGTGTCGGCAGCGGTTTGAGTCGCCATGGAATACCTCGTTAGTTCGCCGCGCGGAACTGAACTGATTCGACGGCTTCGCCTCGCAGGGCTTTCTGCATTTGATCGGGACGGCGGAGCGTCGCACTCAGGATATCACCGGAAACTGCTTGGCCGCCAGTTCGCCACTGAGCGATGGCGGCGAGGTCGTCGGAGGCGTGGTAAAAGCCTTCAGGCGTTGTCGCGATCCACTGCGGCTTTGCCGGGTCGGGCGACGGCGGCGTGATGAGCGTTGCGAGCGGCCGGCCGGTTTCAGTTTCCCAGATGCGCACGAGGCCGTCCCAACTTCCGGCCGCGACGAATTTCGCGTCGGGCGATAGTGCGACGCAGTAAAGCCACTCGGTCGCACCCGTGATCGATCGCAGTAGTTTGCCGTCGGCGCCGTCCCAGATTCGCACGCTGCGATCCTGGCCCACGGACGCGACTCGTTTGCCGTCTTTGCTGACGACGATTTCGTTCACCGTGCCGCTGTGACCGCCTTGCGAGCGGTTATTCTGGCCGTTTTCGATGATCCACCAGCGAACCTGAGGCTCCTTGCCGGCCGAGAGGACGTTGTAGTTGTCGGCCGTGACGGCGAGCGCAAGCACTTCTTCGTTGTGACCGGACAGCGTTCGCTCGGATTGCCACGTCTCCGTGTTGTAGACCTTGATCGAACGATCCTTACTCGAACTCAGCAGTCGTTTGCCGTCGTGCGTGAACGCGACGGAGTAAACAAAATCCGAGTGGCCCTTGAGCGTTTGAATCGCTGTGCCGTCGGCGAGGGTCCAGATTTTCACGGTCTTGTCGAGACTGGCCGTCGCCAACTTCTGGCCGTCCGGACTGAACGCCGCGTCGTAGACGACGTCGTTGTGCTCCGCGAGTGTCGCCACGGGCTGCCAACTCGTCGTATCAAAAATCGTCACGACGCCAGACCGCGCCGGCAGCCCGCCGGCCGCCGCCACGCGCGATCCGTCGGCGCTGAACTTCAACGAGTGAACCGCGCCAGGCAAGTCGATCGACTTAAGCAACTCGGCCTTCGCGAGGTCCCAGATTGCAACGGCGCCGTAGCTGCCCACGACGAGCTTGCCGTCCGGACTGTAGGCCAGTGCGGTGACCGCCGGCAGCGGGCCGATTTTGAGCGCGAGGTCAAGTTTGCCGGGCTGGGCCGGCGGCGGTTCGAGCGTCTTCGCGACTTCCGCGGGCAACATCGCCGCGGACGGCAGCACGACGTCGAGCGAGCGTACCAGCGATGCCGGCCGCTTTGGGCCACGCGCCGCGCCGCTCGCGGCATCCGCACCCGGAACGTCCGCGGGAGCCTGCTTCGGCCGCTCGCCCTCCTTCGCGCCCTCGTCGATCCACTTGCGAATCAGCTCCAGGTCGGACGGCGGCAGCGGATCGGCGTCCTTCGGCATCCGTTTGTCTTCGTCCTTTGTAATCAAGAGCTGAAAGAGCTTGCTCTCGGCACTCTTGCCTGGCACGACGACCGGCTCCTTCGGGTCCTTCATTGCCGCGTCGAACGTCGTCAGCGACAGCCCGCCGCCGATATCTTTCTTTTCGATGTTCTTCGATGAGTGGCAGATCGTGCAGTTCTTTTGAAAGATCGGGCGGATGTCGCTCCAAAACGTGGGCTCGTCGGCCGGCGCGGCCGACGCCAGCGGCGGGTTGACCGCGACAAACAACAGCGCCAGCAAAAAGACCAGTTTTTGCAAATCCAGTAGCTCACGGCGACGACTCATCGAACCAACTCCCAGGATGTGCATCCCAAATCAGGCAGGTCGGCCAAACTGCGGGAGTTGGATTATACACCACGGGCGTCGCGCCGCGGAATCGGACTCGCCGCAAATCTTCGCGGCCCGCCGCCCACGGTTCGTGCGAGTCGCGTGTCGCCTGCCGTGTCGCGGTTCGCTAAGATTTCATCGGCCTAGCAAAACGAATCGCCCTGAGTGACGCATCATGGCTGAGTTTCTTCAGTCGATTGCAACGCGCCGCATCGACCCGCGGCCGGTGACGCCACAGATTTCCCTGCCGGATTTGGTGGACAACGCGTTCTTGTCCTACAACGCCGGGCGGCTGCGCGAGGCGTGTCAACTGTTCGTGAAGAAAGTGCTCGAACCGAACACCGTGGTCGGCGTATCGCTCAGCGGGGCACTGACGCCGGCGGGGCTTGGCACGAGTTGCTTCGTGCCGCTCGTGCGGGCCGGCTTCATCGACTGGATCGTCAGCACCGGCGCGAACTTGTATCACGAAACGCATTTCGCGCTTGGGCTGGCCTTGTACCAAAGCCGGCCGGGGCTCGACGACCGCGTGTTGCGGCAAAATCGGGTGATTCGCATTTACGACATCGTGTTCGACTACAGCACGCTCTTGGACACGGACAAATTCTTTCGCGAAATCATTCGCAGCGAGCCGTTCCAGCGCACGATGTCCACTGCGGAGTTTCATTACCTCGCCGGCCGCTACGTCGCCGAGCGCGAGCGAACAATTGGCCGTGAGCCGAATAGTCTGCTCGCCGTCTGCCACGAGTTGGGCGTGCCGATTTACACGTCGTCGTCCGGCGACAGTTCTATTGGCATGAACGTCGCGGCGGTGCAACTCGAAGGCGGACGGCTCCAGCTCGACCCGTCGCTCGATGTCAACGAGACCGCGTCGATCGTGTACGACGCGAAGCGCCGTGGCGGCGCGTCGGCCGTCGTCATCTTCGGTGGCGGCAGTCCGAAGAATTTCATGCTGCAAACCGAGCCGCAAATTCAGGAAGTCCTCGGCCTCGAAGGGGCCGGTCACGACTACTTCCTTCAATTCACCGACGCCCGCCCTGACACCGGCGGCCTCTCCGGCGCCACGCCCGGCGAAGCGGTCACGTGGGGCAAAGTCGATCCCGAAAGACTACCCGACTCCATCACGTGCTACACCGATTCCACGATCGCCCTGCCGATCCTCACGGCCTACGCGCTGGCCAAGCACGCCGCGCGCCCGCCGCGCCGGCTGTTCGACCGGCGTGCCGAACTGATGGAATCGCTCGAGTCCACGTATCTGGCCAACAAAGCCAGCGCGAAATGACGGAGGTTGAAATCATGATTGGCATCCCATTGCAATCGTCGTGCGTCCGGGTTGTATTGACGACGATTGTTGCCGGAGCGATCGGACTTGAAAGCGCCCGCCACTCCGCGCTGCCGCGTCTTCACTCCCCTGCGGGGACGCGCGCGGAATCTCAACAGACAAAGGACGACGATGCGGCGAAGCGCAAGACCCAGAAGCCGAAATACGAGTCATTCGTGCTGCGCGGCAAGGTCGTTGAACTCGGTCCGCACGTCTTGCGGGCCTTCAACGTGCCGATGGACGACGACGTGGGCAAGGCCGTCGTCGCGCTCGTGACCGATTCGGGCGAAGTGCACCCGCTTGTCAAGGACGTGCGCTCGCGCGGATTCTGGATGGACAAACGGTTGCGCGACCGGCCGATGGAACTGCACGTTCACAAATTCCCCGGCCTGCCGTTCGTGCGGATAATCGACTCGTACAGCTTCAAGGACGCCAAGAAGTACGCGGTCGATTACTGGTGTACGGTGTGCGCGATCACCACGTTCGAGCCTGGTCCGTGCCCATGCTGTCAGGATGAGATCGAGCTGCGCGAGCGGCCGGTCGATGACATCAAGCCTGGTCGATAATCAAGTTGCATCGCAGAAGCTTTGTGCAATTGCAGCGTCGGATTGGGAAGCCGCCCCTTCGGAGCAGGCCCGACGATGAAGCCGCGTCCATAGCGTCGCATCGCGACCTGAATTCGCCTGGCGGAGCAACGCGCCAGACCGTATTACGCCGGCCGTGTGATCGTGATCGTGTTGCTGCCCGCTTCGTTGCCGGTGGTGGTCTTGACGAACAGCTTGAACGACGCGGTCATGCCCGACGCGATCAGGCCCTCGAGCGTGCTCAGCGTGAGCGTGCCCGGCAGGG
>Ga0247727_10000872_pt1 | contig 73303 bp, 70 predicted proteins | sample WisWelCaveWW1625_FD_202498 | JGI IMG/M metagenome (GOLD analysis project Ga0247727, IMG submission 202498) | Biofilm microbial communities from Wishing Well Cave, Virginia, United States - WW16-25 | ecosystem: Environmental > Aquatic > Deep subsurface > Groundwater > Cave microbial mat | place...
CGAGGTGCGCGCGCTCCGGATCTACGAAGGAACGAGCGAGATCCAGCGGCTGATCCTCGGCCGCGAGCTGCTCCAGGGCGTGCTCGCCGGCGACGGCGCCGCGGACTCGGGCTGAGGAAACGGCGCGTGGGACGCTTCGAACACCATCTCTTCGTGTGCGAGAACGTGCGGCCGCCCGACCATCCGCGCGGCTGCTGCTCGGCCAAGGGCTCGGCGGAGGTGCGCGCCCGCCTCAAGGAGCTGATCGAGCAGCGCGGCTGGAAGGGGCTGGTGCGCGCCAACTCGGCCGGTTGCCTCGACCAGTGCGCGAACGGCGTGACCGTCGTCGTCTACCCCGAGCAGGTCTGGTATGGCCGGGTGACCGTCGCCGACGTGCCCGAGATCCTCGACGCGATCGGGCGCGGCGCGATCGTCGAGCGGCTGCGCATCCCCGACGAGAAGCTCACCGGGCGCGCGATGGCGCTGCGGCAGGGAGGTGCTCCGTGAGCCCGCGCCCGCCGACGACCGACGCCGCGTCGTCCGAGGCCGACCTCCTCGCTCGCCGCGCCGAGTTCCCGATCCTCGAGAAGACGAACTACCTGATCAGCCATTCGCTCGGCGCGATGCCGCGAGGCGTCGCCGACTCGCTGCAGGAGTACGCGCGAGTCTGGGCCGAGCGCGGCATCCGGGCGTGGGCCGAGGGTTGGTGGGCGATGGCGGGCACGACGGGCGACGTGCTGTGCGACATCCTCGGCGCCGATCGCGGCTCGATCGTGATGCACCAGAACGTCTCGGTCTGCCAGTCGATCGTGGCGAGCTGCTTCGACTACGTCCCGCCGCGCAACAAGATCGTCTACACGTCGCTCAACTTCCCGACGGTCATGTACGTCTGGGAGGCGCGCGTTCGTGAAGGCGCGATCATCCGCGAGGTCCCTTCGCCCGACGGGATGACCGTGCCGACCGAGCTCCTGCTCGAGAGCATCGACGAGCGGACGCTCCTCGTCCCGATCTCCCACGTCCTCTACAAGAGCGCCTTCCTGCAGGACGCGAAGGCGATCGTCGAGAAGGCGCACTCGGTCGGCGCGCACGTGGTACTCGACTGCTACCAGTCGGCCGGCACCGTGCCGTTCTCGCTGCGCGAGCTCGGCGTCGACTTCGCGTGCGGCGGCTCGGTCAAGTGGCTCTGCGGCGGGCCGGGCGCCGGCTGGCTCTACGTCCGGCCCGACCTGCGCCTGCGCTTCGAGCCCAAGGTGACCGGCTGGATGGCGCACGAGGCGCCATTCGACTTCGTGCCCGGCCCGATCCACTACGCGAAGACGAGTTACCGCTACCTGCACGGCAGCCCCGCGATCCCGGCGATGTTCGCGGCGCTGCCCGGCTACCGCATCGTCCGCGAGATCGGCGTCGCGCGGATCCGCGCCAAGTCGGTGCGGCAGACCGAGCTGCTGCGGCGAGAGGCGGTCGCTCGCGGGCTGCGTTCGACCTCGCCGGAGGATCCGGCGCGGCGCGGCGGGACGATCACGATCGATCCGACGCCGCTACGCGGCGGCGCGGGCGCCATCGACGACGGGCTCGGCGCGGCGGTCGTGAAGGCGCTCGCGGCGCGCGAGATCCTGGTCGACTTCCGGCCGGGCGCCGGGATCCGCGTCTCGCCGCACTTCTACAACAGCGACGACGAGCTGCGCGCCTGCCTCGACGCGATCGTGGACGTCGTGCGGACGCGCGAGTACGAGCGACATCAGGGCGGCGCGGCGTACTAGGAAGCTGCGGCATCAGGAGCAGATGGATGAAGCGTTTCGTGCGGTGGTCCTCCTGCGTGGCGGCGGCGGTCGCCGCGGCCCGCCCCGCGGCGGCTGACGAGTGGTCGAGCGCCGGGCCGCGAGCGGGCGGCATGGGAGGGGCCGGCGTCGCCGTCGCCGACGACGCGATGGCGGCCTGGTGGAATCCGGCGGGGCTCGCGCGGCGCAGCGGCCTCGACTTCGACCTCGAGGCCGGCTGGCAGGCGGCCGATCCGCAGGGCGTCCTGAAGACGCTGCACGACGTGGAGGACCTCGACTTCAACGACGTGAGCGCGGCGAACCTCGCGGAGCTCACGCGGCTCGTGAACGAGCTCAACCGCCCGAAGGCGTCGCTCACGTCGTCGGCCAACGCCGGGCTCTTCGTGAAGTGGGGCTTCGAGCAGCACGCCTTCGCGCTCTCGCTCGTCGACGCCGCCACGGCCGGGGAGTTCGTCTCGACGCCGCTCTCGGTCACGAACAGCGGGACGGCCCTCACGGTGAATGGCGAGCTCAGCCTGCGCGGCCTCGAGACGCGGCAGCTCGGGTTCTCCTACGCCGCGTCGCTCTTCGACGGCGGCCTGCTCGTCGGCGCGACGGGAAAGGTGATCCAGGCGCGCGCCTACCTTGGGAGGGCGACGGTCACCGACGCCGGCGACGTCGAGATCTTCGAGAACCTGAAGGATCCGGAGACGTCGACCGCGCTTGGCGTCGACGCCGGGCTGCTCCTGCGTCCGACGTCGTGGCTGTCGCTCGCGGTCGCGGGACGCGACCTCACTTCACCCTCGTTTGACGCGCCGAGCGGCGGCGACTTCGAGCTCACCCCGAAGGCGCGCGGCGGAGTCGCGCTGCACCCCCTCGACTCGCTGACGATCACTGGCGACGTCGACCTGACGAACAACGAGACGCTCGTGCCCGGGATCCGCAGCCGCTACGTCGCCGTCGGGCTCGAGCAGTCGCTGCTCGCCGACGTCGTCACGCTCCGTGCCGGCGCCTACAAGGATCTCGAGCGCGAGGGCGCGCAGGTCGTTCCGACGGCGGGAGTGGGGCTGCGGCTCTTCTTCTTGCGCGTCGACGTCGCCGGCGGCTACGACTTCGACGAAGAGGGCGCGCTGGCGTCGTTCGCCCTCTCCCTCACCTTCTAGGAGGATTCGGATCGCATGGCGCGAAAGGCACGATGGATCGTTCTCGCGGCGCTTGGCGCGGCGGGCTGCAGCGGGATGCAGGAGACGTGGGAGGGGCCGGGCGCGCAGGCGTTTCGCCCGACGACGATCGCCGTCCTCCCGCCCGACGCGAGCGCCTTCGACGGCGCGCGCGAGGCGGTGCAGGAGGTGCTCGTCACGGCGCTCGCGGCGAGCGGCCGGTTCGAGCGGGTCGTCCCGCCCGAGCAGGTCGCCACCCTGCTCGAGCGGTCGCGGTCGGCGTTCGACGCGCTCGTGAGCTTCCGAAGCCGGCTCGACACGACGGGCGCGCTCGACGCCGACGCCGTGCGGACGCTCTCGGAGGCGCTGCAGTCGCAGGCGCTGCTCTTCGTGCGCGTCAACGCGTGGGAGTACTCGAGCCGGGACGGAGACAAGTCGGCGCGCGTCGGCTTCACGTTGCGGCTGGTCGACGCCAGCACCGGGACGCTCGTTGCCCGCATCAGGCACGAAGAGCACGACGAGTACACCTTCTTCCGGCCCGAGCTGCGCGAGCTCGGCGCCGACCTCGCCGAAGAGATGGTGGAGGCGCTGCCGCCGCATTGACGGAAGCGCCGCCGCGAGACCATCGCAATGAGCGAGCTCCCCGACCGCTTCAACCTGGCGACCTGGCTGGTCGAGCCTCATCTTGCGGCCCGGCCGAAGAAGATCGCCGTGCGGTCGGCACTGCGCGACCTGACCTACGCTGAGCTCGCCGACGAGGCGGCGCGGGCGCAGGCGGCCTTCTCCGAGCTCGTACCGGATCTGCACGAACGCAGGGTGCTGCTCGTCCTGCCCGACGTCCCGGAGTTCGTCACGAGCTGGCTGGCGACGCTTCGCGCCGGCGCCGTGTTCGCGATGGTCAACCCGCGGCTGTCGAGCGACGAGTACGGCTACTACCTCGAGTACTCGCGGGCGCCGATCGCCGTCGTGCACCAGGATGCGTGGGAGGCCTTCGTTCCGGCGGCCCGCGGAGCGCGGCTCCTGAGGGCGATCGTCGTCGCCGGGCCGGGCGCGCGCGAGCGAACGGCCGAGGCGCGGCGCGAGCTGCCGACCGTCACGGTCGTCGCGTACGACGACGCCGTCACCGCGGCGAAGCCGGCGAGCGCCCCTTTCGACACCCACCGCGACGACCTCTGCGGCTGGCTCTTCACCTCGGGCACTTCGGGGCGGCCGAAGGCGGCGCTGCACGGCCACGGCGATTTCGCCTGGAACGTCGACCACTACGCGAAGCAGGTCGTCGGCATCCGCGAGAGCGACGTGACGATGGCCGTGAGCAAGCTCTTCTTCGGGTACGCCACGGGCACGAACCTGATGTTCCCGTTCGCGGTCGGCGCGACCACGGCGCTCTTCTCCGAGCCGAGCAAGCCGGAGGCGGTCGTCGCACGCGCGCGCGAGTTCCAGCCGACGCTGCTCGCGGCGGTGCCGACGACGCTCGCCGGGATCATCGAGCTCGACGAGCGCGGCGAGACGGGCGTGCTGGGTGTGTCGGGAGTGAAGGAGGCGTTCCGGTCGTTGCGTCTCGTCATCTCGGCGGGCGAGGCGCTGCCGCCGAAGCTGCTCGACGACTTCACGCGCCGCTTCGGCATCGAGATCCTCGACGGCATCGGCTCGGCCGAGATGTTCCACATCTACATCAGCAACCGGCCCGGCGACGTGAAGGCAGGGAGTCTCGGTCGGATCGTTCCTGGCTACTCCGCGCGCGTCGTCGGCGCCGACGGGCTCGAGGTCGAGCCGGAAGAGGTCGGCACGCTCCACGTCAGCGGGCCGTCGGCGGGCGCCGGCTACTTCCAGGACGCCGCGAAGTCGCGCGCGACCTTCCACGGCGACACGGTGGTGAGCGGCGACCTCTTCCGCCGCGACGCCGACGGCCGCTTCTGGTACGAGGGCCGCGCCGACGACATGCTCAAGGTCGCCGGGATCTGGGTCGCGCCGCGCGAGGTCGAGGAGTGCCTGCTCACCCACAAGGCGGTGCGCGAGTGCTGCGTCGTCGGCTTCGAGGACGAGCGCGGGCTCGTGACGCCGCTCGCCTACGTGGCGCTCCAGGAAGGCATTGCCGCCGCGCCGGCGCTGACGCAGGAGCTCGTCGAACACGTGAAGCGCAAGCTCGCCCACTACAAGGCGCCGCGGCGGATCGAGTACCTCGCCGCGCTGCCGCGCAACGATCGCGGGAAGATCGCCCGCGCGGAGCTTCGGCGGCTCGCCGACGCGCGCGGCGAGCGCGGGGGGCGCGGCGGAGCCGGGAGCGGCGCGGCGTGATCCGGCTCGCCGAGCTCCCCTGGATCGAGGCGAAGGCCGCGAGCGGCGAGCGGTGGCTCGCGCTCCTGCCGGTCGGAGCGATCGAGGCGCACGGGCCGCACCTTCCGCTCGGGACGGACGTCGTCATCGCCGAGGCGATGGCTGAGTCGGCGGCGGCGCGGCTCGAGTCGGCAGGGCGGCGCGTCGCCCTGCTGCCGGCGCTGGCGTGCGGCGTGACGGAGTGCGCCGGCGACTTCTTCGGGACGATCTCGATCGGTCCGGCGACGGTGCAGGCGTTCGTCGTCGACGTCGCCGCGTCACTCCAGCGCCACGGCTGCGCGCGGCTCGGCCTCGTGAACGCCCACCTCGAGCCGGCGCACCGCCGCGCGCTGCGCGCCGCGGCCGAGGCGGCGACGGCCGCGGGGCTACCGACCCGATTCCCCGACCTCGTCCGGCGCGGCAACGCGTCGCGGCTCGGCGCCGAGTTCATCAGCGGCGCGTGCCACGCCGGCTCGTTCGAGAGCTCGATCCTGCTCGCCGCGCGGCCCGACCTCGTGCGAGAGGAGACGCGCCGGAGGATTCCGGAGAATCCGACGTCGATCGGCGCCGAGCTCGCGGCCGGGAAGCGGACCTTCGTCGAGGCGGGCGGCCGCGACGCCTACTTCGGCGCGCCGGCGGCGGCGAGCGCCGAGGAGGGGCGGGCGCTCCTTCGTGAGCTCGGCGCGATCGTCGCCGAAGAGATGCTGCGCGAGAGCTGACATGGCGTTCGAGACGAAGATCAAGGTCCGCTTCAGCGACGTCGATCGCGCCGGCATCGCCTACTACCCGCGCGTCGTCCACTGGCTGCATGTCGCCTTCGAGGAATTCTGGGAGGGATTCGTCGGCGCGCCGTACGCCGCGGTGCTCGAGCGCGAGAATCTCGGCTTCCCTGCCGTCGACCTGCACGTCGAGTTCGTGCGGCCGACCCGATTCGGCGAGGTCCTCACCGTCCGAGTCGCGGTCGAGCGCATCGGCCGCACGTCGTCGACCTTCCGCTACGACGTGCTCGGGCCGACCGGCGACGAACGGGTCCGCGCTCGCGTGACGGTCGTCTGCGTGGCGCTCGACACCCTGAAGCCGACGGCGCTGCCCGACCGCTATCGCGCCCGCTTCGCCGCGGCATCGCTCGGCGAGGGCGGCGCGTGAGCGGCGCGACCGGTCGCGTCGCCGCGGCGCGGCCGCGGACGGGAGAGGTGCTGCTCGCGGACGCCGCGCTGCAATCGGTCGAGCTCGACGTCGATCGCGGCCGCGCCCGACTCCGTTGCCGTGAGGCGGAGCTCGAGTTCGAGGGCGTGCGCGCGACGACGCTCCTCGGGCCGTGGGACGGCGCGCCCGGAATCGTCGAGCACGCGCGCGTCGTCGCGTCGGAACCGCAGGGGATCTGCGTCGAGATCCGGGTGAAGTACTCGACCGTTCCGCGGGTCTACCGGGTGGTCTGCACGGCGGTGCGGCGCCGCGTTCCGGCTCGCGCTCGTCGTTGGCCAGGCGCTCAATTCATCCGGCCCGCGAGCGACCTCAGATAGAGCAGCGCGATCGTGAGGCCGACGCCGACGAGCGCGATCTTCCAGATCAGTCCGCGCGCGCGCGCTTCGACGGGCTCGGCCGACGCGGGAGCGGCGTCAGGCGCCGTGATCAATCCAGCCGCGGCATCTGCGGCGATCGGCGGCACCTCGGCGGCGGCGCTCGGGCTTGGACTTCCCGAGAGCGCGGCGAGGCCGCTGCGGATCTCGCGGACGTTCGCGCTGCACTGCTGGCACGAGAAGATGTGGGCCAGCGTCGTCTCGTCCGGCTGCCGTTCGTCCGTTCCCTCGGCGACGGCGACGAGCTGGTCGCCGTCCGCGTGCGTCACACGCGACGTCGGCGTGCTCGATTGGGTGCGGGGCATGGACGCATCCAACGGAAATCTCCGTGAACCTGGCCCGATCGATCATCGAGCCGGTGCACGGTCGAACCTGAGCGGATCCTCGCCGAGTTCGGCGTCGTGCGCGGCCGCCGCGGAGCTCGCGCGCCCCGGACCTAACCCTTCGTCGCGCCGCACGAGCAGGTGAAGTAGGTAATTGTCTTCCAGTATCCGGGCTTCACGATCCGCGACTCGTAGATCGGTTTGCCCTTGGCGTCCACGCCGATCTGCACGACCTTTTTTTCCGGCGGCACCCACTCCTTCCGTGTCTGCTTCACCCAGACGTGCTGGTGGCGGGGGGGCTCGACCTGGAGGGACGCAAAGCGCTCGAGCGAGCGACCCGGACGTGCCGACGCGCTGGAGGGAACGGTCGCGAGGAACGCGGCGACGATCGCCGCGACGAAACGCGCGCGAGGGCCGACGGAAGCGAAGGCGATGCGTCGCACGGGAGTCAGTATCGGGAAACCGAGAGGTCGACGGAAGGCGCGGGCGAGCCCGAAACGCCGCGCGAGGGCACCGGAGCTCGGTCGCGGCGCCCTCGCGCGTCCATCGTCAGCTTCAGCCGCGGATGCGTGCGCCGCAGCCGCAGACCCGGTAGCGGATCGTCGTCCAGCATCCCGCGCGCACGAGGACGCGCTGGTAGATCGGACGGCCGCAGTGGTCGTATCCGACGACGCAGGTCTGGTAGACGGGAGCGACCCATTCGCGCTGGAAGCTGTCAGTCCAGCAGTGCGAGTGGACTGGACGGCATCCGCCGAGCTCGACCGAGATGCGAGGCGTCGCGATCCGGAAGCTCGGGGCGAACGGGGGTCGGAACGGGAAGAAGGGGAATCGGTGATCACCGTGGCCGAAGGCGGCCGGCGCCGAGACGACGAGCGCCGCGACGAGCTTGAGCAGTCCGAGTTTCATCGTGGTTCCTCCAGGGCTCGCGCCGGGGACGACTGCGTGCCGGCTGCGAACGAGGGGCGCGGCGATGGCAACCGGCGTACCCGTCTCGTCCGTCGAGCCTGCGGCCACGCGTCGATGAACTCCGGTCGGTGTCGGCCGCGTCGGGTGACGATCGAGTTACGTCGCTCTCCTCGTCGTCGAGTCCGCGTTCAGCGGAGGACCTCCCGCCACTTCGCGCCGTGATTCACGAGCTGCTCGTGGATCGAGTGGACGAACTCGCCGTGCCGGACGCGCTTGCCCGAACCGGCGGGAGCCGGCAACCCGATCGTGACCATGAGGTCGAGCGTCGAGTCGTTGTGGACGATGACCTGCCGATCGGAGAATTGATTCGGCGGAAGGATCTGCATCTGCAGCGTTCCTTCGGGCAGGCGGATGGCCGTCCGGACCCACTGGCGATCGAGCAGGCGCGGCATCATCTGGATCGAACCGAGATCGTCGCGGCGGATGCCCAGCATTCCGAAGAAGAGCGCGCCGTGGTAGGAGGCGTCGGCCGACGACGACGGCACGAGGTGGTCTCGCGTCGTGCGTCCGAGCTGATCCCAGGTTCGCGCGGCCGCCGACGCTCGCGCGGCCTGCAGCAGCGCGCGCACGACGAGAACGTCTCGCCAGTCGATCTCCGTCACGCTGCTCTTGAGCTGGCCGAGGCGGGAGGCGGCGATGGCCGCCCGCGGCTCGTCGAGCAGCTCGAGCGCCAGCGCGACCGCCGCGTCGCGCGGATCCTCGTCGGGAAGCTCGACGAAGCCCGTCTCCGCCCAGCGGCCACCCTGGTCCGGGCCCTTGAGCAGCCGCTCGACCTGCGTCGCGCTCGCCTGCACCGAGCGGGCGGCAAGCTCGGGCTCCGATCCGAGCTGGTCGAGCGCCGCCGCGAACTCCCGATGAGCGGCGACCCGCGCGAGCGACCGGTGGAGGGGCGAGAGCCGTTCGCCGCCGCTCTGTATCGCCGCGTCGAGGTCGACCGAATCGGCGTGGTCGAGCGCCCGCGCGAGCTTCGGGACGAGCGTGACGAAGCGGTCGCCGTCGTAGCACCAGCGGAACCAGCGGCAGGCCCGCAGGACGGCGTAGGCGTCGGCGCCCGCGAGCTCCGGGTCGGATGCGTCGGACGGAAGATCGCCGCGGATCGCGCCGCTCGCCCCCTGCGTCGAGAGCAGCCACTCGATCGCCCGCCGCTCGTGCACCGGGAAATGGAGCAGCGAGAAGGTGTCGGCCCAGAACGCCTCCGCCGACTGCGCTCCGGCCGCGGGCGCGTAGGCGAACCAGCCTCCCCGTCGCCGCGTCGCGGCCAGCGTCGACACCGCGCTCGCTCGGGCCGCGAGGCCCGCCGGGACGCTCTCGAGGATCGGCTCGCTGGCGATCGCGCTCGCGAGGAACCGGAGCGCCTCGGCGCCCTTCGCCTGCTGCGCCATCGCGCTCTCGACGAGATCCTCCATCGACTCCGCCTGCGACGGATCGGGCCCCGAGCGTTCGAAACCGACGACGCCGCACGTCACGTTCGCGCCGGCGAGCGCCTGCTGCGATCCAGGCCGTGACTTGTGCCGCAGCGTGATCGCCAGTCCGGTCGGCGCCTCGTCGGACCCGAGTACGCTTCCCTCCGCGGCGAAGAGCCCGACGACGTCGTTGCGCACCAGCACGAACTTCTCGTGATGGACGACGCGCAGCGGCCCGCCGACGGCCGGAAAGAAGCGCAGCCGCCAGACGAACTCGAAGTCCTCCGGCGTGCCGTTTTGTCCGACGTCGAGGAGCGTGAGCTTGGCGTCGCTGAGGCGCAGCGGGCTCGTGAGCACCGGCGCGGAGGCCGAGATCAGCCCGCGAAGCAGCGCGACCTTCGGATCCTCGAGCTGGAGCCCGACCGTGGGGAAGACGCCGCCGATCCGGCGCTTGGCGATCTCCCGCACCGGGATCTCGCCGCGATGGGCCGGGTCGACCAGCGAGCAGTCGAGCTGCGCCGCGAGCGCCAGCTCGTCGCCCGCCTCCCCGAACTTGAAGGCGATGCGGTCGAGCAGGACCGAGTCGCGCGAACTCGTGGCGAGTGTGGCGAAGTTGGCGATCGACGCGGTGAGCTGGTCCTCCGCCGCCGACCGGCGCAGCCGTTCCGCCGGCCGGCGGCTCAGCAGGAACGCGGGGCCGTGCTCGAGTCCACGCCCCTTGCCCGCGCCGGCGAAGGCGAGCTCGAGCTCGTTCGCGCCGCGGCGCAGCGCGACCGACGGCAAGACGAAGCGCGGGCCGGCCGCGAACCACGGCTGGGTCGAGAGGGCGTCCTTCTCCCGATCGAGCGCCTGTCCGTTGAGCGTCGCCGCCATCTCGAGCCTCGGCCCGCCGACGCAGAGCATCCAGTCGCCGGCCTCGAAATCGTCCGGAAGCTCGAACCGCGCGCGCGCCCGCTCCCACGCGCTCCCTCCCGCGGCGCCGTCGACCTCGACCGCCGTCCATCCGTCCGCGCCGTCGGCCTGCTCGGTCGCCTCGAAACGGGGAAGCGGCAGGAGGAGTTCGGTCGCTTCGGACGCCTGTGGCGACGCGATCAGCAGCGACGCCGCGAACCAATGGATCATGAGGAGCTCCGGGTGCCGGGACAGGGCAGGGCGGGGCCGCGCATCTTGGCGTCAGCGCCGCGGCTTGCGATGGCGATCCAGGAAATCGAGCACGCGCGGCAGCGACTGCGCCACCACGTTCACGTGGTTCGCGCCCGGGAGCTCGAGGAACTCCCAGGGCATTCCCTTCGATCGCGCGAGCTCGAAGAGCGTCCGCGACGCGTCGACCGGAACGAGCCGGTCGGCGTCGCCGTGGACGAGCAGCGCCGGGACGTCGCGGAGCGGCTCGAGCCACGCCGCGGGACCGCCGCCCGAGATCGGCGCGATCGCCGCGAACCGCTCGGGATGGTTCGCCGCGATCCGGAGCGTCCCGAATCCTCCCATCGAGTGGCCGATGAGCCAGACGCTCGTCGGGTCGACGCGGAACTCCTTGGTCGCCTCGTCCATCACGGCGAGCACGTCCTCCTCGCCGGGGCCGCGATAGAAGCTGTCCTTGCGCCAGCCGAGCGGCGCGACCACGAGCCAGCCGCGCCGCTCGACCTCGCGCGCGAGCGTTCCGGCGCCGTAGGCGAAGAAGCTCTCGTCGCCTGCGCCGAGCCCGTGCAGCGCGACGAGCAGCGGCGCGGGACCATCGGACGGCAGGCTCTTCGGCACGTAGAGCGAGTAGGGGACGAGCTCGCCGGTCGAAGCGAGTCGATGGACGCGCCGCAGCGGGCCGGGCGCTCGCGGAATCTCGCCGCGCTCGAGCGCCGCCGCGAGCGCTTCGCCTCGCCGCAGCTCCGACGCGAGCTCGTCCACGTCCCACTCCCGCCCGCCGCGCTCCATCCGCAGCGCCATGTCGCCGGGAAGCGCCAGAAGCGCGAGCGCGTGGACTCCGTCGCGGTCCTGCGTCAGCTTCGATGGCAGCGCCGCGACCTGCTTCTCGAGGGCCGCCACCCGCTCGTGGAGCTCCCGGCGGATCGCCGCCGCTTCGTCCTGCGCGCCGGCCGGCACGGCCGCCGCGGCGAGCGCGATCGAACCTCTCCCGACCCAGCGACCCAGGACGCCGAAATCCATCGCGTTCCTCAGATATCGCCCCGCCGCACCTTCTCCCAGGTGTAACCCAGCCGGAAGGCGAACTGTCTCCACGCATTCGCCTTCATCCCGCCGAAGAGCCGCGCCGTCCGCTCGTCGTCGGGCGGGCCGCGGAACTCGCGGAAGCACGCGTCGATGACCTCGCAGACGGCGTCGTTGCCGTACCGGTAGGCGAGCTCGCGCAGCCCGAGCTGCTCGTCGCCTTCGAGGACGCGCCGGACGAGCGGCTTGGCCGGCGCGGCGCCGCCCGCGGCGATCGCCGGCAGAACCCGGCGGACGTGGGCGGCGGTGATCGGATCGGTCGCGGCGTCGACTTCGCCGAAGAGGCGCTCGAGTGCGTTCTCGAGCTGGCGCACGTTGCGCGGCCACGGCTCGCGCGCGAGGAGGTCGAGCGCCTCCGGCTCGATGCGCGAGAAGCCCAGCGCCGCGAAGCGGCGCCGCAGCCGGTCGAGCGCGACCACCGCGATCAGCGGCACGTCCTCGCGCCGCTCGCGCAGCGGCGGCAGGTCGATGCGGTGGACCGCGAGCCGCTCGAGCAGGTCGGGCCGGAACCGGTTCGACCGCGCGAGCTCCTCGAGGTCGGCGTTCGTCGCGGCGACCACGAAGACGTCGACCTGGACGTCCTTTTCGCCGCCGACCGTCCGGAAGCTGCGATCCTGCAGCACGCGCAGCAGCATCGGCTGCAGATCGGGCGCGAGGTTGCCGACCTCGTCGAGGAAGAGGGTGCCGCCGTCGGCCTCCGCGAAGACGCCGCGCTTGCGGCCGACCGCGCCGGTGAAGGCGCCCCGTTCGTGGCCGAAGAGCTCGGAGGCGACGAGCTCGCGGCTCATCGCCGCCAGGTCGCTCTTCACGAACGGCTTGTCGCGCCGCGGCGAGAGCTGGTGGAGCGCCCGCGCGACGAGCTCCTTGCCGGTGCCCGTTTCGCCGCAGACGAGCGCCATCCGCTGCAGCCGCGCCACCCGCTCGACCGCGGCGAGCCGCTCGCGCAGCGCGAAGCTGCGCCCGACCATGCCGTGCGCCACGCAGTCGCGATCGGCGAGGATCGCGGCGGCGCCCTCCGCGATCGGGCGCGACGCGAGCCACCGGATCGTCTCCGCGAGGTCGCGCTTTCGGAGGAACGACCGCTCGCGCTGCAGCTCGCCCGCCTTCTCGTCGTGGCGCTCGCGGGCCTGGAGCAGGCCGGCGATCCGCTCGCGCAGCCTCTGCCAGGTGGCGCGCGGATCGTCGCCGGCCGTTTTGCGGAAGACGTGCTCCGGCTTCAGTCCGGCGCGCGCGAGCTCGAGCCCCTCTTCAAGAGTGAGCGAGCCTGCGTAGGCCGTGAGCAGCAGCAGCTCGGCCTGCGGAAAGGCGCGGCGCGCCTCGGAAAGGAGCAGCAGGCCGTCCTTCGGTCCGCCGCCGACTCCCTCGAAGTTGAGGTCGCTCACGACGACGTCGAAGGGCTCGCCGCGCTGCGCGATCGCGCGGAAACCGTCGAGCGACCCGGCCGTCTCCGCCGCCACCGGTTCACCGAGCGGCGCGGCGACCTCGCGCTCGAAGCCCTCGAGCGCGCCGCGGCTGTCGTCGCAGAAGAGGAGGCGGAATGGTTCGGCCATGGAGCTCACGCGGGGTCTTGGAGGGCGAGCGTGAAGACCACGCTCGGCACGGCGGGATCGAGGACGCGGCCGCCGATTTCACCGTTCCAGAAGGCGCCGAGGAAGTAGCGGATGAGGAAGAGCCCGAGCCCCGTGCCGCTCCCCTTGCCGGGCGCGAAGCTCTGGTCGAGCAGCTCCTGCAGCGCCGGGCCGAAGCAGGCGGGGCAGGCGGCCGGCGCGTCGCGGCGGCGGCGCACGCGCCGGAGCTCGCCGTCACGGCCGCAACGCGGGCAGGCGCCGCGCGACAGGTCGACCTCGACGTCGTTCTCGATCGAGAGCTCGAGCCGGTCGCCGGCGCGCGCGAGGCTCGCGACGAGCGGCCGCGCGCCGGTCGCGCTGCGCAGCGCGTTCTTCGTCAGCTCGTAGACGAAGAACTCGACGATCCCGCGGTGGCCGCGGACGAGCGTCCGCGCCCGCTCGTCGGCGACCTGCACGTCGATCGGCAGATCGCGCAGCTTCCTGAGCTGCCGGTCGACCGCGGGGTCGGAGCCCTCGGGCGGGAGGTCGGCGGTCTCGACCCGCGCGAGGTTCTGGCGCACCCGGGAAAGGAGCGACGGCAGGTCGAGTGGCTCGAAGGCGATCGGCGGCGCGTCGCCGGCCGCCGACTGCCGATGGCGCGCGAAGGCGTCCAGGAACTGCAGGAAGCCGAGGCGGCCGCGGTTGCTGTCGGCGAGGAAGCGCAGGAGCTCGAGCGCGCGCGGCGGCGCGCCGACCGACGGCGCGGCCAGCAGCCGCTGAAGCTCGGCGAGGTAGACGTCGTAGGCGAGGATGTCGTTGCCGAGCCCGTGGGTGAGGCCGGCCGTGAGCGCGATCCAGTTCTCCTTGTCGCGCTCCGCGAGCTCGACCTCGCGCCGCGCGCGCCGCTCCTCCGATTCGCGCACCGCGGCGCTCAGGCGGTCGCGCAGCACGACGGCGAGCGCCGCGAAGAGCAGGAGCGCCCCGAAGATCGCGGCGCGCCGGCGCGTCGAGCTCGAGAGGTAGGCCTGCTGCCGGCCACGAAGGCGGTCGCGTTCGACCAGCGCATTCTCGAGGTCGTCGACCCGCTCGAGCAGCTCCTCGCGCAGGTTCCACTGCGTCTCGCGCAGGAGGTCGAGCGAATCGACGTCGACGCTCGATTCCGCCGCCGGCCGCGCCTCGAGCCACGCCTCGCGCGCCTTGAAGTAGCGCTCGTAGGTCGCGTCGAGCGCTGCCTGCCACTCGCTCTTGGCGTCGCCGAGGCGACCGGCGTCGACGTCGGGCGTGAGGAGGAGGAGGAGCTCGCGGAAGCGCGCCTGCGCGTCGGCGAGCGGGGCGCGAAGGGACTCGACGGGTTCGTGGAGCCCGCGCAGCGCCTCGTCGACGCTCGCAAGCGGCGCCTCGTGGTCGGCGCGGATCGCCGAGATCGCCGCCCCCAGCCGCTCGCGCTGCGCGGCGGCGCCGTCGTCGAGGCGGCGCCGGTCGTGGCGCTGCGCGATCGCGTGGATCGCCGCGAGGCCGACCAGGAGCTCGAGCGTGAGGCGCTTGGGCGTCGCCCGGCCCGATTCAGCGCCGCGCAGGAAGAGGATCGCGGCGACGTAGGCGAGCGGCAGCGTCGGGTCGAGCGGCGAGAGCGCGCCGCCATTGACCGCGAGCAGCACTCCGATCAGCGGCAGGTCGACGAGCGGCTCGAGCAGGCGGCGGCGGCGCATCAGCGCCAGGACGAACCGCGCGAGCGCGAGAGCGCCGGCGAGCGCCAGCTCGAAGGCGTCGGGCGGCGAGAGCGACCCGAGGTCGATCGTGTCGATGGAGATCGCCGGCCCGCTCGGGCCGGCCGCCCCGAACGACTCGGGCGACGAGCCGGATGGCGGCGCGACCTGGCGCAGCGCTTCGTTCACGACGAGCCCGAGCGCGACGCCGCCGACGACGAGCAGCGCCACGAACCACGGCGTCGCCGCGCGGACGCGGCCGCCCGTCACGTCGACGCGGGCCACAGCTTGAGCGCCGTCGCGACGGCGAGCGCGATCGACACCGCGAGCGCGAGCAGGCCGCCGGCGAGCGCGAGCGGTCCGCTGCGCGCGTCGCCGAGCAGGCGGCGCGAGCGGGCGACGTAGACGAGGAAGCCGAGCGAGATCGGCAGGAGCAGACCGTTCAGCACCTGCGCGCCCTGGATGATCCGGGTCGGGCTCCCGCCGAGCGCGCCGGCGGCGACGCCTGCCGCCATCACGCCCCAGCTCGCCGCGAGCCGAAGCGCTCGCGGCGCTCGCGGCGCGAGCTCGCTGAGCGCCAGCCCCGCGGCCATCGGCGCGGTGAGCGCGGAGGTGAGTCCCGCCGAGAGCACGCCGACCGCGAACGCCGCTTGGCCGAAGCGGCCGAGCGGGCCGGCGAGCTGGCCGGCGAACTCGTGGAGCCGGGTCGGACGGTCGGGCAGCCCGTGGTAGGCGCCGGCCGCGGCGATCACGATCCACATCGACATGGCGACGCCGATCGGGAGGAAGACGAGGCCGTCGCGCCGCTCGCGGGGGAGGTCGGCCGCGCCTTCGGTGCGGTCGCGCACCAGCGCCGAGTGGAGGAAGAGGTTGTAGGGGACGACCGTCGTGCCGACGAGACCGGCGACCAGGAGGAACGCCCCGCGCCCGCTCTCGCCACCCGGCAGCCTCGGCACGAGCGCTCCATGAAAGAGTTCGCTCAGCGACGGACGGGCGATCGACGCGGCGACGAGGAAGGCGATCCCCATCACGAAGACGAGCCAGGTGAGCGCCTGCAGCAGCCGCTCGCGCCGCGCGAACGCGAGGAGCAGGACGGCGGCGATCGAGCTCGCAACGAACGCCGTCGTCCCGTCGACGGCGGCGAGCGCCCGGACTCCTTCGGCCGTTCCCAGGAGGTTCCCGGCCTGATAGGCCGCGCAGCCGACGCCGATCGCACCGACGACGAGCAGCGCCGCGAGCGCGCGCAGGAGCGGCGAGCGGATCTCCTGCATCAGCCCCTGCGCGAGCGAGACGCGGCCCGCCGCGCCGAGCCGCACCGACTGCGTCTGCGCGATCAGCAGGACGGCGAGCGAGAGCGTCAGCGCCCACAGCAGCGTCAGGCCGTGCTCGGCGCCCGCAAGCGAGCAGGTCGTGACCGTCCCCGGTCCGACGAAGGCGGCCGTGACCGCGGCGGCCGCCGAGCCGCGGCGCCGGCTCATCCGGACGCTCGCGCGAGCGCGCGCACGATCTTCGGGATCGAGACGTCGTAGCGGTAGCTCGTGGCGCGATGGCTGTCGTCGAACTCCTCGTGGTCGACGGTGAGCGCGTGGGCGCGGCACTCGCGCACGAAGCGCCGCGCGCCGAAGTGGAGGTGGTACTCGTCTCGTGCGCCGCAGTCGACGAAGAGGAGCTTGAGCTCGCGCAGCGCGGCGGCGCGTGCGGCGACGCGCCGGATCGGATCGAACCCGAGCCAGCGCGCGAAGACGTCGGGTCGCGCGTCACACGTCGCGATCTCGAAGGGGAGGTCGAAGCCGCTCTCCGACTCCGTGTTGGGCGAGTAGGCGGCCGACATGGCGATCATCTCGATCGCGGTGATCTCGGCGGCGGAGCGCTTGGGCTTGCGGAAGAACTCCTCGAGGAACGGCGTCACGCCGCCCGTCCGGCCGAGGACGTCGGCGGCGGTCGGGAATGCCGGCGGGTAGCAGAGGTCGAAGCCGAGATCGCCGCTGTGGCAGGCGACGGCGCCAAACGTGCCCGGGTGCGTCATGACGAGATGGAGCGCGCCGAAGCCGCCGGACGATTTGCCGAGCAGCGCGCGGCCGTCCGCTCGAGCGAGCGTCCGGTAGCGCCGGTCGATCGCCGGAACGATCTCGCGCACGACGTGGTCGGCGTAGCGGCCGAGCGCGGTCGAGTTGACGTACTGCGAGCCGCCGTACTTCGTGCAGCAGTCGGGCAGCACGACGATCGCGGGAGGGCAGCCCTGCGCGAAGAGGCGTGCGAGGCGTTGGTCGATCGCCTCGTCAAAGCAGGCGCGGTTCAGGAAGGCGGCGCCGAACCCGGTGAATCCGGCGAGGAGGTAGAGCGCCGGAAGGCGGCGCAGGTCGTCGTCGTAGCCCGGGGGCAGGACGACGACGACCTCCCGATCGGAGGGGTCGCCGAGCGGGTTGCCGCGGAGCGCCGGGCTCTCGAGGACGAAGCGGTCGACGCGCACGGGCGGAGCTTAGCGATCGAGCGCTCGTGGCCGGTCCGACCTGGAGCACGAGCGGTTGTGGTTTCACCCGACGCGCCTACAATCTCGGCCTCACCGGTCACAAGGTGGCGGTACCGGCTCCTCAACGGAGCGCACCCGCGCTCCGAGGCGGTGGGAGCCGGCCTCGTGGGGAAGGGAGTTGGCCATGCTCCACGGCGCGTCGCAGGACCGCGCGGTCCCATTGTCATTGCAGGGATTCGTGGAGGAGCCGCAAGGGCTGGAGCCAGGGCTGAAGGTCGTCGACGTCGGGCTGCGACTCGCACCCGGCCTCGCCCTCGACCTTCTCCTGCGCGACTCGTCCTCGCGTCCGGTCGTCGTCCTCGGGGAGGGGGATGGCGGCGCAGAAGCTCTTCTCGGCCGCGCGGTCGGCGTGCTGGCGGAGGTGCGTCGATCCCGGGAGCTGCTCGATCGCCTCTTTCGGAAGGAGGGGGTCTCGTTCGGCTCCGACGCGCGCGTGATCCTCGTCGCGCGCCGCTTCCCCGATGCGCTGCTCGCCGCCCGCGATCTGCTCGCGCCGCTCATGGTCGAGCTGGTCGAGGTGCACGAGCTGCCGCTCGAGGGCTCGAACCGCCTGGTGGTGGTCCGAGCCGGAGGAGCGACGCCGTCGGCTCCTCCTCCGGCGGCGGATCGGCCGCCGGCGCCGCCGGCGCCGTCAGCGCCGCTCGTCCCGTCGATCGAATCGCCGGTCGCCGCCAACGCTTCGGCGCGCGGCTCGAGCCTCGTCGACGAGGCGAAGAAGAAGATCCTGCGGATCAGCGACGACATCGAGGAGGAAGTCGACGGGAGCCTCGTGCGCTTCCGCCTGCACGACGAGCTGATCGCGGCGCTCGAGCAGCGGGACGACGGCTGCTCGATCACGATCGGCGATCTGCCCGACCGCCGGCGGCTCCTCGTCGAGCGTGCCGACCTCAACGCGGCGATCGACGACGTCGTGCGCCGCTACTTCACGCTGGCGCGCGGCTTCGCGACGAAGCCGGCCGCCGCGAAGCGGGCGGGAGCCGGCGCCACGTGAGCGACGCGGCGGCGCCCTCGCCGCGCGCGCGCGACCAGCGAGCCCGATTCGTGCTGGGCTGCATCGGCCTCGTGCTCCTCGCGGCCGTCCTCGGCTTCGCCTACACGCAGTGGGTGGCCGCGCGCTACGCGCCCGCCGTCGCGGCCGCGACGATCGACGTGAACCGCGACGACGCGACCGCGATCGAGCGGCTCCCCGGCATCGGTCCGACGCTCGCCCGACGGATCGTCGCCGAGCGCGGCGCGCGCGGCCCCTTCGCCGGCTTCTCCGACCTGCAGGTGCGCGTCGACGGCATCGGCCCGCGACTGCAGGCCGCGCTCGAGGGTCTCGTCACCTTCGGGCAGTGAGCCGGAGCGTCGCGCCGCGCTACGCTCCTCGCTCTCGCGGGAAGCTCGTCCACGCCAGGAGGGAGGTGCTCGATGCCGGATCCCAACGTGATCGTTGCGCTCGTGACCCGGATCGATCCTCCGCTCGAGCGGGGAGGGGCGGCCGAGCTGCTCCGCAAGAATCCGCGCGGAGTCTCGATCCTGTTCGAAGGCGGGCGCACCGCGCGGCTCCTGCCGGGGGAGCGGGCGGCCGGCACGCTCGAGGTCCTCGACGGCCTGCGCCGCCTGCGCGCGCCGGCCTACGTCGAGGTCCGCCCCGACACGCAGGCGATCGAGCGCCTCCTGATCCCGCTCGTGAGCCGCGTGACCAGGGTCATCGACCTCGGAGCCGATGGGACCCAGGTCGAGTTCGAGTCTTCGCACGCGCGCCACCGGCTCGAGCGCAACCAGTCCGATTCCGAGACGATGCTCGCAGCGCTGCGCGCGGCCGCGGAGAAGCGCACGTGGGTGGCCGTGACCGAGAGCGACCGCCACGAGATCCTCGACGTCCGTCCGTGGCCCGGCGGGCCGAGCCGCCCCGCGGAGATCCCGCGCCGCCCGCCTCCGCGACTCCTGGCACGGATCTGGCGGTGGCTGCGCTGCTGGACGCGCTGCTGGTGCTGCGCCACGCCGCGAAGGGCGCAGCGGCTCTTCGATCTCGTGGCCGGCCAGACCTGCGATCCGCTCACGGTGCCGCCGCCCTGCATCCCGTTCCTCTATCCCGACGACGGCTGCTGGGCGCGGGCCCACGAGATGTGCCGGCTGATGCTCGCCGCCGGCGCCTCGCCGCGAAAGGTCTGGATCGACGGGAGCCTCCACACGCCGACGAAGAACCACCCCAACTGCTTCGTGAACTGGGGCTGGCACGTCGCTCCGACCCTGTGCGTGCGGCGCGGCTTCTGGCGCTCCGAGGAGATGGTGATCGATCCGTCGCTCTTCACGACTCCCGTGTCGATGGCGACGTGGAAGGGCGTGCAGGGCGATCCGAGCGCGACGCTGACGCAGACGCCGGCCTCGAACTACTGGCGCAGCACCATGCCGACCGATCCCGGCTACGTCGACACGAACTACTGGCTCGACTACTACCGACTGCAGCTCAAGAACCGGTCGCTCCAGCCCGCCGGCCCGCCGCCGTACGCGAACTGCCCTTGATCGACCTCGACGAGCGGCTGCGCGGCTTCCTGGCCGAGGACCTCGGCAGCGGCGACGTGACGTCAAACGCGCTCGTCCCGGCCAGCCGCGTGGCGCAGGCAGCGCTCGTCGCCAAGGCGGAGGGAGTCGTGGCCGGCGCCGACCTCGCCGAGCGGATCGTCCGCCTGCTCGATCCAACGGCGCGCGCGGCCGCCGTGCTGCTCGACGGCGAGCGGGTCGTTCCCGGCCGCGCCGCGGCGACGCTCTCCGCCGACGCGCGCGCGTTGCTCGCGGCGGAGCGCACGCTGCTCAATCTCGTGCAGCGGATGTCGGGCATCGCGACCCTCGCGGCGAAGTTCGTCGCGGCGGTCGCGGGGACGGGCGCGCGCATCCTCGACACCCGCAAGACGGCGCCGGGTCTGCGCTGGTTCGACAAGCGGGCCGTCGCGGCGGGCGGCGGCGTGAACCACCGCATGGGGCTGTGGGATCAGGTGCTCGTGAAGAGCAACCACTTCGCGTTGCTCGCGTCGGGCGCCCGAGGCCGGGCGATCGAGGAGGCGATCGGCGCGGCGCGGGCGAAGGCGCCGGCCGGCACGACGGTCATGGTCGAGGTGATCGACGCGTCGGGAGCGATGCGCGCGGCGGAGGCCGGCGCCGACGTCGTGCTGCTCGACAACCTCGCGCCCGCGGCCGTCGCCGACGCGGCGCGGCAGGTGCGCGCGCGATTCCGTCGCGAGCAGGTGGCGCTCGAGGCGTCGGGCGGCGTCGATCTTCGCAACGTCCGCGCGTTCGCCGAGTCGGGCGTCGACCGCATCTCGATCGGCGCTCTCACCCATTCGGCGCCGGCGCTCGACCTCTCGCTGACCTTCGCTTAACGTCTCCGCGTGAGCCGAGTGACCCGCGATAATCGTTTCGAAGCGCGCGCCCCCCTGTCGATCGAGCTCTCGATCGATCCCGACGCGACCGCCGTGCGACTGGTCCGCGGCCAGATCCGCTCGCTGCTGGGGGACCACGGCTGGACGCCGGCGCCGATCGATCGGCTGCTGCTGGGGCTCGACGAGGCGCTCATGAACGCCTGCCTGCACGGAGGCGCGGCGCGGCGCGGCGAGAGCGTCGAGCTCGGGATCGCGCTCCACGCCGACCGTGTCGAGTTCGACGTGCGCGACCGCGGCCCCTTCACGCCGGTGAACGGCAGGGAAGCGGCGGCGCTGCCCGACGACGACTCCGAGTCGGGGCGCGGACTCGCCCTCATCCACGCGACCATGGACGAGGTGCGGTTCGAGCCGCGCGAAGGGGGCGGGACGCGTGTCCGGCTCGTCAAGCGGCGCTGAGCCGCGGCGCATCCGCCGCCTGCCGGCGCTGCTCGCCGCGGCGCACGCCGGTTCGATCTGGTGGCTCTCGTCGCAGAGCTTCAAGGGCGGCGGCGAGCCGCTCTCGAGCTTCCTCGGCAACTCGTTCCACCTCGCCCTCTTCGGGCTGCTCGCGATCCTCCTGCTCGAGTCGTGCCGGTACGGCGGAGGATGGACGACGGGAGCGCTCCTGACCGTGCTCGCGATCACCGTCGGCTACGGCGTGATCGACGAGCTCCACCAGACCAGGACGGCCGGACGCAGCGCCGACGCCGGCGACGTCTGCGTCGACTTCCTGGCCGGCGTGGGGGCGATCGCCTTCTGGTGGGGCGTGCGGGGACCGGGCCGGCTCGGCGTCGCGTTGCTGCGCGGGCTCGCCGCGGGCGGGGCGGCGCTCGCGTTCAACGCTTGGCGGGCGTGGGGCCACCTGCCGCCTTCGAGCGAAGGGATCCGATGAGCACGACCGAGACTTCGGCACCCGGCGGAAAGGACGACGGCGCACTCTGGACCAGTCCGCTCGCCTCGCGCTACACGAGCCGGGCGATGCGCGAGCTCTTCTCGCCGCGCACGCGCGCCCGTCTGTGGCGCGAGATCTGGATCGCGCTCGCGCGGACGCAGCGGGAGCTCGGGCTCGATCTGCCCGAGAAGGAGATCGCGGCGCTCGAGCGGCGGATCGACGAGATCGATCTCGCGCGCGCCGCCGCGCTCGAGAAGGAGCTGCGCCACGACGTGATGGCGCACCTGCACGCCTTCGCCGAGCTCCACCCGCCGGCGCGCCCCTTCCTCCACCTCGGCGCGACGTCGTGCACGATCACCGACAACGCCGACCTGATCGTGATGAAGCGCGCGCTCCGCCTGCTGCGCGACGAGGTCGCGCTGGTCCTCGAGCGGCTGGCCGACTTCGCGCGCCGCACGAAGCGGCTCGCCACGCTCGGCTACACCCATTTCCAGCCGGCGCAGCCGACCACCGTCGGCAAGCGCGCCTGCCTCTGGCTCCAGGACCTCCTCCTCGATCTCGAGGAGCTCGAACGTCTGCTCGCGACGCTGCCGCTGCGCGGCGTGAAGGGGACGACCGGCACGCAGGCCTCCTTCCTCACCCTCTTCCGCGGCGACCACGCGAAGGTGCGCGAGCTCGACTTGCGCTTCGCCGCCCGGCTCGGATTCGAGCGCACCTTCGCCGTCACCGGCCAGACCTACCCGCGCAAGATCGACTTCCAGGTCGTCGCTGCGCTCTCCGGGATCGGCCAGTCGGCGGCCAAGGCGGGGAACGACCTGCGCCTGCTTGCGCACGAGCAGGAGCTCGAGGAGCCCTTCGAGGCCAGGCAGGTCGGCTCGTCGGCGATGGCCTACAAGCGCAACCCGATGCGCGCCGAGCGGATGGTCTCGCTCTCGCGCTGGCTGATCCACCTGCCGGCCAACGCGGCCGAGACGGCGGCGCAGCAGTGGCTCGAGCGGACGCTCGACGACTCGGCCAACCGGCGCCTCGCGCTCGCGGAGGCGTTCCTCACGGCCGACGCCGTGCTGCGCGTCTACCACGACGTCGTCTCGGGCCTCGTGGTGAACGAGGCGCGCATCGGCGCCCACCTCGCCCGCGAGCTGCCGTTCCTCTGCAGCGAGGAGATCCTGATGCGCGCCGCGCAGGCGGGCGGCGACCGACAGGAGCTCCACGAGCGGATCCGCGTCCACTCGCGCGCCGCGGCGGAGCGGCTGAAGGGCGGCGCGAACGACAACGATCTGCTTGAGCGCCTCGCAGCCGATCCGGCCTTCGCGCGCGTGAAGGCCGAACTGCCGGCGCTCGCTGCCGGCGCCGCGCTCGTCGGGCGCGCGCCTGAGCAGGTCGACGAGTTCCTGCAGGGCGTCCTCGAGCCGGCGCTCGCACGGCTGAAGGGGCGCGAGCGGCACGCGCTCGACGCGCTCGACGTGTGAAAAGGAGAGGCGCCGGCGGGCCGCAGGCCCGCCGGCGCCTCGTCACGATGGATTGCTGGGGATTGCTGGGGATTGCTGGCGATGGGTGATCGCGGTTCCTGACCGCGATCTCTGACGACGTCGATCAGAGGAGGTTGATCTCGTCCTCTTCGCCCTCTTCGTCTTCGCCGTCCTCGTCCTCTTCGTCGTCACTGCTGCCCTGTTCGTCGTCGCAGCACTCGTCTTCCTCGTCCTCGCAGCAGGCGCCCTCCTCCTCGCAGCACGCCTCGCCATCCTCGGACGAATCCAGGATCACGAACTCGAAGTCGCCGCCGTCTCCGCCTTCGGCGGAATCCTCGACGAAGAGATCGAGGTCACCGTCGACGTCGGAGTCGCGCAGCTGGAAGGCGCCCGGAGCCATCTCGCCGAACTCGAACGCCTCGCCTTCACCCTCGGCGCTGCACGACAGCTCGCACTCGCCGCCGTCGCAGCGGAACTCGCAGCGCGTGCCGTCGATCACGAGCGTGCACGGACCCGAGCAGCGGAGCTGCGTCGGGCCGGATCTGGCGAGGCGAAGGCCAGGCGGCATCGCCGGGCAGTGCACGGAGCAGGAGCCGCTGCACGCGGCGGCGTTGCGGCGAGGAGCCCGACGTGGCGGCTGCGGTTCACGGCGGGCGACTCGCGCCATCGCGCCCGGACGGCCCGCCCTTGCCTGCGCAACGCCCATCCCGGAGGTTCCGGGAGCGAGCCGAACGACGCGCATCTCGCCGCCTTCGCGCTTGCCGTTCTCCGACTCGATCTGGAGCTCGACCTCGCCGCCGCCATGGACCTTCGGCGAGAAGCGCAGCCCCTTGACCTCGACGCGATGAGCGGGCGCCTCGACGTCGACACGACGGGCGGGGGGCTCGATCTGGATGGCACCCGTGGCGCCGAGCTTGAGCTTCTGGCCCTTCGCCTTCGGCGCCTTCACCTTCTTCGCCTTGCCCTGCTCGCCGCCGTCGGTGGTTCCGAAGAAGAGACCGTTCTCCGACGGATTCACCAACTCGACCCTCGTGCTGCCGCCGTCCGAGGTGAGAACCTTGAAGACGTGCGCACCCTGCGCTCCCCGCGGAAGTTCGAACGTCTTCACTTCGCCGTCGGCCTCCAGGACGATCGTGGCGGACTGGCCGTCAACGATCGCGGCCGACGGGCCGTCGCCCTCGCCACCCTTCGCGGCCGGCGCGGTGAACGAGATCGCGCCCGTCGGCTCACCCGGCGCCGCTGGCATCAGGCCGGTCATCAAGCTCGCGTGGCTCGGCACGAGTGGGGCCTTCGACGTCGACTCCGGAGCCGGCTCGCCGTTGAGCGCGCGACGGATCGCCTCGATCGTCCGCTGCTGCTGCTCGCACTGCCGGCGCAGCGCGTCGAGCTCCTGGCGCAGCTCGTCGATCTGCCGGCGCGCGCCCGTCGCCTCCTCGAGAGCGCGAGCCTGCTGCTCTTCGGCGCGTGCCTGGAGTTCATTGGCCGTCACCTGAGCCGCACGGGCTCGCCTCGTCGCTCGCAGCTCAAGGGCCGCCGGCGGCTCGGGCTCCACGGGCGCGGCCGGGAGCGCGAGCGCGCGGCCTCCCGCCGTCGCTCCGCCCATTCCCATCGCGCCGCCACGCGCGCCAAGCGTCGCCTTGATTCGCTTGCGCTCGCCGCCGCGCTCGACCGTCAGGCGAACGGTGTCGCCCGCCTGGTGACCCTGGACCATCTCGACGAGGCTCTCGACCGAGCTGACGTCGTCGCTGTCGACCTTCAAGATGACGTCGCCCACCTCGACTCCCGCTTTCTGCGCGGGGGAGCCGTCGACGACCGCCGTCACCGTGGCGCCTTCGCCGTCGCCCGCCTGGAGCTGGACGCCGAGGAAGGCGCCTTCCTGCATCGGCTCCAAGGGCGCGACCTCGACCGGCAGCGGGAACGCGGGCGCCTCGGCGATCTCAGCGCCCTCCTCCGCCGACTCCTCGCCGGCGACCTCGAGTTCCTCCGGCGCCTTGTCGAGGCGCGCGCTCGTCCGCCGCTTCTCGCCGTCGCGCAGGAACGTGACCTTCACCTTCTTGCCGACTCCGGCTGCGGCGATCGCATCGCGCAGCTCTTCCTCGCTCCCGATCGTCCGATCGCCGAGCGCGACGATCACGTCGCCTGACTGGAGGCCCGCCTTCTCGGCCGGGCTGCCCGGCACGATGTCGCCGAGCTTGACGCCGCCGCCGTCGTTCTCGCCTTCGACGTAGACGCCGAGGTAGGCGCGGTCGGCCTTCTCCTCGCCGGCGAGGTAGCCGAGCTCGCGGAGCCGGCTCAATTCCTCGGCGGGCTGCGACTGGCCGCTGCCGAGCGGCGCGACGACGAGCAGTCCGACGACCGACAGCAGCGCCGTCCTCACGGAGTTCCACTTCTGGTGCATGATGCTGATCCCTCTCTGCGGGCTGCTACACGGAAGAAACGTTCGCGGAGTCGAGGCACCCGCCGCCCGACGGAGCGGGAGCGATCGGACCGCGGCCCTTCCCGGTGGGCCGGAATTTCGGGCTTCTACCGGGAGGTCCCGGGGGCTGTTAGAAAAATGTCAGGGCGAGCGCGACGGGAGACGAGCGATTGAGGCGGTTCGCGTTGTCGATCGACGGTGGGGCGTCCGGGTTTCCGCGCCTCGACGACGTTGCCGGGTGGCTCGAGGCGCTCGGCCTTCGGGCCTGGATCCCCGGATGCTCGCTCGCGCCTCCGAACGCCGAAGCCTGCGCGCGTGCGCTTCCCGGCGTGACGACGCCGGCGGTGCGACACGTCTTCTCGCTCCCGACGAGCTCGACCACGGGCTCGTCCGAGCTCACCGGCCGCGAGCTCGCCGCCCAGGAACCGGCCGCGCGCGAACGCGCGGTCGGCCAGCTCGCCGCGACCGCGCGCCGCGCGGCCGAGGCGCGCGCGCCCTGGGTGATCGTCGACCTCGGCCGAGCCGTCCCTCTCCCGCCAGTCACGGCGCCGCGCGAGCGCGAACGTGGGGAGCACGTCCTCCTCGATCGACTCTGCCGCGCGCTCCATGAGGCGTCGCGCTCCGAGCCGCAGGCCGGCTTCGCGCTCGCCACGCCGAGCGAGCCGGACCACTGGCTGACGCCCGCCGTTCTCGGCCACGTCTTCGAGGAACTCGGGTCGCGCCGCCGCCTCGCCTACTGGCACGATGCCGGCCGCGCCCATGCGCTCGAGGCGCGCGGCGAGGGGCCTGCCGCCCGCTGGCTCGATCTCCACGCGAAGCGGTGCGTCGGGATCGACGCAACCGACGCCGTCGGCGCAGAAGCTTCGCTGCCGGCCGGAGCGGGCGAGGTCGACTTCCTGGCGCTGCTCGGCGCCGTCGCGGCGGCGACCTGGGTCTCGCTCCGCAGCGAGCTGGCGACCGGCCCGGGTCCGCTGCTCGCGGCGGTTCGCCACCTGCGGGCCGTGCGATCGTGACGGCGCGCCGTGGCCGCGGGCCGGCGAGCAAGCTGCTGCTCGTCGTTGCCGGGTCGGACCCGAGCGGCGGCGCCGGCCTCGAGCTCGACCTGAAGGTGCTCGCGCGCTTGCACGTCCACGGCGCCGCCGTCGCCACCTGCCACACGCTCCAGAGCGCCGCCGGCATGCGCGGCTTCCGGGCGGCGTCGACGAGACACGGCGAGCGGCAGCTCGACCTGCTCCGACGCGACGCGGCGATCGGCGCGGTGAAGATCGGGATGCTCCCGAACGCCGACTGGGTGGCGCTCGCGGCGCGGACGGTCGACCGCCTCGGCGGCGCGCGCTGCGTGGTCGATCCGGTCCTCGCTCCGACGATCGGACCGCGCGTCCTTCCGAAGGCGGCGGTGCGCCGGCTCGTCGCCGAGCTGCTGCCGCGAGCCGATCTGCTGACGCCCAACGCGCTCGAGGCGGCGGAGCTGCTCGGCGTCGCGCTCGAGGAGGTCGAGCGCGATCCCGACGCGGCGGCGCGTGCGCTCGTGAAGCTTGGCCCGCGCGCCGTGCTCCTGAAGGGCGGCCACCTTCGATCGGGCCGCGTCGTCGTCGATCGGTTGCGCGGCGCGCACGGGGACTGCGACTTCGTCGTCGTGCGGCGTCGCGGCGCCGCGCCGCGCGGGACCGGGTGCGCGCTGTCGAGCGCGATCGCCGCGGGCCTGCTCCGCGGCCGCCGCGTCGTCGACTCGATCGAGTTCGCCGCCACGTGGCTTCAGCGAGCGCGCGCTGCGGCCGTCGTCTGCGGTCGCGGACGACCCTATCTGGGACTCGTGTCGGCCTCGTTCGAGCGCGCTGGATCGAGCTCGCATCGCTCGCGTCGCGCGGTTTGACTTCGCGGAAAGTGCGCCCTATTTTCCCGCGCCTCGACGCGGGTGTAGCTCAGTGGTAGAGCACCACGTTGCCAACGTGGTCGTCGTGAGTTCAATCCTCATCACCCGCTCCAATTGCGCTGCGTCGACGGCGCCGGCGAGTCGAGGTCGGGCCGGGCCCGCGGTGAGACGACGATGAGCCGACGGCCTCCGTCCGATCGCGTGGAGAGCGCGGCGACGCCGACGCCGGCCGTCACCAACCTCGCGTCGGCGCGCTTCGAGTGCGTCTACCCGAGCTGCGGCGGCCTCTGCTGCATGAACGGCCATCCCGCGATCGAGCCGGCGGAGGAGGAGCTCCTTCGCGCCAACGTCGACAAGTTCGTCGATCGACTCCGGCCGCCGGCTCGCGCGCAGATCGCAGCGCACGGTTTCCTGACGAAGGACCCCAACGGCGGACGGCCGACGCTCGCGGTGAGCCGCGGCTGGTGCGTCTTCTTCCACGACGGCTGTGTGCTTCAGAAGGTCGGCGCGGAGGAGGGCGACGAGTACCGCTACAAGCCGTGGCGCTGCGCCCTCTTCCCGCTCAAGCGGCACGAGCGATCGGGCGACTGGTTCGTGCGGCAGCGCGGGATCGAAGGAGAACGGTGGAGCTCGTTGTTCTGCCTCAATCCGGCCGAGAGCGAGAAGAAGGCAGGCGAGACGTTGCGCCGCGAAGTCGCCCACCTCGAGCGCCTCGTGGCGGAGGGGCGACTGCCTGCGCCTTGGAGCGATCCCTCGGGCGGCGCGAAAAGCGATTCCGACCGGCCGGCGTAACCCTCGAACTTGCGCGGGCTTCGGTCAATCGGTTCAATCGGCCGCTTTCCGGGGGGGAGAGGGGATCGCGTGCGGTCCCCATCGATCGCGCCGCACCGCGGTCGCTTCTCGTCGCGCGTCGGAGTTTCCGGCTGATGAAGATCCTCCTGATCTACCCGAGCATCGACGCGCCGGCCGGCAGCAACCACGGCATCGCGTCACTCGCCGGCGTGGTGAAGGCGCGCGGCCACGAGATGGATCTCTGGCACGTCTGCGAGAAGCTCGAGCCGGTCCCGACGCCGCCGCAGGTCGTCGACTACGTCCGCGAGACCCGGCCTGGGCTCGTCGGCTTCTCCGTCCTCTCGATGCAGTACGACTGGGTCGTCGAGATCAGCAAGGCGGTGCGCGCCGCCTTCCCGACCCTGCCGCAGATCATCGGCGGCGTCCACGTCACGATGGTGCCCGACGAGGTGCACGAGTCGCGGCTCTTCGACTACGTCTGCGTCGGCGAGGGCGACTACTCGTTGACCGACGTCATGGACGCGCTCGAGAAGGGCGGCGCGCCGGAAAAGGTCGCCGGAATCCGCTGCTTCAAGGACGGCGAGAAGATCGTCAATCCGGTCGCGCCCTTCCCGGCGCTCGACACGCTCCCCGCGCTCGACTACGAGGTCTTCGACATGCCGAAGATTCTCGGCCAGACCAAGGGCTGGATGGGGATCCTCACGTCGCGCGGCTGCCCCTACAAGTGCACCTACTGCTTCAACCTCGAGATCGTCGACCAGTACGTCGCCGACGGCGCGGCCAAGGGGACCAAGGAGTTCCTGCGCAGCTTCCCGATCCCGCGCCAGCTCGACGAGCTGAAGGAGCTGCGGCGCCGCTACCCGCAGATCAAGACCTTCATCTTCGACGACGACCTCTTCACGCTGAACAAGCCCTACGTCCAGAAGTTCTGCAAGGCCTACCGCGAGGCCGACGTCGGCCTCCCGTTCGTGGTGAACGGCCACGTCAACTGCTTCGACGAGCCGTCGGCACGCGCGCTCAAGGAAGCGGGGTGCATGATCGTGAAGTTCGGCCTCGAGTCGGGCAACGACCGCATCCGCCGCGACGTGCTGCACCGCTACATGAGCAACCAGCAGATCGAGGAGAGCTTCGGCAACGCCCACAAGTACGACCTGCACACCTCCGCCTTCGTGATGTTCGGACTGCCGCACGAAGGCCGCGCCGAGATCCTCGACACGCTCGATCTCTGCGCGCGAGTGAAGATGGGCCGCTTCCGCTGGGCCATCTTCTTCCCGTTCAAGGGGACGGTCGGCTACGACATCGCCAAGCCGCTGATCGACGAGTCGAAGATGAAGGGGCTCGGCAACTACTTCGACGGGAGCTGCCTGAACTTCAGCGCCGAGCACGACCTCTTCATCGAGAAGCTCGGCAAGCTCTGCAATTGGTTCGTGAACGCGAGGACCGACTGGCCGAGCGCCTCGATCTACCAGGAGCTCGTCGCCGAGGTCGAGGCGATGGACAAGCCGACCTGGGACAAGCGCAAGGCCGAGCTCGTGAAGCACGACCGCGTGCTGTCGGACGAGTTGATGGAGAAGGACCTCACGCACTACACGATCCGCTACAGCAACGTCATGGGCGTGCGCTCCGACTTCATCAAGTGGGAGCAGGAGCAGATGGCCGGGCGGCCGGGCGTCGAGGCCGTGACCTACACGCTCGACGAGAGCTGACCGGAGCGCGCGGCGCGCCTTGATGGGCCCCATGGGGCGGTGGAGCGAGCGACTCGTCGTCGGCCTCCTGCTCGCGCTGATGTTCGGGCTGACCGTCGCCGGCTCGTGGAACCACTCGGCGACCTACGACGAGCCGGCCCACCTCGGCGCCGGCGTCGCGCGCGTCGCGCTGAACGACCATCGCTTCGTGCCCGAGCACCCGCCGCTCGCGCAGGACCTCGCGGCGCTCGCCGCGCTGCCGCGCATCCCTCCCGACAAGCTCGACCTGCGCGCCCACCCCGACTACCCGCGCGTCGATCCCTACGCCTATGGACGGCGGCTCCTGTTCGAAGGCACGCGCGCCGACGGCGACGCGGCGCTGCGGCGGGCACGTGCCGCCATCGCGCTGCTCGCGGCGCTCGGCGGGCTGCTCACGTGGTGGACGGCGCGCACGCTCTTCGGCCGCGGGGCGGGGCTTGGCGCGCTGGCGGTGCTCGCGCTCGATCCGGGCTGGCTCGCGCACGGCGGGCTCGTGACGACCGACGCCGCGGCGGCGAGCGCGTTCCTGGCGACGGTCGTCGCGGCAGCGTTCGCGTTCGCGCCGGCGACGACGCTCGCGTCCGCGCGCGCGCGGACGCGGTGCGCCGCGATTGCGCGGTCGATCGCCTTCGCCCTCGCAGCCGCGGCGCTCGCGCTCAGCAAGCTGTCGGCGCCACTGGTCCTGCCGGTCGTCGGCGTGCTCGCGCTCGCCGCGATCGTGCAGGGCGCGCGTGGCGGGCGCGCTCAAGCGAGCGCGACCCGCGTCGCCGCGTCGCTCGCGCTCGCGGGCGCCGTGACCTTCGCGGCGATCTGGGCGGCCTACGGCTTCCGCGCGTCGGCGGTCGCCGATCCGGATCGCGAAGAGCCCTTCTTCATGACGGCCGTGCAGCTCGGCGGGACGGAGAAGGCGTTCGAGGAGATGGTCGCTCCGGCCGGCGAGAAGCCGTCGCTCGCGGCTGCGACCTTGCGCACGCTCTGGCGCCACCGCGTCCTGCCGCAGGCCTACGTCTTCGGGCTCGCCGAGGCGCGCTGGACGCTGCGCGGCCGCGCGTCGTTCCTCTGCGGCGAGCTCTACGACGGCGGCCGCGTCGCCTATTTCCCGGTCGCGTTCGCGACCAAGACGCCGCTCGGGCTCCTGCTGCTCCTCGCGCTCGGCGCCGCGGCGCGCTGGCGCGCGTGGCGTGCACGGCGCGCGGGCACGATTGCGCCAGCCCCTCCTGCCGCGCCGGCTCCGTCCGGTGCGCCGGCGCCGGCTCGCACGCTGCTCTGGATCGGCGGCGCCTCGTTCGCCGTCCTCTATGCCGCCGTCTCGCTCGGCTCCTTCGTCAACCTCGGCCACCGCCACCTCCTGCCGCTACTGCCGTGGTGCGCGGTGGCCGCGGGTGCGGCATGGTCGGTGCCGACCAGCGGCCGCATCGCGCAGACGCTGCGATGGGCGGCGCTCGCGTGGCTCGCTCTCGAGAACGGTTGCGCCGTCCCGAACTACCTCGGCTACTTCCACGAGCTCGTCGGCGGCGCGAGCGGCGGCCGCCGCCTGCTGGTCGACAGCAACGTCGACTGGGGCCAGGACCTCGCGCGGCTCGCTGCCTGGCAGGAGCGCGCCGGCGTCGGCGAGATCGAGCTCTCACGCTTCGGCAGCGCGCCACCCGCGTCCTACGGCGTCCGCGCGCGCGAGCTCCCCTCCAGGCAGCCGTTCGGCGGCCTTCCCGCCGACCCGTGGACTCCCGGCGTCTACGCCATTGCGGCGACGCAGTTCGAGTCGCTCACGCTGCGCGCGGGCCGCCGCTCGAACTGGGACGCGCGCGCGCAGCAGGGGTACGCGCAGCTCCTCGGCCGCGACTTCGCGCAGCTCTCGCCACGCGAGCAGTCGCTCCTGCGCGAGATGAGCTTCGGCCGCCTGCTCCTCGAGCTCCACGATCGCAAGCGCGCCCCCGACGAGACCGTCGGCACCTCGATCCTGATCTTCCGGCTCGACGACGAGGAGATCACCGATCTGAAACGCGCGAGCCTGAAGCCGCTCAGCGCGCCGGTCAGCGGGCGATGAGCAGCTCGCCCGCGGCTGGCACGACCGCATCGCCGCGGCGCACGCGGCCGGCCGGCTCACGCACGGTGCAGCCGGTGAATCGCAGCGGCCGGCCGATCGGCGGGTCGAGCGACCGCAGCGCCGTCAGATGGAGATGGGGGGCGTAGCTCACGCCCGACTGGCCGATCTGTCCGAGCTCGGCGTCCTTCGCGACGACGTCGCCCTCCTTCACCGTGATCGTTCCGGCTCGCAGGTGAGCGAGCAGCAGGAAGGCGTCGTCGGCGAGCTTCACCACCACGTGGTTGCCGAGCGGATTCCAACGGACCGCCGGCTCGAGCAGCGGCGATTGGTCGGCGAGCGACGCGCCGTTCTCGGCGAGCCCGTCGGCGACGCGGACGATCGTCGCCTTCGCGGGAGCGCGGACCGGCGCGCCGTAGGTGAAGAACTCCTCCTTCGTCAACGCACCGTCGGCGACCGCGGCCTCGAGGTAGAGGCGCCCCTCCTTCGTGAGTCCGAGGTCGAAGCCGAAGGAGCCGGCGATCCCGAAGTGCGACTCGTCGCCGAAGTTGCCCTGCGAGACGAGCCACTCGCCGTTCACCGGCGGCGCGACGTCGAGCGGCGCCGCGACCTTCTCCCCGACGAAGTACTCCTTGGCCGCGCGTCGATGCCAGCCGCGCGCCGGCTCGGGCTCCGGGACGATCGGGAAGAGCGTCGCCATGCGCTCGAAGAGGAAGGCGGGGTCGGCCCACGGCTGCGCCGACTCGGGCGAAGCCGCGTAGAGCACGCGGGCGCGCGGCTCATCGCGAAGCCCGAGCGCCGCGAGCGCCTGGAAGTGGCTGCGCCAGGCCGGGAAGGAGTCGGGCGCGAGCTCGGAGCAGTTCGTGAAGGCGGCGTCGGCCGCGGCGAAGTCGTGCTTCAGGAGCAGCGCGCGGCCGCGGTGGTACCAGACCGGACCGAGCTTCGGTGCCAGCTCGAGCGCCCGCTCCGTCGTCGCGAGCGCCGCGTCGGCGTCGGCGAGGCTCACCTCGGCGTAGGCGAGCCACGCGAGCGCCGTCACGTCGTTTGGATGTTCGGCGACGTGCGCGACGAGCAGCGGCCGCGCCTCGGCGAATCGCTGCTCGTTCACGAGGGCGAGCGCGTGGTCGAACCGCTCGTCACCCAGCGCCCACGCGAGCAGCGCGGCGAGGAGCATCAGCGAGCGACGCGCCGGCGCTTCCTCGCGGCGAGCCAGTTCCCGCGCGCCGTCTCGAGCTGCGCGAGGTGGTTCTCGTCGTGCGCGAGAAGGTGGCGCGCCATCTGGCCGATCGAGATGGCGCCGTAATCGGCGTGCATGCCGATGCGCACGAGCGCCTCCCGTCCGGCGAGCTTGACCATCTCGAGGTTGCCGGAACGCAGAAGCACGAGCGTGGCGAGCGCGGCGGCGCCGTCCTGCTTCGCGTAGCGAGCGCCGCTCGCCCAGTGGTCCTGGTCGAAGCTGTGGAGCGTCGGCTGCTCCTCGGACAGCATCAGCCGCCAGCGCACGCCGAACATCAGCTCGCAGTCGCGCAGGTGGCAGAGGATCTCGCGGACGTTCCACTTCCCGGGGCCGTAGGTCGCGGCGAAGCCTTTCGCGTCGAGCCCCTTCACGATCCGCTTCAGCCGCTGCGGCGTGCGCGCGAGCCGGCGCAGGGCGCCATCGGCCGTTCCAGGGTGGAGCTTGTTGCAGGCGGGACAGACGTTGTCGGCGATCGCGGCGGCCGAGCTCCGCGCCGGGGCGGCAGCTCCGTTCAAGGTTCCGTTCATGAAGATCCCTTTGGATGACGCGTGCCGCGCCGGAGAAAGCGCGCCGGACGGCGAGCGGGGGCGGACATGCTAAACCTCGACCCACGATGAGCCCTGCGCTCCTTCTCTCCTGCTGCTGCGTCCTGACGCCCGCCGTCGCGGCGGCGCGCAGCCCGCAGGAGGTGGCCGGCGGGACGACGGCGCGCCCGAACCTCCTGCTCGTGACGATCGACACGACGCGCGCCGACCATCTCGGCTGCTACGGCGACCGCGACGCGCGGACGCCGGCGCTCGATGGGCTCGCGCGCGACGGGCTCCTCTTCGAGCGGGCGGTCGCGACGGCGCCGATCACGCTGCCGTCCCACGCCTCGATCCTGACCGGCCAGTACCCGATCGTCCACGGCGTCCGCGACAACGGGACCTACGCGGCGCGGCCGGAGCTTCAGACGCTCGCCGAGGTGCTCCACGGCGCCGGCTACGCGACGGCCGCCTTCGTCTCGGCCCACGTGCTCGCGGCGGCCTACGGCCTCGCGCAGGGGTTCGACGTCTACGACGACCGGCTCGACCAGATCGTCGTGCGCGGCGTCGGCAGCCTCGAGCGGCGGGCCGGCTCGACCGTGACCGCGGCGCTCGCGTGGCTCGATCGCCCGCCGCAGGAGCCGTGGTTCCTCTGGGTCCATCTCTACGACCCCCATGCGCCCTACTCGCCGCCCGAGTCGGTCGAGGACCTCCCGGCCGAGCGCTACGACGCCGAGATCTCCTACGCCGACCGCCAGCTCGGACGGCTGCTCGCCCGCGTCGACGCTGCCGGACGCGGCGAGCGGACGATCGTCGTCGCCACGGCCGACCATGGCGAGGGGCTCGGCGAACACCGCGAGGCGACGCACGGCCTCTTCGTCTACGACTCGACGATGGTCGTCCCGCTGCTGATCCGCTGGCCGCCGCTCGGCGCCGGGCGGCGGATCGGCGGCCAGGTGAGCCACGTCGACCTCTTCCCGACGCTGCTCGAGCTCCTCGGCCTGCCGCCGGCGAAGGAGCGCTGCGGCGCGTCGCTCGTCGCGGAGCTCAAGACGCAGGCGCCGTCGATCATGCACGACGCCTACCTCGAGACGCAGCTCCCGCGCGACGCCTACGGGATCGCGCCGCTCGAGGCGGTGAGCACGGGTGCCGAGAAGCTGATCCGCGCGCCGCGGCCGGAGCTCTACTTCCTGCACAAGGATCCGCGCGAGCTCGACGATCGCCATGCGGCAGAGACGGCGACGGCCGAGCGACTCTCGAATCTGATGGCGAAGATGCGCGGCGACCGGCCGTTCATCGCAGGGCAGCCGCCGCGCGCGCTCGACGACGAGGAGCGCGCCCGACTCGCGGCGCTCGGATACGCCGGCGACACGAGCCTCGGCGACGAGGCGGCCGCGATGGACCCGAAGGACGCCGTCGAGATCCTCGAGATCGAGTCGCGCGCCCGGACGTTGATGGCGCAGCGCCGCACCGACGAATCGGAGCAGCAGCTCCGGCGCATCCTCGCGCGCGTTCCGCGGTACGCGAGCGCCTGGGCGATCCTCGGGCAGGTGCTGCTCCAGCGGGGGCGGCTCGAGGAGGCGCGCGAGGCGCTGGAACGGGCGCTCTCGCTGCGCCCCGACACGATCGGGGCGGCCGAGGACCTCGCCCGCCTGCACCGCGCGGCCGGCCGCTTCGGCCTCGCGCTCCAGGCGCTCGAGCAGTCGCTCGCCCACGGTCCGTCGAACGGCGCGGCGTGGCTGCTCGCCAGCGAGATCGCGCTCGAGGCAGGCGACCGCGCGAGCGCGATCGGCTACGCCGAGAAGGGGATCTCGAAGCTGCGGCCCGAGAGCGCGGCGTCGAAGGCGCTGCAGGAGCGGCTCTCGAAGCTCAAGGAGAAGTCGTGACGGCTCGCGAACCGATCGACGCGGCGCTGGTCGCCGAGAGGAACGGCGCGGCGCAATCCGACGTCGCGCGCGACGTCGCCGAGCTCGGCGCCCGGCTTGAGCGGCGCCGGCTCGACCGGCTCGACATCGACGAGCTCGTGCGCCGGGCAATGCAGTTCGCCGTGGCGATCCCGTCGTGGGGCGTGGGGACGGGCGGCACGCGTTTCGGCCGCTTCCCGCAGCCGGGCGAGCCGCGCGACGTCTACGAGAAGCTAGAGGACTGCGCCGTGGTCCAGCAGCTCGTCCGCGCGACGCCGACGGTCTCGCTGCACATCCCATGGGACCGTCCCGACGACCCGGGCCGGCTGAAGGCGTCCGCCGCCGAGCTCGGCCTCTCCTTCGACGCGATGAACTCGAACACCTTCGAGGACCACACCGCCGGCCAGCGCTCCTACAAGTTCGGCAGCCTGGCGCACACCGATCGCGCCGTCCGCGAGCAGGCGGTCGCCCACAACGTCGAGTGCATCGAGATCGGGAAGGCGCTCGGCAGCCGGGCGCTCACCGTCTGGATCGGCGACGGCGGGAACTACCCGGGGCAGGTCGACTTCCGCCGCAGCCTCGACCGTTACCTCGAGAGCACGAAGGCGATCTACGCGGCGCTGCCGCCCGACTGGCGCATGTACCTCGAGCACAAGCTCTACGAGCCGGCGTTCTATTCGACCGTGATCAACGACTGGGGCACGAGCTACGTCTGCGCCAGGGCGCTCGGCGAGCGCTGCCTCTGCCTGGTCGACCTCGGCCACCACGCGCCCAACGTCAACATCGAGATGATCGTCGCGCGGCTGATCCAGCTCGGGAAGCTCGCCGGCTTCCACTTCAACGACAGCAAGTATGGCGACGACGACCTCGACGCCGGCTCGATCAAGCCGTTCCAGCTCTTCCTGATCTTCCACGAGCTCGTGACCGCCGAGGTGGAGAAGGTCGCAGGCTTCGCGCCGGCCTATCTCCTCGATCAGTCGCACAACGTCACCGACCCGATCGAATCGCTGATCGCCTCGGCGATCGAGGTGCAGCGCGCCTTCGTGAAGGCGTCGCTCGTCGATCGCGCGCGGCTCATCGAGCAGCAGGAGAAGAACGACGCGCTGCTCGCGCTGCAGACGCTGAAGGCGGCCTACGAGACTGACGTCTCGCCGATCCTCGCCGAGGCGCGCCGGCGCGCCGGCGGAGCGATCGATCCGATCGCGACCTATCGCGCGTCGGGATGGCGGGAGCTCGCGGCGAGGCGGCGGCCGGCGGCGCGCAAGAGCTCGGGAGGAATCGTCGGATGAGCGGCCGGCCGGGAGGGAAGCTCCTCGTCGCGGCGATCGGCGCATCGCTGGTCGCGCTCGGCGTCGCGCTCGCCTGCGCGTGGCAGCTCCTCGAGCGCGAGGAATTGCTTCTCGGCGACCCGGACGTCGTCGAGCTCGAGAGGACGGTCGACGGACTGGAGGCGCGGCTCGCCGAGCTGTCGGCGCGCCTCGCGGCCTTCGAGTCGGAGCCGACCCCGGTCGACGTCGAGGCGGAGCTCGCCGGCGTCGTGCGCGAAGAGATGCCGGCGGACGAAAGGCGCGAGTCGGACGGCGGCGCGGATCCGGGCTCCGAGGACAACGCGCCCGTCCGCTCGAAGTTTCGGCGGCTCGCGCGCGCCGCCACGGATGACGAGCGGCTGCAGGTCGCGCGCGAACTCGTCGCCTCGCAGAACGGACTCGAGCAGGCGGCCGGGGCGCGCGTCCTCGCCGAGCTCTCGCCGGCGGAGGCGTTCCAGGTCGTCGACGGATGGCTGGCGGAGGTCCGGGCCGGGAGCCGCGCCGACTGGTTCGTGGTCGACGCGGCGCGGGCGCTCGAGGAGCAGGGCGACCCGCGCTGCATGCAGACCTATCTCTCCGGGCTGCGGCCGCAGCTCGACTCGGCCGAGGTCGGCGAGCGCCGCAAGGCCGTCTTCAAGCTCGGCGCGACGCGCAGCGCGTCGTCGGTGCCGCTCGTCCTGCCGTCGCTCCGCGACTCGAGCGCGGAGATCCGGATCGCGGCGCTCGACGCCCTCAGGACGTCGGGCGACGCCGCGTCGATCGCCGCGGTCGAGCCGCTGCTTAACGATCCGGTCGGCGCCGTCCGCGACCGCGCAACGCGGACGCTCGAGACGCTGCGCTATCGCGCGGAGGGCGAAGGAGAGACGGGCCGGAGCGGCCGGGAGTCGCTGCGCCGCCTGCTGCGGCGCCCGCGACGCTGAACGCCGCGGTCGAGACCGTATCCTCTTCGACTCTCGCGTGCGGCCCGGCCTCGTCGCAACGCGACGAGGCCCTCGAAACCTGGAGACGTCCGATGCTCCCGTCGATCTGCTCGTCCCTCCTGATCGCGCTGGCGCCGCAGGAGGCGCCGCCGGCGGCAAGCGCGGCGCTCGAGGAGCTCAAGGGCGCGTGCGAGAAGACCGTCGCGGCCAAGAGCTACTCGTTCACGACGCGGCGCGAGACGAGCCATTCCCCCGCCGCGAACGGGGGGGGCGACGGCGCGGGAGCCCGAGGAGGGCTGCGCGCGACCGGCGGAGCGCTCGCCGACGAGCGCCCCACGGAGTTCAAGGGCGAGGTGCAGGAGGGGTCGCCGGTGCGGCTGACGCAGGGCTCCTTCGAAGTCTTCCGGCAAGGCTCGTCGCTGGTCTACCGCAGCGGCGACGGTCCTTGGGAGCTGACCGACAGCGAGACGCTGTGGGTTGCTCCCGACGCGGACGCCGAGTCGGGCGGAAGCGTGAAGGGCGGCTCACTCCTCGGCGGCGGCGAACGGCAGGACGGCGACACCGGGAAGAAGGTCAGCGAGAAGGAGATCCTGCGCCGCGGCCTGCGCCGGAGCCTGGTGCAGATGAACGGCCTCCCGATCCCGCACTCGTGCCTGGCGAAGGCGGCCTCGAGTCTGAGCGAGGTGCGGCGCGAGGTCACCAGGGAAGGCGCCGCCTTCGTCGGCACGCTCACCGTGGCGGCCGCCGAAGAGCTGTCCGGTGCGGCGCGTCTGCGGGAGGCGGCGACCGAGAATCAAAAGCCCGACCGCCGCGTCTCCGTGTCGGGGACGATGCGCGTCATCGTCGGCGCGGCCGGCACCGTCGATCGCCTCGAGATCGAGACCCGTTCGACCGGCGGCGTCCGCGGCGACGCGATCCGGCGCTTCACGATCACGATCGCCGGCCTCGGCACGACGAAGTACGAGGTGCCCGACGAGGTGCTCCGGCGCCTCGGGAACTGAGCCGGCCTCAGGTCCGCGAGAGGTAGGTGTAGGACTCGATCCCTTCCTCGTACCGCTTGAGCAGCCGCCCCGACTCCTCGAACGTGATCCGGCCGCTCTTCAGCGCCTGCTCGGCCGCGCGCCGCACGCGCTCCATGAGGTCGCGCTTGCTGTACTCGACGTAGGAGAGGACCTCGCTCACGCGGTCGCCCTCGACGAGGTGGCGGATGTCGTAGGTGCCGTCCTCGTTGACGTCGACGTGCACGGCGCTCGTGTCGCCGAAGAGGTTGTGCGGGTCGCCCAGGATCTCCTGGTAGGCGCCGACGAGGAAGAAACCGATCTCATAGGAGCCGTTGCCCTGCTCGATGGGGTGGACGAGCAGCGTCTCCTTCACGTCCTTCAGGTCGATGAAGCGGTCGACCTTGCCGTCCGAGTCGCAGGTGATGTCGGCGAGCACGGCGTGGCGCATCGGCCGGTTCTTGTGGCCGCTGATCGGCAGCGTCGGGAAGAGGTGCTTGATCGCCCAGGTGTCGGGCAGCGACTGGAAGATCGAGAAGTTGCAGAAGTACGTGTCCGCAAGGTCGCGCTCGAGGTGCTCGAGCTCCTCCGGCATCTCCTCGAACTTGCGCACGAGCCGCAGCACCTTGTTGCGCGTGGCGACGTCGAGCTCCTCGGCGTAGGCGCGGTCCTTCAAGCCCAGGATCCCGTGCATGAAGAGCGTGTGGATCTCGTCCTTGGTCGACGCGACGTCGTGGAAGACCTCGCGGAAGTTGCGCACCGAGATCGACTGGTACGCCTCCCAGAGGTTCTTCAGCACGGGGTGCACTTCGGCGGCGGGAGCGCTCGGCGGCGGGCGATCGGCGAGCACGTTCGCGCCCATCACGTCAACGACGAGCACCGAGTGGTGGGCGACGAGGGCGCGGCCCGACTCGGAGATCAGGTCGGGGTGCGCGACGCCGGCGCCGTCGCACGTCTCCTGCACGATCCAGACGACGTCGTTGGCGTACTCCTGGTCGGAGTAGTCCTTGCTGACGACGAAATTCGTGCGCGAGCCGTCGTAGTCGACGCCGAGACCGCCGCCGACGTCGAGGAACTTCATGTTGGCTCCCATGCGGCCGAGCTCGACGTAGAGCCGGGCCCCCTCGCGCAGCGCCGATTTCAGGTTGCTGATCGCGGTGATCTGGCTCCCGAGGTGGAAGTGCAGGAGCTGCAGGCAGTCGAGCATGTTCTCGCGGCGCATCAGCTCGACCGCCTCGGTGATCTCGGTGGCGGTGAGGCCGAACTTGCTGCGCTCGCCCCCGGAGTTCTCCCACTTGCCCGAGCCCTTCGAAGCGAGCTTCGCGCGCAGGCCGACGACCGGCTTGATGTTGAGGTCGCGCGAGATCGTGACGAGGTCGACGAGCTCGGTGAAGCGCTCGATCACAATGACCGGCTGGTGGCCGAGCCGCGTGGCGAGCAGCGCCGTCTCGAGGAAGGCGCGGTCCTTGTACCCGTTGCAGATGAGCAGCGCGTCGGGGTTGTCCATCAGCGCAAGCACGGCGAGCAGCTCGGGTTTGCTGCCGACCTCGAGGCCCAGCCCGTGCGGCCGACCCGCGCGCAGCAGCACGTCGACGACCTGGCGGTGCTGGTTGACCTTGATCGGGTAGACGCCGCGGTAGCGCCCCTTGTAGCCGTACTCGACGATCGAGCGCGCGAAGCAGCCGAAGAGGTGCTCGACGCGGTCTTCGAGAATGCCGTCGAAGTGGACCGTGACCGGGAGCGGGATGCCGCGGCGACGCAGGTCGTCGATGAGCTGCTTGAGGTCGATCGTCGCCTTGCTCTTCTCGGGTCGCGGATGGACCTCGACGTTGCCGTTCTCGTTGATTCGGAAGTAGCCGCGGCCCCAGGCCGGGAGCGCGTAGAGCTGGTCGCTCTGTTCGCCGCTCCACGTGCGTCCTTCTTGGATCGTGAGCAACTCCGCAGTCCTCCTTCGCCGCGCGCGCGGTCACGCCGACGGGTCGCGCTGAAGCGTCGGCGAGCTTCGGGAGCTCCTCCCACCGACGCGACACGGCGCAAAGCAAACAACTCGCAGGGCCGGTTGTCGAGAACCTCGCGTCGTGGCGAAGTCGATTGCGACCCTTCGCGATCGACGGCGCCGCACGTCGATCGACGGTTCGCGAGCGTCTCGCGATCGCCGAGGCGGTGGAAAACGGCGGGATCGGACCGTAGCGTTCCGCGTCCTTCGCGCTCGCGCGTGGCAGCGGCCGTGGGCCGGCATGCGCGGGCGCGAAGGGCGACGCGGCGAGCCGGGCTCGTCGCGTCCGGCCTTCCCGGTCCGCCCACGGAGCCCCCGGGGCGGCCGATCCCCGATCCCTCGTCTTCCAAGGAGCCCTTGCCATGGACTGCCTCGTCGGCAAACCGGCCCCCGCGTTCGAGCTGAACGCCGTCGTGAACGGCGAGTTCACGAAGGTGAGTTCGGCCTCGTTCAAGGGGAAGTGGACGGTCCTGCTCTTCTATCCCCTCGACTTCACGTTCGTCTGACCGACCGAGATCATCGCGTTCGATTCGGCGAAGGATCGACTCGCGAAGATCAACGCCCAGGTGCTGGGCGTCAGCGTCGACAGCCACTTCTCGCATCGCGTCTACCTCAAGACCGCTCGCTCGGAGGGCGGGATCGAGGGCGTGACCCTGCCGTTGCTCGCCGATCTCGGCGGCGCCGTGGCGCGCAGCTACGGCGTGCTGCTCGACATGGGCATCTCGCTGCGCGGCTCGTTCTTGATCGACCCCGACGGCGTCATCCAGCACGTGACGATGAACGCGCCGCCGGTCGGCCGCAGCGTCGACGAGACGATCCGGGTGATCGAGGCGTTTCAGTTCCACAAGCAGCACGGCGAGGTCTGCCCCGCCAACTGGAAGCCGGGTGCGAAGTCGATGAAACCGACGTTGGATGGACTGAAGGACTACATGCGGGCTGCGAAGTAGCGGGCGGATGCAGCTGACGGGACGTGAGGATCATTCATCGTCGGAAGGTGGCTGGCCCGCAGCTGATCCGCCAGGTCGCTTTAAATTGAGCGGCTGAAACAAATCGGGCCGCGCAGCGCGATGCTGCGCGGCCCGTTCGTTTCGTTGGGCTCTTCGACGGCGGACGGTTCAGGCGATGTGCTTGTTGACCAGCGAGGTCATCTCGAACATCGAGACCTGGATCTTGCCGGCGAAGACCGCCTTCAGGTTCTCGTCGGCGTTGATCATCCGCTTGTTCTTCTGGTCCTGGAGGCCTCGGGCCTTGATGTAGTCCCAGAGCTTCTTCGTGACCTCGCTCCGGGAGAGGGGGGTGGGGCCGACGATCTTCGCAAGCATCGCATCGGGGGTGACCGGGACCATCAAGACGGCTGGCGTCGCCTTCGCCTTCGCACCCGCTTTCGGATCTACCATTGGATTCCCTTCGTTGAGCGCCCGCGAGAGCGTCCCCGTGGGCGCGGCCCGCCGATCCCCCTCGCCGGCACGGCTCGAAGCGGGCGCCGATTCCTCTCGGCTCTCGCCCGGACCGCCGGGCCGCCCGACCCGTTTCCCCGCGGGCGGCGACCCGAATCGCTCGGGAGGGGGGAGAAAACGGGGGGGATCGTAGCGAAGATGCTGCGTCCACGGAGCGCTTCTCTGGCCGGCCCCTGGGGAATCCCGGGGAATCGAGCGACGGAAGGACGGTGCGGTTTGAACGCTTCCCCCGGGGAATTCGTCCGCGAGCACGAGGCCGCGCTCCTCGCGCTGCGGGCTGCGGCCGGGCTCTGCCGCCGGGTGCAGAATCGTCGGCTCGTCGGCTCGACGCTCACGAAGGAGGACCGCAGCCCGGTCACCATCGCCGACTTCGGCTCGCAGGCGCTCGTCGGCAGGACGCTGCTCGAGCGCCTCCCGGGCGACGAGATCGTCGGCGAGGAGGACTCCGCGGCGCTCGTCGACTCGAAGAACGCCGCGATCGCGCAGAGCGTCTTCACCGAAGTGCGAGCCGCCGTCCCGGGCGCGACCGACGAAGAGATCCTGACGTGGATCGGCTCGGGCCGCGGCGCCGGCGGGAGCGGCCGCTTCTGGACGCTCGATCCGATCGACGGGACGAAGGGGTTCCTGCGCGGCGAGCAGTACGCCGTCGCGCTCGCTCTCGTCCGCGGCGGCGCGGTGGAGGTCGGCGCTCTCGCCTGCCCGAACCTGCGCTTCCGCGGCGTGCGCGGCTGGATCCTCGTCGCGGTTCGCGGCGCGGGCGCGGAGGCGCTGCCTCTTGACGACGGCCCGCCGCACGCCGCGCGAGTTTCCCCCGTCTCCGATGCGCGCTCCGCCCGGCTCCTCGAGAGCGTCGAGGCGGCGCACGGCGACCTCGGCGGCCACGAACGCGTGCGCGAGCGCCTCGGCGTCGCCGCGCCCGGCCTTCGTCTCGACAGCCAGGCGAAGTACGCCCTCCTCGCGCTCGGCGAGGCGGAGGTCTACCTGCGCCTCCCCACCTCCGAGGAGTACCGGGAGAATCTCTGGGACCACGCCGCCGGCGCGCTCGTCGTCGAGGAGGCGGGCGGCCGCGTCACCGACGTCCACGGCCGCCCTCTCGACTTCACGACCGGGCGCAGGCTCGAGAACAACCAGGGGATCGTCGCCACGAACGGCCGGCTCCACGACGCCTTCCTGGCGGCGGTCGGCGAGGTCCGGGCCCGACGGCGATGACGGCGCGCGCCCGCCAGGCGCTCGGCGCCTTCGTGCTGGTCGCCCTGCTCGGGCCGATCTCCGTCGACGCCCTCTGGGTGAGCGACGAGGAGCGCGTGGCCGACGCGCTCGACGCGATGGAGCAGGCGCTCGGGCGGCGCGACGCCGACGGCGTCGTCGAGTGGTTCGCCGAGGACGTGACGGTCGCTCGCCCGATCCCCGGCTTTCCCGTGCGCGGCACGCTCGCCGACGCGCTGCGGTCGTTCCTCGCGCGCGCGACGAGGGTCTCGCTCGACCGGGACGCGACGGAGATCGTTTTTCCGGACGAGTCGACCGAGCGAAACGGCTCGACCGAGCCCGACGAGGATGGCGCGAGCGTCACGACGCACGGGCTCGGCGCGGTCGAGCTCCCCGGCTACCCGCCCGGCGCGTTCCACTTTGACCTCGAGCTCAAGCTTCGCCGGGCGAGCGACGGCCGCTTCGTTCTCCAGTCGGTCGAGCGAGTGACGATCGAATCGCCGTTCCGTTGAGCGCCGGCCCGCGCGGGGCCCGCTGCTAATCTGCCCCGTTTACTTGGCTTGGAATGAGGTGCGCATGTTCGGCAAGAAGGCGGCGGCCGTGAGCGAAGCGGCGGTGGTCGACGTCCTGAAGACGGTGATGGACCCCGACCTCCACCGCAGCATCGTCGAGCTCGGCTTCGTCAAGAACCTGAAGGTCGACGGCGCCGCGGTCCGCTTCGACGTGGAGCTCACGACCCCCGCCTGCCCGGTCAAGGATCAGCTCAAGGAGGAGTGCCGCGCCAAGGTCGCCGGCGTTCCAGGCGTCGCCTCCGTCGACGTCAACATGACCGCCAACGTCACTGGCCGCCAGTTCATGGGCAAGGCGGCGATGCCGGGCGTGAAGAACGTGATCGCGGTCGCCTCGGGAAAAGGCGGCGTCGGCAAGTCGACGACCGCGGTGAACCTCGCGCTCGCGCTCGCCGAGCGCGGCGCGAAGGTCGGCCTGATGGACGCCGACGTCTACGGCCCGAGCATCCCGATGATGCTCGGCGTCCAGAAGCGGCCGAAGATGACGCCCGAGAAGAAGATCCTGCCGATCGAGGCGCACGGGCTCGCCTCGATGTCGATGGGCTACCTCTCGGACGACAACACTCCCGTGATCTGGCGCGGACCGATGGTCTCGGGCCTGATCCAGCAGTTCCTGAACGTCGTCGAGTGGGGCGAGCTCGACTACCTCGTGATCGACCTGCCGCCGGGAACCGGCGACATCCAGCTCACCTTGTGCCAGCAGGCGCCGCTCGCCGGCGCCGTGATCGTCACGACGCCGCAGGACGTGAGCCTGCTCGACGCCCGCAAGGGGCTCAAGATGTTCGAGCAGGTGAACGTGCCGGTGCTCGGGCTCGTCGAGAACATGAGCTTCTTCGTCTGCGGCCACTGCGGCACGAGGACCGAGATCTTCCGCCACGGCGGCGGGCAGAGCGAGGCGGTCCGCCTCGGCGTGCCGTTCCTCGGCGAGATCCCGATCGATCCCGAGGTCGTCGTCGGCGGCGACGAGGGGCAGCCGATCCTCCTTCGCAGCCCGAAGTCGCCGGTCTCCGAGGCGTACCGCAAGGTCGCGGGTGCGATGGCGGCGCAGCTCTCGATCGCCAACGCGAGCGCCCCGGCGCAGTCGAACGTGAAGTTCACGTGGGACGCCGGCAAGTCGTGAACGTCGCGCCGCGCCGGCTCCATCAGGTGGACGCGCGCACGCTCGGCGTGGAGTGGAGCGACGGCCACGCGAGCCGCTACGCCGTGCGCGACCTGCGCCTCGCCTGTCCCTGCGCCCACTGCGTCCAGGAGTGGACCGGCGAGGTCGTGGTGAAGCCCGAGACGATCCCCGCCGACGTCCACCCGCTCGCCATCGAGCCGGTCGGGAACTACGGCCTGCGCGTCCAGTGGAGCGACGGCCACGACACCGGGATCTACACCCACGAGCGGCTGCGCGCCTTCTGCGGCTGCGCGGCCTGCGGCGGGCCGAAGGACCCGCTCAAGCTCGGCCGGACGAAGTGATCCGCGCGCCGCCGCTGCGCGCGACGCAGCGGGCGCGCGCGCCGAGCCGCTCGACCGCCGCCGCGACCTCCTGCTCGCGTCCCGGCGCGTAGGCGACGAGCTCGCCGCTCGTCGCGCAGAGCTTCGCCCCGAGCGCCCCGGCCGCGAGCGCCGCGGCGCGCAGCGCGTCAATCCGCGGCGCCGATGAATCGAGCTCCTCGCGCAGCCGCGCGTGGTCGAGATCGAGGAGCTCGCCGAGCCGCGCCGGCTCGAAGGGAATCTCGCCGACCGCTCGCAGCGCCGCATGGACGAGGTCGCGTGCGCGCAGCATCGTGAAGACGAGCCGCTCGCGCTGCTCCGCCGACCGCGCGTCGGCAGCGCGAGTTCGCGCCTCGAGCAGCAGGTTCCAGACGGCCTCGTAGGAGATCGCCGCGACGTCGAGGCCGGGATCGACCTCGCGCAAGTCGGCGAAGGCGGCGGCGACTGCCTGCCGCGACTGCTCCTGCCGGTCTCTCGGGTCGTCGTGCTCGACCTCGACGAGCACGAGGCCGTCACCCGGATGAGCGAGCTCCTGGACGAACGGCGTCGGCCCGAAGCTCAGGTGGAGAGCTCCGCCGACGGCGCTCGTGAGCGCGTCGGCGCGCTGGAGCGAGGTGCCTCGTGCTCGCAGCGCCGCGCGCCACGCGAGCTCCGCGAGCCGCCGCGGATCGGCGAGCCGGCCGCCGCCTTCGCCTGCGAACTCGATCAGCGCCCGCAGGATCGCGACGAGCCGCGTCGTCCGCGCGCCGCCTCCTGCGCGCGACCCGAGTTCGTCGCGCGCGACGATCCGCCCGCCCGAAGGGAACCGCGCCCCGGCCCCGATCAGCTCCGCAACGGCGGCGCGCAGGTCGTCGCGCCCGTCGTTGGCGTTGCTCGGTTCACCACCGCGCGGCTCGACGTCGCCCGGCTCGAGGTCGAACGTGTCGCTCCGCGGATCGGGCTTGAGCGTCACGCTCGTGCCGTGGTCGACCGCCAGCGCGATCACGGAGAGGCCGAGCTCGTCGAGCCCGTCGCCGAAGAGCCGGACCGGCGCCGGCGCGAACGCGACGATCGGCGTCACGGCGCGATCAGGCGCTGCACGACGTCGCGGTTGGCGGGCGGGAAGCGCAGCCCGGCGAGCTCGCTCGTCGTCACCCAGCGAGCGCCCCGCCGCGCGACGACCTCGTCCGCGAGCGTCGTCGCCCCTTCGCACGTGCACTCGAAGAAGGTGAGCGCGAGCCGCCGCGCCGCGTCCTCGTGCCACGCGACCGAGAGCAGCCGGACGACGCGGATCGGAAGCCCGACCTCTTCACGCGCCTCGCGCACGCACGCCGCCTCGAGCGACTCGTCGGGTGTGCGATGGCCGCCGGGAAACTCGTCGAAGCCGCCGAGGTGGGCGTCGTCGTCGCGCCGCGTCACGAGGACCCGCTCGCCGTCCCGGATCACGGCCACGACGACGTCGGACCAGGGATTCGAGTCAGTACCTGCGCCGGCGTTCGCGCCGGCCTTCGTCCTGCGCCGGGGCTGCGACCGCGCGCGGCGCCGCGTCATCGATGCTCGATGCCCCACCAGCGGAAGCCGATCGCCGCGTCGTCGTGGGCGAAGCGGTACTCGTCCTTCGGGTTGTAGTGCTGGTCGGTGTAGTAGACCATCAGCAGCTCGTCGCCGGGCAGCACCTCGTAGCCGTGCGCGACGCCCCGCGGAATCCGGACCGCCTTGGGATACCTCTCGCCGGCGAAGATCGAGTTGGCGATGCCGTAGGTCGGCGAGCTCACGCGGCAGTCGACGAGCGCGATCCGGATCGCTCCCCGCAGCGGCACGAAGAGGTCGTCCTGCTCGAGGTGGAAGTGGAACGCCTTGATCACGCCGGGGCGCGTCACGGTGATCGACGACTGGCGCACCTTGAACTCGGCGACGATCTTCTCGTCGTCGCGGAAGATCTCCGCGAAGTGGCCGCGGTCGTCGGGCCAGAGCTTGAGCTCCTTGATCCACGCTCCGGCGACCTGCCCCTTCTCGGGGCCGACGTCGGAGTGGATCACGTGGTGCGCGCGCACCTTGACCGGCTTCGCTTCCAAGCGCTCTCTCCGTGAGGCGGCGGATGGTAGCCCGACCTGCCCCTCGCGCAATCGGCGCGACGACGCGGCCTCCGTCACTTCGAGCGCGCGCGGCCGCTGCGCGGATCGACCGCGAGCGCGAGCTGCTCGTTGGCGTCGACGTAGAAGAGGAAGCCGTACATCATTTCCTGCTCGGTCTGCAGGCCGAAGCGCACGGTGGCGCCCGGATCGGGATTCCAGGGATTGAAGGTCGAGTTGTCGAAGTGGGCGAGGCACTCGATCCGCGTCCCGCGCGCGAAGCGTTGCGCGTCCGGGAACCAGCGGTAGGAGGCCTGCCAGTCGAAGTCGTAGCTCGGGATCAGCAGGAGCGTCTCCTTCCCGCCGGCCGCGATCGCGGTGAAGCGCATGTCGGCGCCGCGCTTGTGCATGTGGGCGTACATGCCGATGCCGATCGCGTCGACGTCGAAGGTCCTGCTCGCGCGCACCGGATGGCTCGGCGCGCCGGGCGGGATGGCGAAGCGGAAGTCGGCGCACTCGAGATGGCGCAGCCGCTTCTGCACGAGCGTCCGCGGGAAGCGCAGCGCGACCTCGATGCGGTCGGTCTCTTCCTTTCCGGTCGTCACGTAGTGGATCTGCAGCGCGAGCAGCGAGCCGCCCGGGATCAGGACCGCCGTCCCCGGATCGAGCACCATCGGGTCGCCGCCCGGCACCTGGCCGGTGATGAAGTTCTCGGTGCGGAACTCCTCGCCGAGCTTCAGGTGCGCGAGGTTGCAGTGGTGCATCGCGCGGCGGTTGCGCGCCTGGATCTCGACCGCCTCGACCCACGTGTCGGCCGGGAAGACGAAGGGCAGCACGGTGTACTGGTAGGGGACGATCCCGTCGGCCGGCAGCTCCATCTCGGTCGGCGTGGCGAGGACGAGGTCGGGCTCGCCGATCCGCCACTTGCCGGCAGGCGGCGCCGGAGCCGGCGGCGCGAGCGAGAGGTCGCCCGCCCTCGCGCCCGTCAGGGTCCAGTCGATCAGCGTGCGCCGTTCATCGGCCGTGAGTCCGCGCACGTTGCTGAAGCGGCCGTGGGCGCCGCTCGCGCGCCACGGCGGCATGCGGCCGAGCTCGACCACCTCGCCGATCATCGCCGCGAGGTCGGCGGCGTCGTTCCAGTCGGCGAGAGCGAAAGGAGCGTCGCCCTGCTCGCGGTGGCACTCGACGCAGTGGCGCGCGAGGATCGGCGCGACGTCGCGCGCCCACGTCACGTCCTCGCGCGGCTTGGGCGGCGGCGAGAGGAGGCAGCCCTCGGCGGTCGTTTCCGCGACCGAGACCTCCTTGCCGGCGAGCAGCTCCTCGAGAGCCAGGGCGAGGTCGGCGCGCGTCGTGGCCGGGCGCTCGCCGCCGACCCGGTACTGGTCGTCGACCCGCCCGCGGTAGCGCAGCCGTCGCTCGCCGTCGACCACGACCACCTCGCCGGCGCGCGTCGCGCCGCAGGCCGTCGCGGTCGAGAACCCGAAGTCCCGCACGAACGGGAAGGCGACCTCGTGGTCGAGCGCCGCGGCCGCGATCTCGACGACGCTGTCGTTCGCGCCGACGTCGATGGCGAGGAACTGGACGCGGCGGTCCTGGGTCGCGCGCGCGAGCTCGCAGAGCCGCGGCAGGTAGCGCGGCGCGAGCGGACAGTCGAGCGCCGTGAAATAGAGGACGAGCGCCGGCCTCCCGCTGAACTCGTCGAGAGAGTGGCGCGCGAAGCGGGCGTCGACGAACTCGCAGGCGCCGACGCGCTCGCCGATTGAAGGTTTCTTCGCGTCGCCGTCAGCGACGCCGCCCGAACCACCGATCGGATCGGCGATCGGACCGGCGATCAGGCTCAGCAGGAGCGGGAATGCGGCGACGTCCATCGCGGCGGGATCTTAGGCCCGGGTTATGGTGACCGCGTGGAGGCCCTTCCATGCGAGTGCAGGTGAACGCCCTCGAGGAGCCGGCGGTGAAGCTCGAGCTCTCGCGCGACGAGCTGCCGCTCTTCCGGGCGGCGCTCGAGCGCGCGAGCTTCATCGACACGCGCCCCGAGCTCCAGGCCGCCGTCTTCGACTTCGTGCAGCGGCTGCGCACGCAGCTTCCCGACGAGCCCGAGCCGCCGCGGCGCAAGCCGTGAGGCGCCGCGAGTCGCCGCGCTCCGTTCACCTCTCGCTCGTCACCTCGGCGGCTTCGGCAGCGTCGGGACCACGTTGCGGCGCGTCGCGGCGAGCAGCCGCTCGAACTCGGCGCGCGCCGACGGCGTGAGCGGCGCGTCCGACGCGAACTGCTCGAGCGCCGCGATCGCGTCGTTCGGCCGCAGCGCCATCTGCTCGAGCGAGGCGAGGGCCCGCACGGCCGGGAAGTACCACGGGGCGGCGGCGCGTGCCTCGCGCGCCGCCTTCCAGCGCCGATCGGCCGGCGCGTCGGAGCCGGGCTCCGGCCTCGCGTAGAGCGTCGCCGCGAAGGGCCGATTCGGGAGCCCGAAGACGACCTCCTCGAGCCACCGCGCGCGCGCGGCCTTCTTCTCGTCCTGCTCCTCTGCGCTCGGCGACTCGAGCGCGTGGAGCGCGCCGAGGTAGAGCTCGGCGGCGCGGAGCTGCACGTTGATGCCTTCCTCCGTTGCGTCCTCCTCACTCGTCGCCGCAACGAGCTCGCGCAACCTCGGCAGGACGGCGCGCGCCGCGTCATCGGCGAGCGGCACGCGGCCCTGCTCGATCAGGAAGTCGAGGGGGCGCTCCTGGTCGGAGTCCTTGCGCCGACGCTTCTCGATCGAGGCGGCGTCGGCGGCGTGCGTCGGCTCGACCGTCGGATCGCGATGGGTCGAGAGTCCGAGCGCCTGCGCGAGCAGCCGTCCGACCTCGTGCATCGAGCTCGGCGGCGCGACGGTCGCGCCCGCGCGCGAGCTCGGCGCGACGATCCAGAGCGGCACTCGCGTCACGCACGGCAGCAGGCGGCGATGGCCGAAGAAGTCCTCCTCGCCGAGCGCCTCGCCGTGGTCGCTCGTGAAGGCGATCCAGGTGCGGGCCGCCCGGCCGCCGCGCTCGAGCTCGTCGAGGAGCTTCGCGACCGCCGCGTCGATGGCGGCGAGCCGCCGCTTCGCCACGTCGCGCAGCTCGCCCGGCGCCTGCGCCTTCTCGATCGCCAGCGCGTCGAGCTCGACCCACGCGAAGAAGGGCGTCGTCGCGTGCGAGAGCCAGGCGAGCGCCGCCTCGGCGGTGGCGCCCGTGTCCCGGCACAGCTCGAGCGGCGCGGCCTTCGGGCCGAACATCTCGAAGCTCAGCCGCTCGATCGGCGGCGCGTCGAAAGTCTGGAACCACCCGCGGCACCCGAGCAGCTCGGAGCGGGAGACGAAGGCGGCGGTCGCGTAGCCGTCCTTCGCGCACGCCTCCTCCAGCCCGACGCGTCCCGTCGCGCAGAAGCCGAGGCTGATCGCCGGCACGACGGTGAGGAGCTCGTCGGCGGCCCAGCCGCAAAGAGGCGCGGTCGAGTCGATCTCGGTCCGGACGGCCGCGCGATCTCGCAGCGACGCGAGCGTCGGCAGCTCGCCGGCCGCGATTGACTGCTCGAGCAGGTCGGCGCGCGCCCCGCAGAGCGTGACGAGCAGGAGGTTCTCGCCGCCGCGCAGCTCGGCCGCGGGCCCGCAGCTCGTGGTGAGGACGAGGAGCGGCGCGAGCGAAGCGACGAACGAGACGACGAGCGCGGCCGCGGGGCGCGCATCACGGCGGCTCGTCACGACGAACCCCCGTCACTCCGCGCCCGACGAGTGGTCGTGCACGATCTGCAGCCCTTCCGGTCCACGCTCGAAGACCAACGTGAACATGCCGTGCGGGTCGTCGGGCGGACGAGCAAGTGCCCAGCGGCCCAGCACGAGGTAGGCGTCGGGTCCGACGCGGCGGATGTCGAGATCATCGAACGTGAGCCTGCCTCGCTGCCCTTGCGGGTAGCTCTTGAGATAGCGCTCCTCGAGCGCCGCGCGGCCGCGGACGACCGTCCCCTTGGAGCCGACGAAGGTCATTCGCAGCTCCGACTCGGCGTAGCCGGCGACGAAGGCGTGGAGGTCGCCCCGGTTCCACGCGTCGGTCTGCGCGCGAAGCAGCGCCTCGATCTCGGCGACGTCGGAACGATCAGGCTTGGCGGGCTTGGCGGGCTTGGCGGGCGCGGCGGGTCGCGCGACGCACGACGGCAGCGCGAGGACCAGCAGCAGCCGCGCGAGCCACGCGCGAGGCGCGAGAGACGCGATCCGACCGATATGCTCCCGACGCTTTTCCAAGATCGGCTCCTCTTTCACGCACGGTCCCGCAATGCCGCTCACTCGAGTTTTCAAGCTGCTCGGCTTCATGTTGCCGCCCGTCGCGCTCGGCTACGCGCTGAATGGCGGCGACGGCCGGGTCGAGCTCGCGCTGCTGGGGCTCGGCGCAGCGATCTTCTACGTCGCCCACACGATCGAGAAGAAGCGCTCCGGTGGGTGACCCCGGCGAGCTCCAGGTCTCGCTCGCTGACATTGAGGCGGCGGCCCGGCTGCTCGCGGGCCGGATCCGCAGGACGCCGCTGCTCGCCGCGGACGGGCTCGCGCCGCGGCGAGGCGAGCTCCGGCTCAAGTGCGAGAACCTCCAGGTGGTCGGCGCCTTCAAGGCGCGCGGGGCGATGCACCACCTGCTGAGACTCTTCGAGCGCGACCCCAAGCTCAAGGCGCGCGGCGTGGCGACCTACTCGTCGGGCAACCACGGGACGGCGCTCGCGTGGGCCGCGCGCGAGCTCGGCGCGGCGGCGACCGTCTTCGTGCCCGAGGACATTCCGGCCGGGAAGCGGTCGGCGATCGAGCGGTTCGGCGGCCGCGTCGTCCCTGCCGGTCGCACCTCGCGCGACCGACGCGAGGCGTGCGAGGCGGCGAGGGAGCGCGAAGGGTTCTCGATCGTGCCGCCCTTCGACGACCCGTGGATCGTCGCGGGGCAGGGCACCTGCGGGCTCGAACTCGTCGAACAGGTGCCCGACGTCAAGCGCGTGCTGGTGCCGGTCGGCGGCGGCGGATTGATCGCAGGCATCGCGGTCGCCGTGAGGTCGAAGCGACCCGACGTCGAGATCGTCGGCGTCGAGCCGGTCGCGGCCGCGTCGATGCAAGCCGCGCTGCACGCCCATCGTCCCGTCGAGATCGCGGCGGGCGAGACGATCGCGGACGGCTTGAAGCCCGTCCAGGTCGGCGCGCTCAACCACGCGATCGCGGCCCGGCTCGTGAGCCGCGTCGTCACGGTCGACGACGCGGCGATCCGGCAGGCGATGAGGCTGCTGCTCGAGCGCTGCAAGCTCGTCGTCGAGCCGTCGGGCGCGGCGACCGTCGCCGCGTGGCTCGCGCACGACGACGTCGCCGCCGGAGGAGCGACCGTCGCGGTCCTCTCCGGCGGCAATGTCGACTTCGAGCGGCTGGTGCGGCTGCTCAGCGAGCGCCCGACGTGTCCGGCGTGACGTCGGTGCTCGCCATCGCGGCCATCGCGTACGTCCGCACGCGCGTCCGCGTCGCCAGGCTTGCCGCGTCGAGGTTTCCCTCGCGGTAGGCCTTGAGGTCCTCGGCCGAGACCTGGATCACGATGCGGAACGAAGCGGGCAGGATCGGCGGAGCAGCGAAGTACTGGATCGCGGCGCCGTTCACCGGCTGGCCCGCCGAGTCGGTGACGCCTCCGTTCAACGACATCCCGGAGGGAGTGAGGCTCGAGAAAGGGGAACGCGGCGCCGCCTGCACTTCGACGACGACGGCGAGCCGCTCGCCGCGCTCGAGCTCGAGCTTGTTCCCGAACCGCCAGAGCGTGTCGATCAGCGTCTTCTGCAGCGCCTCGATCGCCGCCGGCGCGAAGCGCAGCTTCGTTTGCGCCTGCCACACGCGGCTCTGCCGGACAACGCGAGCGGCGAGATCGCCGAAGTAGTAGCGGTCCGGATCGACCGTCGTCTCGCCGCGCTCGACCGACTCCCACGCGGCGTCGTCCTCGTTCGCCGTCGGCGGCGACGGCACCTCGGTCTCCTCCTCCTTCGATGGCTCGACCGGCTCGGTGCGCACCGGCACGGTCAGGCTGAAGATCGCGGCGAGCCCCGGCACGTACTCGGCGTGGCTGCTCGACACCGAAGCGGTCGTGAGCGAGTTGTAGATCAGGTCGCTCGTCACTGGACCCGAGTCTTGGACCGGACCCTGGTTCAGGTAGCGGCCGAGCGCGCGGAAGCGGAGTCGGCCGGCGTCGTCGGTCCAGGTCACCGGCTCGGACGGGCCGAGGATCTCGCCGCGATTCTCCTCGACTCGCTTCTGCAGCATGCGCCGCATCGTCTCGAGGCGGGCGAAGGGCCTCGGAATCTCCTGCGCCGCGGCGGTCGGCGGCTTCGGCGGCGCAGCCTGGCAGAACGCAAACACGAGCAACGGCAGAGCGAGCACCATCGTGAGTCCTCCGAATCGTGTGGGTCGCGGGCGGGGCGGTGAATGGGGAAGGAACGGATCAGTGGCGGTCGTCGGCGGGGACGAAGATCGCAGGCTGCACGAGCCGTGCGACGTCGTCGAGCGCGCCGCGCGTGAAGGCGAGCTCGGCTCGCGTCGCCTGAGCGAGGGAATCGAGCCGGCGCGTCACCCCTGCGTCGCAGCGGAGCTGCTGCCGGTCGACCGCCTGCGCGAGCGCGACCAGGTCGCGCTCGTGGCGCAGCTCGAGCGCCGCGAGCCGCTCGTCGAACGAGGCGAGCGCCTGGACGACGGCGGAGGGGAACGGCGTGGCATCGGGCGGGACCGCGGCTTCTGACTCGGTTCCGGACGCGGCGTCGGATGCGAGCGAGGCGGACGCGAGCGAGGTCGGCGCGAAGCGGCCGCCGACGAATCCTGCCCCCGTCGACAGCAGGGCGAGCGCCGCGGCCGCGGCGGCGCGCCGCCAGACGCTCGTCGTCGGGCGCGCGCGCGACGCCGCGAGCCGGATCTGCGCGCCGGAGAGCGGCGGCAGGTCGGCCACGGCCACGAGGTCGAGCGCGCCACGCGTCCGCTCGAGCTCCGTGAGGCGGGCGCGGCAGCGCTCGCAGGTCCGCAGGTGGTCGCGCGCCTCGTCGTCTTGGAAGTCGCCGGGCTCGCGCAGCACGAGCAGGGGAAGGGTCGAGGCGAGTTTGTCGCAGTTCATGGTTCGTCTCTCTGCAAAGGCGTCGGAACCGCAGCGGCCGCGCGCCGCGCGCGCCGGTCGTCTCGTTCGTCCCGTGGTTCGTTCCGTGATTCGTCCGGTCGTTCGTCATGAAAGAGCGGGCGCAGCTTGAGCTGCAGCCGCGTGAGCGCGCGCGCGAGGCAGCTCTGCACCGTCGTGCGCGGCCGGCCGACCACGGCGCCGATCTCCGCCGCCGGCAGGTCGTGGTAGTGGCGGAGCACGAGGCACTCGCGCTCGTCGGCCGGCAGCGACGCGAGAGCCGCCCGGACGCACGCCGCGAGCTCGGCCCGCGCGAGCGCCTCGGCCGGCTCCAGCTCGTCCGTCGCGACGCTCTCGCCGCGCAACGCGCCGTCGAGCCGCGCCTCTCGCCGCGCCCGCTCGCGCCGACGATCGCGACAGAGGTTGACCACGATCCGGAACGCCCACGTCGTGAAACGCGCGCGCTCGTCGAAGTCGGCGAGCCCCTGCCAGACGCGGATCCACGCGAGCTGGCGCACGTCCTCGGCGTCGCTTCGCTCGTCGAGCAGCCGGCCCGCCAGCTCGACGAGCGGCCGATCACACTTCCTGACGAGCTCGTCGAACGCGGCGACCTCGCCGGCTCGCGCCCGGTTCACCAGCGTTCGGTCGTGCAGCTCGTCGAGCGTCATTTCAGCTCCGGCCAACTCCGGCCATCGCCGGCCGTTCGCGCGTCGCGTCCGACGCGCCCTTTCGACGACGCGCGGATCACGGATGACGACGAGAACCGTTGGGACCCGCGCGAAGCGTTGGCAGGTGGGAGAGACCAGCAAGCTGGGCTCTCCCTCACGCATTGACAGGTTTCGCCGCGTGAGCTACTTCCTCCCCTCGTCCCTTTCGAGAGCGCTGTAGTTTCTCGAGAGGCTTGGTGGTACGCGGCGATGCTGCGCACGGCCTACAACCAGCCTGCGTTCTGCCACGTCGTGGTCGGCTCGAACAACGGCTTCGTCGTCGCCATCGAGCCGGGGCCGCAGGCGACGTCGCCGAGCATGATCAGCTCCACGCTGAGCTACCAGTCGCCCAATCTCGGACGCGTCGTCCTCGGCTTCGACGTCGGAGAGCTCGACCACGGCACCGTCGACGGCGACCAGGAGATCGCCTGCGGGGACTGGATCGACAACGGGACTTTCGTCGACTGGAAGGGGGGGAACCTCTCGAAGAACCGTGGGCACCTCATCCTGCTCGATCCGAACCCTAGCAACGGGACCTTCCAGCCGCCGGTGATGCTCGACGGCGACGACCTATGGGGGGCGGGCCAGGGGATCGGCTCGGGCGTGACGGGGGTGAAGATCGACGACGTCGACGGCGACGGGACCAATGAGATCTGGTGTTCGGACGCCGTGGGGCACGTCTATCTGTTCGTGCACGACGACCCGACGCCGCCGAACTGGAGATGCCGCTACCGCTCCGACGATCTCGGCGTCTATCCCGGCTTCTACAACAACCTCTTCCCGATCAAGGGCGGCGTGGACGGTCGGCAGACGGTGAAGCTGGCGGTCGTCTCGCCGGGTTACGTGATGTTGTTCTCCGTCGACCCGACGGTCGTGCATTGAAGCCGGGAGGAAGCCATGAAACCCATGTTGAAGTCTTGCAGTGCCCTGATGCTCCTCGCGCCGGTCGCCGTGGCGCAGGAGCGCATCTGGTACGCCAACGGCGAGGATGATCTTGATCAGCTCGGAAACGTCATCGAGATCTTGCCGGACCTTGACGGCGATGGATCTCCAGAACTCATCGTCGGAGCGTGGGGACACCACTGCGTACCTGGCTCATCTCCCGCCGATGGAATTGCTTATGAGTTCTCAGCTACCGGAGCCCAGCTGAACGAATGGTGCGGCGAGGAAGAGGGCTTGCCGACCTCCGTCACGACGCTGCAGGATGTGGACGGTGATGGGGTTCGGGACTTTGTCCTGGGCGGACCGTTCTATGAGGATCCAAAGCTGGGACCCTCGTCAGGCCGCGTGCACGTCTACTCCGCCCGCACAGGTGCGCAGATCCTCGAACTCAAGGGAGACATGCCCGACATAAGCTTCGGCAAAGCGCTGGCAGGACTGCCGGACCTGGACGGTGACGGGTACCCGGAACTCCTTGTAGGTTCGTCTGGATACTCGTCGGGTAGAGGGAAAGTATGGGTCATCTCCACGAAGGACGGCTCGACCCTGCGCACCCATGTCGGCCCCCATTCATTCAGCCAGTACGGACGGGTCGTCGCCGCATTGGGAGACGTCGATGCGGACGGGACGGACGACTACGTGGTCCATGCCGACCTCTCTTTCCAGAAGGGACGGATCTACGTCTACTCCGGTGCCACGGGGGCGGAGCTGTGGAGGGTGACCGGGTTCTACGACACAGACTTCCTGGGAATCTCGATCTCTGACGGCGGAGACATCGACGGAGACGGCTACGCCGACCTGATCGCCGGAGGTCTTGCCGGCTCGACGAACGGAGGTCATCTCGACGGCTACTCCGGGAAGACCGGCAAGCTTCTCTTCCGCATCGACGCCGTCGAGGCCTTCGAGCTGTTCGGCTGGTCGTGCGACATGGTGGGCGACGCCAATGCCGACGGCGTCGGGGACTACCTCGTCGGGGCGAGAGATAACTCCCACGACGGTCGTGCCGCGGGACGGGCGACGCTCTATTCCGGCAGCACGCTCCGGCCCATCTACACCTTCTATCCCGGCTACAACCAGGCCGGATTCGGATTGGCGGTCCGCGGCGGGGCGGACTTCAACGGCGACGGGATCAACGACTTCATCATCTCTTCGCCGTATGACAACCCGTGGCGGCATCCCGGCGGCCGCGTCTCGATCTTCGCCGACAACGACCTCTACCTGCAGGCTGACGACACCAACCCACTTCCCGGCGCCTTCGTCACCTTCGACACCCGCGGCGGCATCCCTGGCTCTTTCGCCGAGCTCGTCCTGGTCGACGTCAACGGCACTTCAGTCTTCGCTCCGCTCGACTACGGCTTCCTCGACGCCAACGGCGAGCTCGCCTCCACCCTTTGCGTCCCCGACGATGCCACCGGCCTCGACTTCACCGTCATCAGCTACGCCGTGAAGCTCACCCACAGGCCCAAGTGGAACGACTCCAGCCCGGTCGTCATCTCGGTGCAGTGACCCGATGCACGGAACGCTCCCCGTACCAAGCCCAGTCAAGACCTCGGAGACTCTCTCATGACTTCAGGCAAGGCTCTCAACGCCGCGATGAAGCAGAGCTTCGACTACGCCCCCGTTCTCGACACCGCCGTCCGCGAGTCGGGGATGACCCGCGAGGAAGCCGCCTCTCTCTTCGACGGCCTCCTTCAGTGGCTCTCCGTGATCCCCTTCGCCCGCAAGGGCCAGCCGGTGCAGATGGTCGGCTCGATCGACCGGCTCTGGCACGCCTTCGTCCTCCACACGAAGCTCTACCGGACCTTCTGCGACCGCTTCTTCGGCCGCTACATCGACCATGATCCTCTCGATCGACTGGACGCCGAGACCTCGAAGAAGCAGTACGCCCGCTTCACCCTCGCCACGCTGCGCCGAGAATTCGGCGATGACGTCCATCCCGCCTTCGGCGACCTCACCCAGCGGGTGACCTGCTGCTACGGGCAGTGCGACGATGGCGACGGGATCGTGCCACAAGCAGTCGCGCAGGGCGCTGCACCGAACTGACGGACCCGACGAACGGCTGGTCACAAACGAGAAGGAGGTGGGCTCGCCTCACTCCTCCCGCTTCGGCGCCGCGTCGTCCTTGCGGCCCGAGCGGGGGTGGGCGCGGTCGTAGACCTCGCGGAGGCGGCGGCCGGAGAGGTGGGTGTAGATCTGGGTGGTCGTCACCTGCTCGTGGCCGAGGAGCTCCTGGACGGTGCGCAGGTCGGCGCCGCGCTCGAGGAGGTGGGTAGCGAAGGAGTGGCGCAGGGTGTGGGGACTGCCGCGAGTGGCGATGCCGGCGCGCTTCAGGTGGCGCAGGACGAGCCGGTGGACGCTGCGCGTCGTGAGCGGCGTGCCGCCCTGGTTGAGGAAGACGCGCTCGCTCGTGCGGCCGCGGCGGCGCAGCACCTTCTCGCGCGAGGGGAGGTAGGCGGCGAGCGCCGCGCGCGCCGGGCCGCCGAGCAGCGCGAGCCGCTCCTTTCCGCGCTTGCCGAGCACGACCATCGTCCCGTCGTCGCGCACCGCGCCGAGCGTGAGGCCGGCGAGCTCGGAGACGCGCAGCCCCGCCGAGTAGAGCACCTCGAGAGCGGCGCGGTCGCGCAGCGCGACGAAGCCGTCGCCAGCCGGCGCGTCGAGCAGCTTGACGACGTCCTGCGACGTGAAGACCTTCGGCAGCGGCCGGCGCTGCTTCGGGGCACGCAGCGCGAGCGCAGGATTGGCCGCGATCCGCCCCTGTCGCTCGAGGAAGGCGAGGAACGAGCGCACGGCCGAGAGGCGGCGCGCGACGCTGCGCTCGCTGTCGCGGCCGCCGCCCTCGCGCCGGTGCTGCACGAAGCGGCGCAGGTGCAGCAGCGTGATCTGGCCGGGCGCGCGCACGCCGACGCTCTTCATCAGCTCGAGGAAGTCGGCGAGATCGTGCGAGTAGGCGCGCTGCGTGTGAGGCGAGCGGCCGCGGAGCCGGAGCTCCTCGAGGAAGGCGTCGAGATGGCCGAACACGCCGCGGGCGACGGTAGGATCGCGCGCTCCGCCGGTCAACGAGGCCGGGCGTCCGTCAAGACGTGTCCCGTGGCAAGGCGTGTCCCGTGGCAGATCGCGCGGCCGAGGCGGCCGCTCCGTTCGGACTCATGGAAACGGTGCGCGTCGTCGACGGCGCGGTGCCGTTCGCGAGACTCCACCAGCGTCGGCTCGAGGCGTCGTGGCCGTCGTTCTTTCGCGGGCGGCCGCCGTCGATCGCCGCCGTCGCCGCGCCGGCCATCGCGGCGAGCAAGGGCCAACGCCTCCTCGTGCGCGTCCGCTTCGTCGGCGAGCGCGACTCGGTCGCGACCGCCGACGTCGAGTCGCGCCCGCTCGAGATCGAGCCGCCGCCCGTCCGCGTGGCGATCGCCTCGTCGCCGCGCCGCGAGCCGCGCGAGGCGCGGCGGCACAAGAGCGCCGATCGCGCATGGGTCCTGGAGCTCGCGATCGCCGGCGCCTTCGAGACGATCGTCTGGGACGACGAGGGCGGGCTGCTCGAAGGGACGCGGTCGAACCTCTTCCTCCAGGTCGGCGGCGAGCTCTTTACGCCTCCCGTCGAGCTCGGGCTCGTTCCCGGCGTCGTGCGAGCGGAGGTGGCGCGCCTCGCTCCAGGGCTCGGATGGGCGGTGCGGGAGCGCCCGCTCGCGCCGGCCGATCTGAAGCAGGCGGCCGCGATCCTGCTCACCGGGAGCGGCGTCGGCGTCGTCGCCGTCGACGAGCTCGACGGCCGCGCCGTCGGCAGCCGGGAGACCGCCGAGCTCGCGGGGCGCCTCGCGCGGGCCGTGCTCCCGGCAGGGTGATACGATCCGGCCATGTCGTCCCTCCCCGCGTCGCTCCTCCTCACGTCGTTCATGTCGGCGGCCGCGCTCGTCGGCGACGAGACGGCCGACCGCCTGAAGGAGCTGCGGGCCGCCTACAAGGCGAAGGACGCCGCGACGGCGGTGCGCCTGTACGACCAGCTCGTGCAGTCCTTCGAACTGCTCGCGCCCAAGGACCAGGACGAGGTCGTGAAGACGGTCGAGCTCGCCTTCACGACGCGGCGCGACGAGGGGAGCGACGTCGATCAGCTCTTCGTCGGCGCCGCCGCGTCGCTCGCCAACATGGGTCCGCTCGGCGGGAAGGCGCTGGTGCGGGCGCTCGCCGTGAAGCACCTGCGCAGCAGGCCGATGGTGCTGGCGACCCTCGTCGAGGGGCTCGGGCGGCAGATCGATCCGGCGATGGTCGACGCGATCCTGCCGTGGCTCAAGCCCGAGAAGGCGCTCGGCGTGAACGCGCCCGTCGTCGTCGGGGCCGCCAACGCGCTCGCGCGCTACCGCGAGGCCGAGCCGAAGCTCCGCAAGCGGGCCGTCGGCGAGCTCGTCGCCGTCTACGCCGACCTCGACCTGCGCTACGAGACGGAGCACGCCAAGGCCGAGCCCGACGTCGCGCTCGAGACGGCGTTCCAGCAGATCGAGAAGCCGCTGCTCGATTCGCTGCGCGCGCTGTCGGGCGAGCAGTTCGAGAGCGCGGCCGACTGGACCCAGTGGTGGGCGACCGCCAAGAGCGCCGACTGGTCGGCCGCCGTCGGCAGCGCGGCGCCCGCCAAGAAGAAAGAGGATGGATCATGATGCGCCTGCTCGCTCGCCACGCTCCCATCGCCGCCGCCGTCGTCGCGCTCGTCGCGTCGGCGCCGACCGCTCGCGCCCAGGTCACGGTCGACGATCGCCTGACGAGCCTCGCCGAGCACGTGAAGAAGAAGGCCGACGACCAGGCGTGCACCGTGATCGACGGCCTGGTGCAGACCTTCGCGACGATGTCCGAGGAGGAGCAGAAGAAGACGATCGCGGCGGTCGAGAAGTGCCTCAACGCCAAGCGGGAGGAGGGCGACGACAAGCTCTTCGAGGCGACGGTCTCGAGCTTCGCCAACTTCAAGGAGCTCGGCGAGAAGGCCACGGTCCGCTCCCTCAAGGCGCCGAACGTCGACAAGCGGCGCGGCGTGCTGAACAAGGCGCTGCTCTCGCTCGCCTTCCACAAGAACCCGGCGAACGTCAAGACGCTCGTCGACTACCTGGTCCACAACGAGCCGCTCGTCGTCGCCGGAGCCGCCGAAGGGCTCGGCAGCTACGCCGACCAGCCGGAGAAGGTCCGCAAGCCCATCGTCGAGGAGCTCGTGAAGAACTACGCCCAGTTCGCCTCGGCGGCGTCGAACGCGTCGGCCACCAACGCGCAGAAGGCGACCGCCAAGGACCGGCTCAACACGGTCGAGAAGCCGTTCCAGGGCGCCCTGCAGAAGCTCACGGGCCAGGAGTTCAAGGACGCCCCGAGCGCGCAGAAGTGGTTCAACGACAACAAGGGCAAGAAGTGGGCGGACCCGGCGGCGGCCGGCGCGGGAGGGCCGGCGAAGAACTGACGGCGCGGCCGCGGTCCCTTCCAGGTCGGCGGAGCTTCCTCTCTTGTCGTGGCGCTTGTGGAGCGTGGGCTGGCGCTGGGTGAAGGTCGCGTGGCGGCGGCTCGGCGGTCTCGTCTACGAGCGCATCGTCCGGCCGATCCTCTTCGTCCAGGACACGCCGAAGTCGAAGGCGGGCGGCGTCGCGCTCGGGCTCTTCATCGCCTTCACCCCCACGGTCGGCATCCAGATGCCGATCGCCTTCGCGACGGCGACCGTCTTCGGGGTCAACCAGCCGCTCGCGATCGCCATGGTCTGGCTCACGAATCCGGTGACCGTGCCGCCGGTCTACTACTTCGAGTACCGCGTCGGCGCGGCGATGCTCGGCGAGGACGCGATCGGCAGCAAGGACGACTTCTGGCGCGAGTGGGAGCGCATCTCCGCCGAGCGGCCCGGCTACCTCGACCGCGTGCTCCACCTCGCCAAAGACATCGGCTACCCGCTCTTCCTCGGCTCGCTGCCGGTCGCGCTGGTGCTCGCGGTGCTCGGCTACCCGCTCACGCTCTGGCTCTGCCAGCGGCGCGCCCGCACGGCCGAGGCGGCGCAGATCCATCCCGTCGCGGGCGAGATCCTGCCCGAGCCGACGCACGCCGAGGAGAACGGCGACGCGAGCCCGCGAATGAAGCGCGACGCGACCGGGCTCCTGCTCCTGCTCGCCGCGCTGGCGCCGTCGACGCAGAGCTGCACGGAGTCGTCGAACCGCTACACGACGCACGAACGGCAGAGCGAGGCGAGGACGGAGGGCGAGCTCGAGCTCGCCTACGCCTGGCTCGACGGCGACACGCTCCTCGCGGCGGCGCCGATCCACGCGGCGAGCGGCCGCAGCGAGTTCAGCCGCGCGCGGCTCGATGCGCTCACCCGCGCCGACGGTCCGCGCCTCTGGATCGCCCTCTCGATCTGGCGCTTCGCGGGCGACGGACCGCCCCTTGAGCTCGGGCGCGACGGGGTGGAGGTCGCGGCCGCGACGCGCACGGGAAGCGTGGCGAGCCTCCCGCCGTCCAAGCTCCTTGCCGAGGTGACCGACGCGGGGACGAGACGGATGCTGGCGACGCTGACGGGCGAGGGGGCGCTGCCGACGCTCGTTTCCGGCCATTCGGTGCAGCTCGTCGCGGCGATCCAAACCGACGCCGCGCTCGCCGAGCTCGACGACCTGCGCGTGACGCTGCCGGAGCGGACGGTGAAGCTGGCGCGCGCACGGGCGCCGGCGCTGCAATGGGACGAGTTCCGCGCGCAGCCGAGCCGGGCCCGCTTCGAGGCGGCGCTGGCGGCGACGCCGCTCGAGGCGGCCGGCACGAGCAAGGAGGGCGCAGGTGGCGACCGACGTGACGCGGAGAAGTGAGGCGGGGAGCGCCCGCGTCGTCCTCGTCGCCGCCGCGGCGGTCGTGGCCGCGCTCCTCGCCTGGCGGGTGGCGGCGCTGCGGAGCGAGGTCGGGCAGCTCGCGCGCGAGCTCGCCCTGCTCCGCGCGGAGCAGCGCACCGTCGCCTCGCTCGCGTTGATGGAGCCCTCGCGGCGCGGTCCCGATCCGGAGCAGGTCGCGCGGGCGGCGCCCGAGAACGCCGGCTCGCTCGCGGCGAAGCCGCTCGACAAGGCGCAGGACGTCGAGGAGCGGGCGCGGCGGGTGGGGGACGACGCGATCGCGCGCGCCCTCGAGCACGCGGCTTCGCTCCCCACCTTCGACCCGGTGCCGCCGACCGAAGCGCCGACGGCGCCGCTCGATTCCGAGCCGGCGCCGGCGGAGACGGATCCGGAAGCGAAGCCGCAGGAGCTCGACGCGCTGATCGACGCGATGAACCAGCTCCTGCGCGACGCCGGGCTTCAGTGCTGGAGCGTGCTCGCCGCGACGCCGCGGCCCGAGGAGCGTGCGCTCGCCGCCGTGGTCCTCGCCCATCGCAGCGAGCGCGGCACGGCGATCGGATCGCTCTCGGCCGATCGCCTCACGCTCGAGCGCGATCCCGTGTCGGGCGCCGCCCGCTTCGTGCTGACCGGCGCCAAGGGGAGCGAGGAGGGGATCGAGGTCGCCTACGAGAACTCGACGACGCGCCTCGAGATCCCCGGCATCCTTCCGCTCGACCTGCTCACGCCGGGCCTGCGCGCGCTCTTCGGCCTGGGGGACGCGGTCGCCGCCGCCAGCGACGAGGCGAACGGCGAGCAGCTCGTCCGCGCGATCAACCGCGTGCTCGCGCTCGAGAAGAACGTCGGACTGCGGTTCCGCACGGTCGACCGGCTCGAGCAGAGCCGCCTCAAGAAGGCGGTGATCGACCTCGCCTTCGACGAGCGCGGCGACCCGACGCAGACGGTGCTCGCCGACGAGGCGTGGTTCGAGCTCGACGCCGAGAAGGGCTACGGCGAGCTCTGCTGCGAGGGCGGCGAGATGGTCGAGAAGGGGCTCAAGCGTCCGCTCTACCGCGGTCGGCTGAGGCTCCCGCTGCGAGACATCCAGCCGGCGCAGTGGCGCGCCGTGCCGGCGTCCCATCCGTCGGGCTCGTGATCGTCGTCGGCGTCGCGGTCCTTGGGGCAGCTCTTCGGGCCGCCTATACTCGCCACGCCTCGTTTCCAAGAAGGCGGCGAGGCGGACCTTCCGCAAGGAGCACGGTCTCGCGAGCCCGAGCGCGGTCTCGCGAGCTTTTGCACGGCGACTTCCACGACGGCTGCTTCAAGGAATCGGGCATCGTCGAGCTTTTCACACGCATCTCTTCGCACGATGAAGTGAAGAGCGGGGTCTCCCTCCTCGCGGAATCGGTTCGTTCCTGAACGATCCGGCCCACCGGCCGCGTCCGGCCCGCCGCGCTCGGCCGTGACGCCCGGTCGGGAGAGACCGCGTGCCCATCCTCTCGATCGACCTCACGATCGCGCTTGCGATCGCCGCCGGCCTCGCGGTCGGCGTCCCCGTCGCGCTCGTGCTCCTGCGCCGCCGCGCGCAGCCCCCGGCCGCTCCGCCGGCTCAGGCCGCTCACGCGCCCGCGCCGCGCGCCGCCCCCGCCGCGGCATTCGAGCCGCCGCCCGTGACGACGCCCGCGAGCAGCGAGCTCGTCGCGCAGGCCCAGGCCGACGCGCGCCGCCTGCGCCACGAGTCGGAGGCGGCCGCGGCGCAGATGCGCTCGCAGGCCGAGCAGGCGGCCGCCGCGGCCCGCCAGCGCCTGGAGGCGGAGATCCGCGACCAGCGCAAGCGGCTCGCGGCCGAGCTCGAGCAGGAGGAGAAGGAGCAGCGCGAGAAGATGCTCGAGATCGAGCGCCGGCTCGCGCGCCGCGAGGCGGAGACGCAGCAGCAGCGGCAGAAGGTGGTCGTGCGCGAGAAGGAGCTCGACGACGAGAAGCAGAAGCTCGACCTGCAGCAGACGGCCGTGAAGCAGAAGGACGCCGAGCTCACCCAGAAGGTGACGGAGGCGAACGACAAGCTGCTCCAGATCGCGCAGCTCTCGGCGCAGGAAGCGCGCGACATCGTGATGAAGCGCTTCGAGGAGGAGTGCCAGGGCGACCTGGCGAAGTACCTGCAGAAGAAGGAGGAGGAGCGCAAGGAACGATCGGAGGAGATCGCCCAGCGCATCGTCGGCACCGCGATCCAGCGCTGCGCGGTCCGCTACGTCTCCGACACGGTCACCTCGACGATCGAACTGCCGAGCGACGACATGAAGGGCCGCATCATCGGCCGCGAGGGGCGCAACATCCGGGCGATCGAGAAGGCGACCGGCGTCGACGTGATCGTCGACGACACGCCGGGCCTGATCGTCATCTCCTGCTTCGACGCGGTGCGGCGCGAGACCGCGCGGCGCGCGCTCGAGAAGCTGGTCTCCGACGGGCGCATCCATCCGACGCGCATCGAGGAGTTGATCGAGGCCGAGAAGAAGGAGATCGACGAGGACATCCGGCAGACCGGCCGGAAGACCTGCGCCGACCTCGGCCTGCAGAAGGTCCACCCCCAGATCCAGTTCCTGATCGGGCGGCTCAAGTACCGCACGAGCTACGGGCAGAACGTGCTCGAGCACTCCATCGAGATCGCCCACATCCTGAGCTCGATCTCCTCCGAGCTGAAGCTCGACCCGATGATCGGCAAGCGCTGCGGCCTCATGCACGACATCGGCAAGGCGCTGACCCACGAGCTCGACGGCAGCCACGCCGTGATCGGCTCCGAGCAGGCGCGCCGCTTCGACGAGACGCGCGTGGTCTGGAACGCCATCGGCGCCCACCACGAGGACATGCCCTACGAGACGACCTACGCCGTCCTCACGCAGGTGGGCGACGCGATCTCGGCCGGCCGGCCGGGCGCGCGCCGCGATTCGACCGAGCAGTACATCGAGCGCCTCGAGAAGCTCGAGGCGGCGGCGACCTCCTTCTCCGGCGTGACCTCCGCCTACGCGGTGCAGGCGGGCCGCGAGCTGCGCGTGCTGGTCGACGCCGACAAGATGGACGACCAGATGGCGCTGATGACGGCGCGCGACATCGCCAAGAAGATCGAGAGCGAGCTCACCTACCCCGGCGAGATCAAGGTGACGCTGATCCGCGAGCGCCGAGTCACCGAGGTGGCCCGTTGAGGATGCGGAGGACGCGGTCGAAGTGACGACTCCGAGCGTCGGGAGCGAACGGCTCGAGGCCCGCCTCGGCCGACTGCGCGAGCTCGTCGAGGCGGCGCTCGGCCGGTGGCTCTTCCCCGCCGGCGAGGAGCTCGTGCCCGAGCTCAAGGCGGCCTGCGAGTACGTCCTCTTCCCCGGCGGCAAGCGGCTGCGGCCGCTCGTCTGCCTGCTCGTGGCGGAGGCGTGCCGAGGGAGGAACGACGACGCGCTGCCAGCGGCCGCGGCGCTCGAGTACGTCCACTGCTACTCGCTCGCGCACGACGACCTGCCGGCCATGGACGACGACGACTTCCGCCGCGGCCGGCCGACCTGCCACAAGGCGCACGGCGAGGCGATGGCGATCCTCGCGGGCGACGCGCTGCTGACGCGAGCGTTCGAGGTCGTGGCGCTTGCGGCGCCGCGCGCGGTCGCGGCCGACGTCGCGGCCGAGCTGGCGAGCGCGGCCGGAGTCGCGGGAATGGTGGGCGGGCAGGCGGCCGACCTCCTCGGCGAGGGGACGGTCCCGGTCGAGGCGCGCGTGCGCTGGATCCACGAGCGCAAGACGGCCGCGCTCTTCAAGGCGGCGGCGCGGATCGGGGCGCTGTGCGCCGGCGCGCCGGCGCCGCTCGTCGCCGCGGCTTCGAGCTATGGAATGGAGCTCGGGCTCGCCTTCCAGGTGGTCGACGACCTGCTCGGCCGCAACGGCGACCCCCGCCGGACCGGGAAGCCCGTGGGCAAGGATGACGAGCGGCGAAAGCTGACCTATCCTGCGGCGATCGGCGAGACGTCGGCGCGCGCGCGCGCGGCGGCGCTCTCGGAGTCGGCGCGGCGGCAGGCGGCGACGTTCCCGCGCCCCGAGGAGCTCGAGGCGCTCGCGCTTCAGCTGAAGGAGCGCGTCGCGTAGGACCTGCATGATCCTCGAGCAACTGCGATCCCCGGCCGATCTGAAGCAGCTCCCGCGCGAGCGGCTCGCCGATCTCTGCACCGAGATCCGCCGCAAGATCCTCGACACGGTCACGCGCAACGGCGGCCACCTCGGCTCGTCGATGGGCGTCGTCGAGCTCACGGTCGCGCTCCACCGCGTCTACGATTTCCCGCACGACCGGCTCTTCCTCGACACCGGCCATCAGTGCTACCCGCACAAGCTGCTCACCGGCCGCTTCGACCGCTTCGGCACGCTGCGGCAGAGGGGCGGGCTCTCGGGCTTCCCGAACAAGGACGAGTCGCCCTACGACCTGATGACCTCGGGTCACGCGGGGACGGCGATCTCGATGGCGCTCGGCGCCTGCCTCGGCGACGCGCTCGGTCCGGTGCCGGCGCAGGGGAAGCGGCGCACCGTCGCGGTCGTCGGCGACGCCAGCATCGTGTCGGGGATCTCGCTCGAGGCGCTGAACAACGCCGGCCATCTCGACCGCGACCTGCTGATCATCCTGAACGACAACGAGCAGTCGATCGGCCGCACCGTCGGCGCGCTCTCGCGCGTCCTCTCGAGGGTGCGCCTCTCCAAGCTCTACAGCGGCGCGCGCCACGCGGTCGAGAGGATCGAGGCGCTGCTCTCCAAGATCCCGCGCATCGGCGAGCGCGTCGAGAAGTCGGTCCACGAGTTCGCGGAGCACCTGCGCCACGTCATCGCGCCGAGCCAGGTGCTCGACGCGCTGGGCTTCCGCTACTTCGGGATCTTCGACGGCCACGACCTCGAGGGGACGCTCGAGGTGCTCGAGGCGATGCGCGCGCAGCCGGGCATGAAGCTGCTCCACGTGCTCACCGTGAAGGGCAAAGGCGTCAAGGGCTGCGAGTCCGACCCGCTCGCGCTGCACGGCGCGAAGCCGGGCGATCCGCTCCTGCTCGAGGGCGACGCCGCCTGCAAGGTCGACAAGCTCTCGACGGCGCCGGCCGCCGCGCGCAAGGGCCCGCCCAAGGTCGAGTTCGCCCGCTGCTTCGCCGAGGTCCTGGTGCACGAGAGCGAGAAGGACGCGCGGCTCTGCGCGATCACGGCCGGGATGCCCGACGGGACGGGGCTGCGTCCCTTCTCCGAGAAGCACCCCGACCGCTTCTTCAACGTCGGCATCGCCGAGCAGCACGCCGTCGCCTTCGCGTCGGGCCTGACGATCGGCGGGCGGCGCCCGATCTGCGCGATCTACTCGACCTTCCTGCAGCGCGGCTACGACCAGGTCTTCCAGGAGGTCGCGCTGGCGCGCAACCCGGTCACCTTCGTCCTCTCCCACGGCGGGCTCGCCGGCGACGACGGGCCGACGCACCACGGGCTCTACGACGTCGCCTTCCTGCGGGCGATCCCGGGCATCGTGCTGATGGCGCCGCGCGACGGCGCCGAGCTCCAGGAGATGTTCCGCTTCGCGCTCGCGTACGACGGTCCGGCGGCGCTGCGCTACCCCAAGGCGCAGACGGCGCCGCCGGGACGCAGCGTGGCGCCGATCGAGCTCGGCCGCGCCGAGCTGCTGCGCGAGGGCGACGAGGTCGCGCTCGTCGGCTACGGACCGATGGCCGAAACGGCGCTCGAGGCGGCCCTGCTGCTCGAGAAGGAAGGGCGGTCGTGCACCGTCGTGAACGCGCGCTTCGCCCGGCCGCTCGACGAGCGCCTCCTCGGAAGGCTGCTCGCCGACCACCGGCTCGTCGTGACGGTGGAGGAGGCGGCGCTCCACGGCGGCTTCGGCTCGGCGGTGCTCGAGCTCGCCGCGCGGCAGGAGGGGAGCCACGCGCGCGTCTGCCCGATCGCCGTCCCCGACCGTTTCATCGAGCACGGCGCGCGCGCCGAGCTGCTGCACGACCTCGGACTCACCGCCGACGGCATCCGCGACACGGTCCTCGGGCTCACGCGTGAAAGCGCCTTCTTCGGCACTGCTGCTGGTTGATCCCCGCGACGCCCGCGTGCGTGCGCCCGAGCGGCGCATCGCGGCGTGGCTCGCGCAGCGCGGCGTGGCGGTGCTGCGCGCGAGGCTCGGCGCGCGCGTTCCGCAGCTCGATCGCGCGGAGCTCGTGATCGTCGTCGGCGGCGACGGGACGTTCCTGCGCGCCGCGCGCGCGATCGGGCCGCGCGGCGTGCCGATGATCGGAGTGCGCTACGGGACGTTCGGCTACCTCGCCGAGCTCGAGCCGGAGGGGTGGGAGCAGGGGCTCGCGCGGCTGCTCGAGGGCGGCGGCGTCGTCGAGTCGTGGCTGCGTCTGCGCTGCCGGGTCCGAGAGCCGAAAGGAGCGTGGCGCGACGTCGGGCTCGCGTTGAACGAGATCGTCGTCAGCGCGGCCAAGGTGGCGCGGCTCGTCGAGGTCGACCTGCGCATCGACGGCGAGGACGTGACGCGCTACCGCGGCGACGGGATGATCGTCGCCACGCCCGTCGGGTCGACGGCTCACTCGCTCGCGGCGGGCGGCCCGATCGTCGACCGGACCGACCGCTGCCTGCTCGTCACGCCGCTCGCGTCGCAGGCGCTCACCTACCGGCCGCTCGTCCTGCGGCCGAACCGCCGGGTCGAGCTCGCCGTGCTCCGAGCGCGGCACGGGACGGCGCTCACGATCGACGGCCAGGAGACCCTCGCTCTCGCCAAGGGGAGCGTCGTCGAGGTGCGTGAGGCGGAGCACGACCTGAAGGCGGCGACCGTCGTCGAACGCACGCGCTTCCGCACGATCCGCGAGCGGCTCCACTGGGGGGCGCCGCTCGTCGTCGAGACTTGAGCCCGGGACGGCGCGGCCGAGGGCGCGGCCGGCCGATTGCGTTCCCCAGGGCAGCCCCGGGGCTGAATCCGTCACCCGAAACGGTGCGGCCTGCTATCTTTCCGCGGTTTTCCCGGAGGCTGCGCGCCGATCATCGCCCGGATCGCGCGCCCCGACAGGTCTGCGCCCGATAGGTCCACGACTTAGGAGAGCGCCTTGAAGGTCCTGCATGCGGTCGTTGCTGCAGTCGTTGCGATCGTGGCCGGCGTCTCGTTCGCCGGGTCGGCGTCCGGTCAGAACACGGTGCTCAAGGTCAACGGAGCGACCGCGACCGACAACAGCGCGCTGGTCAGCGTCGTGGCCGGGACGAACCTGACGTTCGAGGTGAGCAACGCAGCCGCGGCCAATCGCCCCTACGGCATCTTCGGCGCGCTTGCCAACAACGGCGCCACGACCGGCTGGTTCCTCGTGCAGAGCGGCGGCGGGAAGAACCCGTTCCCGATCATCACCGGCGTGCCGACGGCCGTCGTCGAGGCCGCCTACGGAGTCGACATCGTCCCCGATCGCTCCGGGAACCCGAACGTCAAGCTCAACGCGAGCGGCTACGTCTCGCTGACGGTGAAGGTGCCGAGCAACCTCGCCGGCTCGACGATCTACGCGCAGGCGGTGACGCTTCCGGTCGGCAGCTCGACGCCCGACGCGAGCAACGCGGTCACGGTGAACTTCGTCGCCGCCGCGAACGCGGCGAGGATGCTCGTCTCCCACTCCAACCCGCTCGCCACTCCGGTCGACCAGGACCACGTCGAGTTCGGCGTCCTGGAGTTCAACGGCGGCGACCCGACGCTGGCGACCTTCTCGGTTCCCGACACGACGCTGACGAACATCAAGCCCGACACGATCGCGTTCGGCGACATGAACGAGTGGACGTCGCAGTTCAGCTCGGTCGCGGACAAGGCGCGCGCGGTCGACTGGAAGTCGAACCAGTTCGGTCCGGCGTTCAACAACGACAACCACGAGTACGGCCGCATCTCGCTGCCGCGGCTGGCGGGACCGGACGGGCTCTTCGACACCGCGGACGACGTCCCGCCGCGCGACCTGATGCGCTGCTACGACAACGTCACGTTCGAGGGCTTCTTCCTCGTCATCAACAAGGGCGACAACCCTTACACGCCGGGCACCGACTACTACCCGATCCCGGGGACGCGCAAGAAGGACTCGATCACGACGACCCTCAACTCGTGGAAGGTCGTCTGCCAGGTGAGCCCGGACGGATCGCGCCTGGCCGCGATCTACGACGACTCCTCGGCGGCGGCCGGCTTCGAGCCGCAGATGTTCCTGATCGCGACCGACGGGTCGAAACCCTTCCGTGACTCGGGGAACAACCCGGTCGACATCGTCAACGTCACGCCGGGCGGCACGAAGAACTTCAACAGCGCCAACAACGCGCGCACGACGATCTTCACCAACAACCGGCTCTGGGTCGCGCGCGACCTCGGCGTGAACGCCGACGGCGACGGCCGCAACGACATGACGCTCTTCACCGTCGACGTCCGCGCCCAGCAGCCCATCCCGGTCCAGGTGACGGTTCCGGGGAACACGAACTACTCGGTCACTCCGGTGGTCGACATCATTGCGGAGAAGGCGATGCTCGTCGCGCGCGGAGGCGGCACGACGATGTGCTTCCTCGCTGGCGACGGGATCACGCTCGGCACATCGGTGACGCCCGACGTCATCACCAAGGGCGACTGGTACGCGGTGACGGAGGCGAAGCCGACGGCCGCCGTGAACCTCACCAAGTTCCGCCTCTACGGCTCGGCCGGGACCACCGTCCCGAAGATGGTCGTCCCTGGCGAGGCCTACAACGGGATCTTCGGGAACGCGGCGATCAGCCCGGACGGGACGCGCCTCGCGTTCGTCTCGCAGAACAGCAACGAGAACGGCGCGGCCGCCGGCGAGGACGACGAGATCTACCTCTGCTCGACCCTCGACACGGACGGCAACGGAGAGGGCGACGACGCCGGCCTGATCTTCGACCAGCCGATCACGACGAACGCGCGCATCGACAACCGCAGCGTCGGCAACACGCTCGACAACTCGCACGACCTCATCCTGAAGGACGCCAACAACCTCTTCTTCTTCTACGGCATCGACAACAGCACGACGACGGTCGTCGACCGGCAGATGGACGTGTTCCACTGGGACCGAGTGAACAGCGTGCTGACGGACGTCACGACGCCGTCCAAGGTGCCGCCGATCACGACGGCCGGCACCATCGCTCCGGAAGGCTTCTTCCTCTCGCCCAACCTCCGCTACTTCTTCTTCGCGCGCGGCCTCAACGCCGGAACGAAGACCAACCTGGTCGGCGTCGACACCCAGACCAAGAAGGCGTTCAACATCACGGGCACCGAGTACTCCGGCGCGACGACGGGCGACACGAACAACGCGGGCGCCGCCGGCGAGAACTTCCTCTGGCACCTGAGCTACGCCGGCGGATCGTTCCCGTCCCTCTGCTACTTCGCGGCGCCGCTCACCGCGACGGCGACGAACACGACGCAGGTCTGGCTCTTCGACGCCAACTTCCCGACCGCGGCGATCCAGCTCACGAACGACAACTCCGGCGCGACCGTCGAGCAGGTCGAGTCCCTGACCGGGAGCCCCGTCTCGCTCGCGTGCGCCTGGGCCTGGACGCGCAGCACGACCTTGAACGCCGACTACGAGTACCAGGACCTGCTCTACTTCTTCCGCGACGTGCTCTCGGACACGACGACGGCCTTCACGTCGACCGCGACGCTCGGCGGCATCGACTGGGTGCGTGCCGCGACGCAGGGCGACCCGACGGGCGCCGCGCCGCCTGCGCTCATCTGCTCGATCGGCGACGTCGGGACCGATCAGGCGAGCGACGCCGAGTTCTATTACTTCGTGCTCGACGGCACGACGAACTACGACTTCGACAACATCACCGGCGCCGATGCACCGTTCGGCCACCAGGTCGGCACCCTGGCTCTGCCTCCTGGAGTGGGCGGCCTCCCGTTCACGGGGTTCATCCAGATCTACTTCGCGGACGTCAACTGAGGGTGGTGGGGCCGGCGGACTCTCGTCAGCGCCCGACCAGCCGCTCGCAGAGAGAGCG
>Ga0247727_10000873_pt1 | contig 73234 bp, 57 predicted proteins | sample WisWelCaveWW1625_FD_202498 | JGI IMG/M metagenome (GOLD analysis project Ga0247727, IMG submission 202498) | Biofilm microbial communities from Wishing Well Cave, Virginia, United States - WW16-25 | ecosystem: Environmental > Aquatic > Deep subsurface > Groundwater > Cave microbial mat | place...
CCATAACCGCTTTATGGCATGCTTTAAAACAAGCCTTCGCCCAAGTCACGATTCAGGATATTCGCGGATGGTTTCAACATTGCGGTTATGTCTTAACCTGAACACCCAAGTGAAAAACGCTGTAAATTTTTCAACGCCCCTCGCTTCCGCTACTTCTTTTTGATGAACCCCTCCTGCTCTGCATACTCACGCAAGTAATTCTGCAGCTGCGCACGCGCGCGTGAAAGCCGCGACATCACGGTTCCCATGGGAATGCCGAGAATCTCCGCGATCTCTTTGTACGCAAACTCCTCCACGTCGCAAAGAATCACCACCAAACGAAACTCCTCCGAAAGCTTTTGCAAAGCGGCATTCACTTCGTCGCCGAACAGATCCGCGTACTCGTGCGCCGCGCCGTCTTGTTGCAGCATGCTTTCGCGCGTGCGCCCCGGCTCGGAGTAAACGTGTTCGACGTTGTTTTCGAAAGCCACGTGCGCCGGCGTGCGCGCCTTTTTGCGATACTGATTGATGAACGTATTCATCAGAATCTTGAAAATCCAGGCCTTGAAATTGGTGCCGGTCTCGAATTTATCAAAAAACCGAAACGCCCGCAGACAAGCTTCCTGCACCAAATCCTCTGCGTCGAACTGATTCCGCGTGAGGCGCAACGCCGTGCTATACAGCGCGTCCAAATGAGGATAAGTCAACGCTTCAAATTGTTCGCGCTTGCTCTCCGCAGGTTTTCTTTTCCCGGACAAACAGGTTCGCCTTTCGTATGGTCCATTTCAAAGCGAATTGGCATTCGCGCAATACGCGCTTTGGATTCAAAAAAAATTCCGCAAATGCGGAGAGTAGTGTACGATATGTTTGCAAAAAAAGCAAGCCGACGGGCAGTGTTAAGTTTTCATGAAGATTCTTTCTCGGCATTGCAAAAGAACAACCGGCTGCTTATTTTCCCGTCCGGCTGAATTTTACCCCGGCCATATCACTCCGTCACAGGAAAGCGGCCAACTTTTCCCAAGTAACTTTGAGCACGAACCTCGTTCAATTTGACCGCCATGAAAACAGATAATCTTCTCGCGCTGACAGAAACGTTCGCCCTGCCTGCTATTCCCTCGCAAAGCCCTTTTCTTAATCGTGAATTGAGTTGGCTGAACTTCGCGCGCCGCGTGCTCGCGTTGGTGGAAGATCGCGAGCAACCTTTACTGGAGCGCGTTCGTTTTGCCGGCATCACGGGCATGCTGCACGATGAGTTTTTCATGAAGCGCATAAGCGGTTTGAAGCGCATGATCAAACAGGGCGTGGAAAAAGCTTCGCAGGACGGCATGAAACCCGGCGAAGAGATGAAAGCCTGCCGCAAGGAGATTCTCAATCAAATCCATCTTCTGGGGCGCGTGCTAAGGGAGGAAATTCGCCCGGCTTTGAGGAAGTCCGGGATTCCGATCTTGGACTGCATTGATTTGAACAAAAGGCAGAGCGAGTATTTGCAGGAGTATTTTCGTTCTTCCGTGCAACCGATCCTCACGCCGCTTGCGGTTGATGCGCAACACCCTTTCCCTTTCATCAGCAGCCTCGGCCTCAATCTCGCCGTGCAAATCCCCGAAAAAAAGAAAAGCCAAAAACGTTTTCTTCGCGTCAAAGTGCCGAACAATCGCCCGCGTTGGGTGCCCCTGCCCGACAAAAGCGGCTATGTGCCTTTGGAGCAAATCATTGCAGAGAATTTGAATCAACTCTTTCCGAACGCCGAAGCCATCAAGACGCATTTATTTCGCGTCACGCGCGGAGCCGAGGGCGAAGAAGCGGCGCCGGAGCAGCTTGACGAAAACGACCCGGATATGCCGCTCACGCCCGGCAGCATCATTCGGCAAGTAACCAACGAATTGAAAGCGCGGCGGTTTGCAGGCGTGGTGCGTTTGCAAGTCGATCCTGAAATGCCGGAGAAGCTGCAAAAGTGGCTTGCGGCTCAGCTTCAAATTCAAGCCGATGATATTTACCCCTCCGATTATTTTCTCGGTCTGCGTGATTTGTTGAGTTTCAAAGCCGAGGAGCACGACCATCTATGTTATCCCGCCTATCAACCCGTCACGCCGCCGCGTTTGCGCGATCTCCCTACCGACAGTAGCAAAGCAATCTTCGAAAAAATTCGTCGCGGCGATATTTTGCTGCACCACCCATATCACAGTTTTGACAGTTCAGTGCTGCACTTCCTCCGTTCGGCCGCGAACGATCCCGACGTGCTTGCAATCAAATTGACGATTTATCGCACCAGCAGTGATTCTCCGATCGTGCAAGTTTTGACCGAAGCGGCCCGGCGCGGCAAACAAGTCGCCGTACTCGTCGAAGTCACCGCGCGTTTTGATGAAGGCCCGAACATCGCGTGGGGGCAATTACTGGAACGCGAGGGCGTACACGTCAGTTATGGCGTGCCCAAATTAAAAACGCACGTGAAGCTCGCGCTCGTGGTGCGCGAAGAGCGCGGCGCGATTCGGCGTTATATTCATACGGGCACCGGAAACTACCACACCGGCACCGCACGCGTGTATGAAGATTTAGGCATCCTCACGTGCGATCCCGAACTATGCGAAGACGTTGCTGCGCTCTTCAACGAGCTGACCGGCGCAACGCCCTATGATCATTATCGCAAGCTCATCGTCGCGCCGAAGAGCATGCGCAACCACTTCGTCAATATGATTCGGCGCGAGATCGAACATGCCAAAGCGGGACGGCCTTGCGGCATTCGCGCGAAGATGAATCAGTTGCAGGATTCCGACATCATTCAGGAGTTATACAACGCAAGCCGCGCCGGCGTGCCGATCACCCTGAATGTGCGCGGCTTGAATTGCCTTCGCCCCGGGGCGCAAGGAATGTCGGCAACGATTCGCGTCTTCAGCGTGGTGGGGAGATTTCTGGAGCACAGCCGCATCTATCATTTCGTCAACGGCGGCGCGCACGAATACTACATCGGGTCCGCGGATTGGATGAAACGCAATCTTGATAGCCGCGTGGAGACCATGATTCCGGTCTTGAACGCGGAAGTGAAACGGCAGCTCGCAGAAATTCTTGAAGTGTATGAAAACGATAATAGCTCGGCGTGGGATTGCCAGCCGGACGGGCAATACATTCGGCGACAGCCAGTGGCGGGACAGGAACGCATAGCCGTGCAGGAAAGATTTATTCAGCTTGCGAATGCGGAGATTGCGAGTCGAAACGGAGCCGTCTAATTCACAAGAACAATTGCAGCAATTCTTGCCATCGCGCGCTTGCTGGCGCGCCGTACTTGGCGATCTTTCCTCCAATGCTTTGCACGGACAGCGGTTGATACAACGCTTCCGGCTTTTTCATATAGAAGCGATCCGCCAAGCAAATGATTTTCTCTTCCAAAGTGATCGGCAAATAATCACGCAGGGGCAGCGGCAATTTTTGTTTGAGCACTTCTTCTTTCGTAATACCCACCCCGGTGTGCCGCTCGCACACCAACGCGTGCTGCGGCAAGCCCTCCTGTTCTAAAATTTCCCGCCCGATGACGCCGTGCTTGACATATGGCTCCGTTCCAAAACAATGAATGCTGCGCACCTCGCAGCGAAAAATTCCGATATCGTGCAGCAACGCCGCCTCTTCGATGAAACGCATATCGACCGCGGCTTCAGCATGACGTTGTTGATAAGCCTCCGCAATCTCCAAAGCTTTGTTGGCAACGAGCACGCTGTGAATCACCAAGATGCGATACGCCTCGTCATTCGGCGCATAATATTTTTGAATGATTGCGAAAGGATTGATTCGGCTTGGTGAGGGCATATGAAGGATTGCAACGTGATCGCGTTTCATTCGCCATATCCCAGTTGCCGCTTTTTGTCGGTGTGAGTTTTAGTTTCGAGCCATTTGATTGGCTGCTCTGCGCGCCTCGTGGTGTTCCATTTCGCGCCACTTCACTCTATCAAGCCATATAGATCAAAGCTCGCGGTGGCAAACCACGCCCGCAGAGACGGACAGAATTTTTTACTGCTGTTGACATAGCGTTGTCACTCCAGCGTTTTATTTTATGCGCGCAATGAGATTCTTCCCCTAGTAATTAGATTTTAGGCGAATCGTTCAACCGATGGAGAGCAAAACCATGAGTCAACAAACCGTAGTCGAGTGGGCACCTTTTGCGCTCACTCCAGGAACGGAAGAGCAGAAATTGTTGCAAGCTTCGGAAGCTTTGCAGCAAGATTTTCTCAGCAAGCAAAAGGGATTTCTTCGGCGCGAGCTATTAAAGGGCAAAGACCATTGGGCCGACTTAGTATTTTGGGCCAGCCAGGAGGATGCTGCGCAGGCGGTTCAAAATGCGGCTAGCAGTCCCCTGTGCCATGCTTACTTTCAATTGATGGCCGCGGCGGATCATAACGACCCCGGCGCCGGAGTTTTACACTTTGAAGTGAAAGAGAGTTACGCAGCCTGAAGCGAGAGCGCCGCGCACGGAAGCATCGATACGCGGCGTTCCGTTTGGATCCTATCTCACCAAAGTCATTTTCCTCTGTTGCACGCTCTTGCCGCTTTGCAAGCGATACCAATATACTCCGCTCGCGACTTCCTGCCCGGCGGAATTTTTTCCTTCCCATTGCACGACGTGCTGCCCGGCTGCGCGTTCTTCTTGCACGAGTGTGCGCACCAATTGGCCGTTCGCATTATAAATTTTCAACGACACCTCTGCGCGCTCCGGCAAAGCAAATGCAATACTCGTGGAAGGATTGAAAGGGTTCGGATAGTTTTGCGCGAGCGTGAAGCGTTCGGGCAACTGTTCTTGCGGCGCATCGATACCCGTATATGTGGAAAGATCGAGTTTGTACATCGAGCGCGCATACGTGCCTGCTACCAAAATTCGTTCGAACGGATGCACGACAATATCATACACCGTAACCATCGGCAAGCCCCTTCCCAACGGCTGCCAAACCTTGCCGTAATCTCCCGAATAATACGCGGACACATCCGTGCCGACATAAAGCAGATTCGGATAAAGCGGATCAACAACAATCGTATTGATTGGAGCATCCGGCAAGTTATTGCTGATATCTTCCCACGTCGAGCCCATGTCCGTCGTGCGAAAAACGTGCGGCTGCGGGTCTCTCCACTTCAAACCGGAGAACGTTGCGTATGCGATACTCTCATCCGTCGGATCAACCGCAACGCGCGTGACCCAACGATAGGGCAGCGGCTCGGAAATTTCATTCCACGTGATGCCGCCATCGGCAGTGACCCAAACATGGCTGTCATCCGTGCCCGCATAAACCACATCGAAATTGCTCTGCGCCACTGCAATCGTCGTCACTTTGCCCAAGCGCGAACCGGGTTCGCTGTCGGAGAGATCATCGCTGATCGCTTCCCAAAAATCCGCGGCATTCACGGTGCGATAAACACGATTAGTGCCGTAGTACAAAACTTGGCTGTTATTCGGATCCATCACCACTGGCGTGGACCAATCCGTCGGCTCGCTTTGATCTATGCCCGCCAATGCGGAAGAAAAACTCAATCCGCCATCAACCGATTTGCCGAGCCCGCCATTTTGCGATTCGGCATAAATAACATTTGGATCATTCGGATCGACGATCACATAAAAACCGTCGCCGCCGTAAATGACTTCCCAATCAAACAACTCACCTGTCAGCGTGCGCATCGTGCCGTTGTCTTGCGTGCCGCCATAAAGCCGTTCGGGATTGGTTTGATCCATCGTGATGTGATAGAATTGCGTCACGGGCAGTTCATTGATTTTCGTCCATGAAACACCATTGTTCGTGGAATAATCAAGGCCGCCATCGTGCCCGACGATTTGGCGATTCGGATCGAGCGGATCGAAGGCCAGCGCATGATGATCGACGTGCGAAGTCCCGGCGCTATTCCAAGTCGAGCCGCCGTTGTTCGAGATCATCGTCAAGAAATCCAAAACGTAAACATGTTCGGGGTTCGTTGGATGCACGCGCACATTGCCGAAGTACCAACTGAAATTCGCAAAGCCGTTGCTGAGATTGTTGGAAAGATCGGTTCTTTGCCATGAGACGCCGCCGTCTCTGGAGCGATAAAGGCTGTCATAGGTGTAACCGTTGTTGGTGTAGAGCGCATAAAGATTGTCGGGCTGCGTTGCGCAAATTGCCAAACCGATGCGGCCGATATTTTGACGAGGCTCAGGTAAGCCTTGAGCCGTGCCCAAGTGTTGCCACGTGTCACCACCGTCGAGACTGCGATGAATGCCGCTCGAAAAGCCGTTCAAATGTGTGCCGAATTTCGGCGGGCGAATGCGCTCCCACGTTGCCGCAAAAAGTTTGGGGGGAGCATTCGGATCGATCACCAAATCAATCGCGCCCGTGGAATCATTCACAAACAAAACTTGCTGCCACGTTTGCCCGGCGTCGTCACTGCGATACACGCCGCGATCGTTATCCTTCGCGAAGTAAGAACCCACGGCCGCAACGAACACGCGCCGCGCATTCGCAGGATCGACAACGATACGGCCAATCGAAGTCGTTTGCTCCAGCCCAATGAATTGCCACGTCACGCCGCCATCAATTGATTTGTAAACGCCGCCGCCCGGAAAATTATTGTGCCCGCCATTCGCCTCGCCCGTGCCCACGTAAATCGTTTCGGGTTGATTCGGAGCAACGGCGAGATCGCCAATCGTGAGCACGGCTTGATCATCGAAGATCGGCGACCACGTTACACCGCGATCAACTGATTTGAACACGCCGCCGGTGGCCGCGCCCGCATAAACGATTTCAGGATTCAGCGGATTGAATTCAATATCACTGATGCGCCCGCCGATGTTGGTCGGCCCGGCGAATTGCCATTCTGCTTCTTGCGTGGAAGCTTTCGCGAGACTTCGCAATCTGTGCGCCTGTTGCAGCGCTTCAAGGTGCGCGGTTTTATCCGCCGTGCCATATGGAAATGTGCGCTGCAGCCATGCCCAATCCGAAGGCTTGCTCTTTCGTTCGAGCTTTTGAGCGCCGGTTTCGTTTTTCTTTTTGATATCGTTTCCGGCAAAATGAAAAGCGTGAGTTGAGATGAAGTGAAAGGAGGCGCAAAGAAGCGCGAGTAACGTGGTTGAAAGAAGTGGCGATTTGCTCGAGGAGGTGGAAATAATGCTCATGTGGCCTCTTTGTGTTAAGGTCGCTGATTAAAAAGTTTTTTCACAAAAATAAAAAAACTCGGCCAAGCGGAGGGTTGGAATTCTTTTCTCCACCGAAGATGCTTTTTAAACTTCCACACCTTCGTACTTCTCGTATTCTTCTTCGGTCATGGTGCCCAAATTGGTAATTACAAGCTCGCTATTGTCATTGGCCCGTTCGTACAAAAACTGGAAGAGGCTATTGTGCCTTTCGAAGCTCGACCTAAGCTTCTACGGCCTCGTATTGTTCGTGCTCATCCTCGGTCATCGTGATCAAACTGCTGATAAAAAGATCGCCATTGCGGTTGATCTTGGCGTGTAAAAAATCAAAAAGATTGTGCTCGCGTTCGGATCGTAACCAGTTTTCAAACCCGCTGCGTGCCGCAACGCGAACATGAATATTAGAGCCGATCCCGCTGTATTTCACTTCAACGTGGGTCGTTTCTACAGCATTTGATTGCGCCCATTCTTCGACAGCGGACTGCAGTTCACTCAACAATGAAGTTTTCATGTCACACCTCAGAAATATTGAGACAAGCATGAGATTACGCCATGAACCTGATCAAAAAGAGCCTGATCAAATTCTTCGGCATGTTCTTTCGTCTTGACGGCTCCTTCATAACGCAATGCCATCGACCAACGATCACGGATGAAACGGAAATTTTCCTGCAAAGCTAAATTTGCCGAAAAAACGCTTTGTTGACCCGTGCAATACAATAACAATTCCAAATCATGCACCTGAAAAATAACCGGAAGCTGCGTCACGCCGAGATTTTTGCAAATAACCAGCTTGAGCGCCAACTCCACCAACGTGCCCGCGTGCAAGATCGCGCCGGACCATTGTTCTCCCGCGCGCAAGGTCTCATATTCTTTTTTACGCGCGTGATATGCTTCAAACAACGTTTCGGCATTCTGCGAAATGAGCTTGAGAGCCATCGCAACCTCCCTCAAAAGTTTCCCGATTCTTTCTCCTGACTGCTGCGCGAGGGTAAAGTATCACGGCTCGAAAAGCAAGAAATTTTTTGCCGCGCGGCTTGCGTCGTTGCACTCGCATGGCTATATTGAAAAAGCAGTGGAGTCATGGAGTTTTGGAGCAGCATCGCCGAAAGCGTTCAAAACCTCGCGCTCCAGGTTCTACTACGCCATTAATCCAACACTCCAATATCTATCAATCCAACAGCCAAATGGACCATCCTTTCCTCCTCGCCGATATGCGCGAGCGCGCTTCCGGCATTCCGCAAGCATTGAGCGCCAAAGGTTTGGAAGTGCGCATGAAGCGACTGCACGCGGGTGACTATATCCTCGCTCCGTACATGGCCATCGAGCGCAAAACCACTGCGGACTTCATTCAATCCATTTTTGATAAACGCCTCTTCACGCAAGTGCAGAGCCTCCGCGCGAGTTTTCTGCGCCCGCTCTTTCTGTTGGAAGAGACAGAAGCGGCTAAACGTGAAATTCATCCGCACGCTTATCGCGGCGCGATCTTTTTCGTCTCCGTACACAATCACATTCCCATCCTGCACGCGCGCAACGTCGAGGATTCGGTCGAGATCATTTATGCGATACTCGAACTGTTGCAAAAAGAGCCGGAGAAAATTTTTTCTTTGCATGAAAAAAAGCGCTCGCCTTCGCCGGAGCTGGCTCAACGTTACGTCGTCGAAACGTTGCCCGGCATCGGGCCGCAGCTTGCCGATGCTCTGCTCAAAAAATTCGGCAATCTGCAAGCCGTGTTCGCCGCGCCCATTGAAGAGTTGGTGCAAGTCGCCGGCGTCGGTCGCGGCCGCGCGGAGAAGGTGCATGAGACTTTGCGGAGGAAGTACGGCAGCAAGTGAAAAAGAGCATTTCAAATTTTAAATTGCAAATTTTCAATTGAAAATTTGCAATGCCTTTAATCCTACATCGACAAAGGAGAATCACTTGCTCCCTCTCTTCTGGGATGTCGCGATCATCATCAGCTATTTCTTTCTCATCCTCGGTCTGGGTTTATACATGGGCCGCAAAGAAGAGAGCATGGAAGACTTCGCGCTCGGCGGCCGCAAAATTCCGTGGTGGGCGGTGCTGGCTTCCATCATCGCGGCGGAAACCAGCGCGGCCACTTTTCTCGGCGTGCCCGCGGAAGGGTATCGTTTGCAGAATGCCGTGTACGTGCAGCTCATGTTCGGCACCATTCTCGCGCGGCTCATCATTGCGTTTCTTTTCATCAAGCCGTACTATCATTATCAAGTCTACACGGTTTATGAATTTTTAGAGAAGCGTTTCGGAAAGACTTCTCGCATCGCAGGCAGCGCGATTTTTCTCGTGACGCGCGTGCTCGCGAGCGGCGTGCGCGTTTATATTGCTGCGGTCGTGCTCGTCGTCGCGTGGAAGTTTTTTTCCGGCGCGACGCCGGAGTTGCAGCACTATCTGCTCGCCATCATTTTGATGACCTCGATCACGGCGGTTTACACCATGCTCGGCGGTATCAAGGCGGTGATTTGGACCGACCTCATTCAAGCCGTGATCATGTTTGGCGGCGCGCTCTTCTCGCTCTATGCCATCGTGCAACTCATCCCCGGCGGTTGGGAGGGCATTCGCAGCGGCACGGACAACTTTGTGAACTTCAAAATTTTCGACACGGGTTTGCAAGGCGGGCAAACTTTTTGGGAAGCAGTGTTGAGCATACTCGGGCAGGAGTATACGATTTGGGCCGCGCTTATCGGCTACGTGTTTCTCACCATGGCCACGCACGGCACGGATCAAGATATGGTGCAGCGCATGCTGACCGCGACGGATTACAAACGCAGCCGCTTCTCGCTCATTCTCTCCGGCATCGCGGACGTTCCCATTGCGCTGGCGTTCGTGACCCTCGGCATTTTTCTGTACGCCTACTTTCGCGTTGCGCCCGATGCGAATTTGCCGGAAACGCGAAATGAAATCTTCGCGTACTTCATTATCACAAAAATGCCGACGGGTATGCGCGGCTTGATCATTGCCGGCGTGTTTGCGACGGCGATGGGTTCGTTGAGCGCGGCGTTGAATGCGCTGGCCACCAGCTTCGTTAAGGACTTTTATTCGCCCTTCATTCGCAAAGAAGCAACGGACAAACATTATGTGTTCACGGCGCGCATTTTTACGGTGATCTTCGCGGTGTTGATGATCATCGTGGCGACGCTCGCGGCGTATTCGATTTTGCACAATCCCAAGCTGACGATCATTCCGATTGCGCTCGGCATCATCGGCTATACGTATGGCCCTTTGCTCGGGATGTTTCTGCTCGGCATGTTGACCCGTGCGCGCGGCAATGATCGCGGTAATCTGCTCGCGCTGCTCTGCGGTTTTCTCACCGTGTGTCTGTTGAGCGGCTTGTTCTCTTTGCCGGGCGTGACGCTGCCGAAAATCGCGTTCACATGGCACATCATGTTCGGCTGCCTCGCGACTTTTGCGGTGGGGGTGTTGTTTCGAACAAATTGTAGAAAGGCGAGGATTTAGTGCGGCAAAGTTGAATCGGCACGCCCCTTAGGCTTGTCATTCTGGAAGAACCTTCCCTCGTGTTCGGAAGAGATCCATGCGCATGAGCGTGTCGCACGTTCCGGGGAAGTTCCTTCCAGGATGACAACGTTGAGGAGGTGCGCACTTTCATGGTCGCGCCGAAAAAAAAGTCAATGCAACGGCCAAGCCGTTGCAGGAGCATTCGAGGCCGTGGCTTTCATCATCAACCAACCCAGCGTGTTCCTATGAACGATCACTCTTCTTCCGACCGCTTGCAGCAACTGCGCAAACTCAAAGCGCAGCGCTTCAGCCGCTACTTTTTTTTGCTCGTGCTCCTCGCCACGTCTGCGGCTTTCGTTTATCTGCTGCGTTCGTTTCTGGTGCCCGTATTGTTGGCCGCGGTGTTCACGGCGCTGTTTTATCCGATGTACGAAAAGCTGCTCAAAATCACCAAGCAGAAAGCCGGGTTGAGCGCTTTGATCTGCTGCGTGGCTTTGCTGCTCGGCTTGCTGGTGCCAATCTACATTCTCGCGGATTCGATCTCGCGCGAGGCCATCGCCTTTTATGAGTCTGCGGGACAAAAGCTCCGTGAGATCATTGCGCAGGGCGATGCCGGACCATGGGGCGATCTCAAAAACTACGTGTGGGTAAAACGCCTCGGCCTCGATGAGGTCGATTGGCAAGTGGAGCTGCAAAACTTCGCCAAGACGGCCGGCACCACGATCCTGGACTTTGTGAACAAAACCTCGGCGAGCACGTTCGAATTGGTCACGAATCTTTTCATCACACTGTTCACGATGTACTATTTTTTCAAAGAAGGTCAAGGTTTGATTCAGCGGCTGAAATTTCTCATGCCGCTCGACGAGGTTTACGAAGACGCGCTGATCTTGCGTTTCGCTTCGGTTTCGAAAGCGACGATCAAAGGCACGCTGGTGATCGCGCTGGTGCAAGGCGTGCTCGGCGGCCTGACGCTTTGGGGCTTCGGCGTGACCTCGCCGTTGCTGTGGGGCATGGTGATGGTGTTGCTCTCGATCATTCCGATGGTGGGCGCGTGGCTGGTGCTCTATCCCATCGCGCTCGTGCAAATTTTGATCGGCAACACGTGGGAGGGCGTTGCAATCTTTTTGATCGGCGCGTTCATCATCGGCAACGTCGACAATCTGCTGCGTCCCAAGCTTGTGGGCCGCGAGGCGGGCATGCACGATCTTATGATTTTCTTTTCGACGCTCGGCGGTATCAGCGTTTTCGGGGTGATGGGTTTCATCATCGGCCCGGTGATCGCCGCGCTGTTTTTGACGGTGCTGGATATTTACGCGGTGGAGTTCAAGTCGCATTTGGAGCTGGCGCAGGCTGGAACGACAAGCGCTGCCTTTGCGCAAAACGTTGAGCCCTCGCTTTCTGCGCCAGAGGAAATGAAATCATAAAGACAAAACGATTACTGCAGAACAATTTTTCAAATGCCGAATCGACCCGAAATCTTTTTTGATTTGGAAACGCAGCGCCTCGCGGAGGAAGTCGGGGGCTGGGATTATAAAAACCGCATGGGACTTTCGTGCTCAGTGACGCTGAATGCGCTCACGCAGGAATTCCAAAACTATCTCGAAGCAGAGGTCGAGCATTTGATCACAGCTTTGCAGAACGCCGGTCGAGTGATCGGCTTCAATCTCAAAAATTTTGACTACGCGGTGCTGCAGCCGTATACGAATGTGAAGCTGTCGCGTTTGCCGACGTTGGATTTGCTGGAAGAGATTTATCGCGCGTTGGGTTTTCGCGTTTCGTTGGATACGCTTGCCTCTGCCACACTGGAGGTGAGCAAATCCGCGGACGGCGTGCAAGCCGTGCAATGGTACAAAGCCGGCGAGATGGAAAAGCTCTTGGAATATTGCCGTCAAGATGTTTCGTTCACGCAGCGGCTTTATCTCTTCGGCAAAGAGCGAGGCTTTTTATGGTATTGGGATCGTGAGAGGCGCAAGAAGAAAGTGGCAGTGTCGTGGTGAATGGAAGAATGCCGAAGACGAATTGCAAATCTCAATTTGGAAAGAGTACGCTCAACGCTGATGAGTAGCAAACTTTAAAAACAGGCCATCGCTTTTTATAAGAAAATTTCGTTGCACTAATATGCCTTATATGGCATATTATCCGCATGGAATTCAGCACGCGAATCAGAATCGTCGGTGATGAGCCTGTCTTTGAAACCGGCTTGTTGTTGGCAGGTGAGGTGGATCCCAGCGACGTGAGACGACAACTCTCGCGCTGGACCAAGGCCGGCTGGCTCTATCAATTGCGGCGTGGATTGTATGCGCTGGCTCCGCCGTTTCAGAAAATCAAGCCGCATCCCTTCCTCATCGCGAATCGCTTGGCGCGAGGTTCGTACGTCAGTTGCCAGTCTGGTCTTGCGTACTATGGCCTCATCCCCGAGTACGTGCCAGTCGTCACCAGTGTGACCAGCGGCCGACCTGCGCGCTGGCAAACTCCGTTCGGCGATTTTGAACTCCGCCATCTGAGTTCTCATTTATTGCGCGGCTATCGGTTGCTTGATCTCAGCGAAGCGCAAAAAGCTTTTGTCGCAACCCCGGAAAAGGCTTTACTTGACCTCATCCATTTGCACCCCGGCGCGGATGCACCGGAGTATCTGCGGGAGTTGCGTCTGCAAAATTTGGCACGTTTGAACTTGGACGAACTGCGGAGACAAGCTGCTCTCACCGGCAAGCCCAAATTGCAGCGCGCCGCAGAGTTCGTTGTCGAACTGTCAACCGCCGAGACGCAGGAATACGAAACGCTATGAAAGATCATCTTGCCCAACTTGTTCGCGCCCACCCCACGCCTGCACACGGCCGCAATGTAACGCGGGAATATTTGCAAGCGCGGATTCTGGGCGCGCTGCAACGAGCGGACGCAATGATTCCGCTGGCGTTTCACGGTGGCACGGCGTTGCGTTTCTTGTATGCCAGTAGCCGCTACTCAGAAGACTTGGATTTCGCACTGGAAAAGGACAAAGACCGTTACGATTTTCGCGTGTACCTGCAAGCGCTAAAAAGCGAATTGGCGCTCGAAGGCTACACGATAGAGTTGTCCGGCGTCATATCACTTTACAACTTCAACATCACGACCGCGCTTCGCTGCTCGCGGGCAAAGCGCATGCTTTCTTACAGCGCTCGTATCTTAAAGGACGCGACGTTTATGATCTGCTATGGTATCTCAGCGACCCCAACTGGCCTGCGCCTAATTTGATCTTGCTCAACAACGCCCTACAACAAACCGGCTGGACCGCTCCACTTTTGACTAACGACACTTGGCGTGAAGAGACGCGCAAACGGCTTCGGGCCGCGGAATGGCAGCGCGTGTTGAATGACGTGCGCCCGTTTTTGGAACCCAGCGGGACCCGAACCTTTTGACGCGTGAAAACTTGTTGCGTGTGCTCGGGACATGAGGTGTAATAGGATGTTGACCGCGAGATTCGCATCCTTCACGGGTAAAGCATTTCTTTTTTGAGCAACGCTTGAATAGTGACGCTTTGTGGAGAACAATCATGGAAGTCAAAAATTTCGATCTTGAAGTTCTGGCCGCAAGCCATGCACAACCTGTGATTGTCGATTTTTGGGCGCCGTGGTGCGGGCCGTGCCGCATTCTGGGCCCGATTTTAGAAAAATTGGAACGTGAGGCGAGCGGCAAATGGCGTTTGGCAAAAGTGAATACGGATGAAGAACCCGAGTTGTCGTTCGCATGGCAAGTGCAAGGCATTCCCGCGGTGAAGATGTTTCATTACGGCGAGATGATTGCGGAATTTGTGGGCGCGCTGCCGGAAGTGCAAGTGCGTCAATGGTTGGAAACGCATTTGCCCAGCGCTGCAAAAGAGGCTTTGCAAAACGCAAAAACCGCGCTCGTTCGTGGTGAAAAAAATGCGGCGCTCAACTTTCTAAAGCAGGCGCTCAAACACGACAGCACAAATCCTGAAACGCGCCTGTTGCTTGCGGAGCAAACGTTCATTGGTGATCCCGACAATGCAATCGGATTGACCCGGGACATCGAAGAAGACCATCCACTTTATGATCGCGCCCAATCTTTGCGCACGTTGCATCGCTTATTGAATTTGAAGCTCGACACGGAATTGACGACATCTCCGGCGTGGCCGACTTATTTGAAAGGTATAGAAGCTCTCCGTGCCGGCGGCTTTGCCGCAACATTCGAAGCCTGGATCGAGGTGATCATGACCGATCGCAAATTGGATGACGACGGCGGCCGCAAAGCGTGCATCGCCTTGTTCACGTTTTTGGGCAACGAGCATCCGCTCGCGCAAGAGTATCGCCGAAAATTTTCTTCGGCGCTTTATTGAAGCCCCGATGTGTCTCCAGCAATAACGCCATTCCATGTTTCTTGCCGCTTCTCCCTACCAATATTTTCTTGTCCTCTTTCCGCGAAAGCCTCCCCTAATATCTATAAAACAAGTTGATGAACTCCTATCACTCCGAAAAAGGTATGATTCCGATTGCAAGTGCGAGCACGCAAAACTGCCCGTATCCGCATCACAGCGGAGCGTGCTTGCAAAATCCGCTTGCCTCCGCGCCTCATGAAAAGTTTCCGGTCACGAATTGCGCCGAGCCGGATTGTTTACAACCGGTCTTCATTTGTCCGGCGTGCGGCGCAGGTAATCGCGCGCTCGCCAAGTTTTGCCGCAATTGCCGTCAGACGATTTCTTATGAAGAAACGCTGGCGCAGTTGCACGCAGATTTGGAAATCACGCAGAAAGCTCTGACCAAAGGGGCGCGGCAAGTGCTGCTCGCGCGCTTGCAGGGCGCTCCCATTACCGCGCTCGAAAGCGCTTGGGGCTATTTGGTGTTTGCGGCCACGGGTTGGGGACTTGGCGTGCTGGCCAATACCCGCATGAACCCTCCGCGCTTGCTCTATCATTTCGAGCTGGCGGAGGGCGAGGAAATCACGGCGTTCTATACGCTGGCGCCCGAAACTCCGAGGCCGGTCGTGCTGGCGGCGAGCCGCCATGCGCTTTATGCGATCACGTTGCTGCCGGGCGTTGCGTGCAAATGTTTCTTTCGCGTATCGGAGCCGGGCTGGCAAATCGAGAGCACGTTGCTCGTGCGCACGAAAGCCGTGGTGCGGCTTTATCATCCCAAAACCAAAGCCTATCGCTGGCTCGTGCTCGAAGATTTGCAGGGCAACGTCAAAACCCTGGCGTTGCACGTTCGAGGCGCGATCGGCGCCATGCTCGGCGCGCCGGATGCGGAAAAATTTTATTTTGCCATGGAAGCCGAGATTCTCCAATTCGATTTGCGCGAAAACAAAGAGCAGCGTTATGCCGCGCCGGGTTACGGCTTGAACGTGAAAGTCCGCCCGCAGAGGCATCCGAGCACCGGAGAAATTTTTTGGCACGGCTTGGAGGGCTTGGTCTATCGCTTCAAACCCGAAGCCGGCAACGCCACGCTTAAAGCCTACGGCTCGAAACGTTATGACACGCTGCACTTCTTCAGCAGCGTCTACGATGATTATTTGTATCTGCTCACGCCGGAAAATCTCGTGCTGCTCGATTATCCCAACGGCGCCGAGATTTGGAGCTTCGCGGAAGAGGTGAAAGCCAAAATCCAATTCGGCCGCGCCGCGCCGCGGCAATTCGGCAATTACATGCTGCTCGCGTTTCGCAGCCCGAGCTCGAGCGGCTCCGAAGAGCGCGTGGGATTATTCTCTTTGACGAAGCGCACCGCGCCGCTATTGTTGCACCCGGCAGTGGCGGCTTCGCCTATGCCGATCGGCGGCGTTTCGAATGTCATCGCCGTGCGCAAATCGCAACCCCAAGAGAAGCGCGAGCAATCCGGGCTCTTGCTGTTTCAAGTCTGAGCGACCAGAACCTCACAAGAAGAAGATCGTGTTATTGTGCTTTGTCCCAATTGTAAAGCCTGGGAAGTTGCAGCCGGCGCTACGGACCGCTTTTGCGGCTGGTGTGGCAGCTCGTGGTTGAGCGCGGAATGCCGGGTCTCGCCCGAACTGATCTACTTCTCGCCGCAAGCAGATGAAGCGCTCGCTTTTCACTTGTCGATTCACAACACCGGCATTGCGCCTTTGGAAGTGCTCGACATTACGACTGCGCCGATGGGCTGCGTTTTCTTTTCAGAATTGACGCCGGCTCCTTCCGGCAAGCCGCTCTTGACGATCAATGCGGATGAAGCACAAACACTGTCCGGCGAGTTTCAGTTGGCCGCATTGCAAAAGCTCATGGCTTCTGCTGCGCCACATTCCGAAACGCCGTACAGTGCAGGCGCACTCGTAAAAGCGGCAACCAGCGTCGAAGAACTCGCGGATTGGTCCGAGGAGGCAGCGGAAAATAACAGCTCGCCTCGGGAGCAAGGCTTGCAAGTGCGTTTTGAGATTCTGCTCGCCGGCGAGCAGTCTGCGTTGAATTGCAGCATTGCCGTGCGGCTGCGTCCCGAGTTCGAGCTTCTGACGCCGGCCTTGGAAATTCTCGCAGAGGCGTCTGCGGATTCCGATACCGCGCCTTGCCTGGCGCACGGGCAAATACGGTTGCGGCAAGGCGCCGTGCATGTGCGCGAAATTATAAGCGACGCGCCCGGAATCAAGCTTTCGTTGCCGCAAGAGTATGAGAGTCTTGAGGCCGCGCCCGGCGAAAAAAACGGCGTGTTCGATTTTCTAGTGGAAATCGATCGGCAGCTGGTGACGCAGCATTTGCGCGCCGGCCGGCCTTTGTCGGCCGATTTAAAACTGGTTTGCGAAGAACCCTCCGGAGTTTTTTCGCCCAGCAATGCCCCTTTGCAAATCATTCCGCGCCGCCATCCGCGTTTGACGATTTTAGAGACGCAGCGCAATCACGAAACGGCCCGCCAGGAATTGCAAACCTGGGCGCTCGCCGGCCGCGCGCGCGATTTCGCGCTGCGCCTGCGCAATGACGGCGAAGACGCCCTCGAGATTTACGCCATCGAAGCCACCGGCTCTTTGGAATGTTTGAAGCGCAAGACGCTCGTATTGCCGCTGCGCTTGCCGCCGCAAACGGCGTTGCGCTTGCCGTTCCTCATCGACGCGCAGGAATTCACGGCGAACACGATCATCGACGGCGCTTTGGCGCTGCGTTATCGCGCGGCGGCGGCCGAAAGCTTCACCGCGGAATGCGCACTGCGTCTCGACGTGCGCGTGCCGCAGGCATATGCCGGCGTGGCGGCATTGGACTTTGGCGCGGCGCAAAGCTGCGTGGCCGTGGCCTCGTTTGATGATGATCAAGAAGCCCGCCTCATTAAAGTTCAAAACGATCCGTTCGTGCCCACGGTCATCACTTATCAAAACGTGGAGGCCGGCGGCGAGCGCGCTTATGAGATCGGTTATGCCGCGCTCTCCGCGCAATCGGGCAAAGAAGCGGCGCTGCACGTGGTGCAAGATTTCAAGCAACACTTGGGTGAAGAGTCCTCGCGGCAGGTTTATCTCACCGGCGCGCAACGCCTCGTGGCTCTGCCCTATAGCGTCGTCGTTGCGGATTATTTGCGCGGCCTCTTGCGCGAAGTGGAAACCCGCCTCGCAGATACGCTGCACCGCCGAGAGCGCGAAGGCGCCGAGGCTGATTTTTCCTGCTGCCAATTGCGAGAAGTGCTGCTCACTTGTCCGACGAGCTTCACTTTCAAACAAAAAGAAGCTTTGCGGCGCGCGCTGGAAGAAATCGGAATACCCGATCATGAGAATACCCCTCTTCTGCCTGCGCCGGCGCTGTCGGCAAGCTCGGTTTTGGAGACGATGGTTGCGCAGTGGCAGCAAGAAGCCCGGGCCGGAAAGAGCGCTGCACCGCAACGCCATCTTTTGGTTTATGAAATGGGCGCGGGCGCAACGGAGATCGCGCTGGTGCGCGTGGAAATGAACCCGCAACCGGGCAACACGATTGCCGACAGCCCAATGCTGCATGTGAGCATTAAAATCCTGGGCAGTGAAGGCGATGAACAATTCGGCGGCAACAATCTCACTTCCGCGTTGGCAAAATATCTTGCGCAACAAGCGCTCACGCAACTCGAGGGAAAATTCAACACGAAAGTCGTGTTGCCGCTGTGGCATCGCGCCGGGCAAACGCCGAGCAAAAAGCTCGAACAAATCGGCTATCTGAATTGGAAAAGATTGCGGCGCCACGCCGAAAGCTTGAAGTGCCAATTCGCGGATCTGTCCTTGCCGGCGCGCGTGACCTTGCCGCGTTTGTCGTTGCAAATCCTGCTCGCTAAAACTTTTCAAGCGGCGCACGTTGAACGGCTCGTGATTTCCAGCGCCATGCTGGAGAAAGTGGTGTCCGCGCGCATGGAGCTGCACGTGCGGCGCGCGCAAAATCTTTTGCGGCACGCGAAGCTGCAAGCGCCCGATCGTATTTTGCTCGCGGGCAAGAGCGCACTGCTGCCCGGCGTGCGCAAACACCTCGTCGGCGCGTTCGCGGCGAAAGGCTGTGAGGTTGAATATGTCGGCACGCAGCACGCGGCGCTGCCCGGAAAAAATCGCGCAGCCTCGCCTTCGTTGCACGATTTGAAGGCGGCAGCGGCAATCGGCGGCGCAAAGTATCTGCGCCGGCTCAGATCTGACGGCGCGCTCGACATGAAGCTGCTGCACAAACCGATGAAGACTGCGATGCGCATCGGCTTCGGCATTCGGCAAAACGGCAACGTGGAATTTTTGCCGATCATCGAGAAGAACGTCATGATCGGAACCGAGTGCGTGGCGCCGCTCTTCGCACTGACTTGGGAAACCGAGCTGCCGATTTATGCCACGACAAAAACCGGCGCTTTCGATCTCGACACGGAAGCGGAGCTGATCGGGCGCTTCGCGCTCACGCAATTTTCACCGGCCTTGCCCGCGGACCTCGAAGAAGAGGAATTGCGCCGCGCGCTGCGCTGCGAGCGTTTGCGTTTGAAGCTCACACGCCATCACGAATTGCACGTGCTCCTGCGCGTGCGCGGCCGCGAGCACGCGATTTATTTCGAATTGGATTAGCGCAATCAAGAAGAGCCGTTACGGAATAATGGCAACCGCGAATGAGCGCGAATCGGCGCGAATAAAAACCATTGGCGTTCATTCGCGCCGATTCGCGGTTCAGAGATATTTGCCGAAAGAGCAAAGACGGTATTTTTAATGGAGATCAATATGCACGCTAGGAAAGCATGCTTGCACATGCTCATCGCGTTTTGCGCTTTGGGCGCCATGGCGATTTGGGCCAAGGACGGCGCCACTCCGCGCACACCTGCTCATCCGAAGTTGAAGCTGGCGCTCGGCACGCGCTTGGAATTGCCGCCGGTCTTCATCAAAAAAGACAGCTTCAAGGTGAGCTTTGCGATCGAAGCTGTAGCGCCGGAAAAATTTCAACGGCATCGTTGTTTGATTTCCGCCAATGCCAAAAATTTCACGCTGCTTTTGCCCAAGCATCAAAAATGGATGCTGCGCGGCGATACCCTCACGATTTTGTCCGAGGCGGAGGTGACGCTGTTTGCCAAACATGATTCCGCGGTCCCGCTGATCGTGAATTTCAAATTCGCCAATCTCGATCATCCCGGGCAGCCGCAGGGCGTTGCTACATTGATAATCGGCAAGCCCCCATCCTCCAACGCGTTTGCTGCAATTCAAGAAAGAGCCGAGGCGGCAATAGCAAAAGCGAACGCGGCTTTAAAAGATTCCGTTGCAAATTCACAAGCCGTGACGAGCACTAGCTCGAACCAAGTTGCGGTCTCTGATTCCACGCTGGCAGAACAATCTTCCGAAGAGAGCGGCAACGTGATGTCGTGGATCCTGATCGGTTTGCTGCTCTCCGGCTTTGCAGTGATGGCGCTGCTCAACTTTTTGAGCCGCAAACGCTCGCGCAATGCCATTGATCGCATCGAACCCATTCGTATGCCGGAAACTAACGGCTTGAATCGCAATGAAGAACGCATCACTTCGTTCGAAAGTGTGATGCGCCGCGCCGCGCCGATGGAAACAAAATTTTCTGCGCCAATTTCACCCGGCGTGGGCGCTGATAAAGAAGAAGAAAAAATTCTAGCCCAAACCAGCCCTTCGGGAACCCTTCCGGCGGCGACCGTTGTTGCGCTCGCCAAAACCGAGCGCGGGTTTGAAGAAATCACTTCGCTCTCCGGCTTGCAAGGCGCGCTGTCGCAGCTTTGCGCCGTGACTGCGGAAGTTCAAAAAGCCGTGAACGTGCAATATGAGGCCTTGCAGAAAATTTCCACACAAATCGAGGCCCTGCCGGTGTTGACGGCGCCGGCCGCGACACCGCAATCGCGGCCGCGATTGCAATTTGCTCCCGAAAAAGACGAGGCGGTTTTTGCGCCGCAAGCGGCCGCGAACAACCGCAACACCGCGGTGTGGAGTGACACCGGCGCGAAATTCACGGCGGTTGAAGGCACGGCCGAAAAATACGAAGAGATCGCCGATGCGATTGCGAGCCTAGCTGCGGCGAGTACGATCAAACCGCCCGCGGTTTCTGCGCAAGCCCTTGCGCCCAAGCTGGATTTGTTGCGCCGCACCTATGAAGGTTTGCAAAGCCTGGCCGTGTTCTGCCAAAAAAATTCCACACGTGTTTCCGCCGAAACGGTTGAGGCGTTGGCGCGCAAAGTTCTCGATCTGCGCACGAGCTATGAAGCGTGGGTCTCGGATCAATCTTTGAAGATGCCGCTCCTGCTGCAACGTCCCGCGAACGGCGGCGACAACGCGCGCCGAAAAATCGTCGAGTCGCTTTTGGATGGGCTTTACGAAACGCGCAAGATCGCAGCCCAAGGCTCGCTTTATTTCGAGCGCCGCCTCTCGCAACTTCTCGAACAAGACTTGCCCAAGCTCCGCAATCAATTCAGCGGCGCGCAAGATGTCGAGTTGCAGAAGATTTGGGAAAGTATGGCGTGAAGTTAGATGCTTGATCCTGGATGCTGGTTGCTGGTTGCTCGATGTTGGAGACCGGGCTAATTCAAAGTATTCAGTATCAAGTATCCAGTATCAAGCATCCACAGCATCTCGCCAAGATTTCACCTTGACTTTTGCGGCTCGCCCGTTTATTTTGCCATGTGACCAATGACAGGAAATGGGAACGTGGCTATGGTTCCGTTCAACTCTCACAAACTTCTTCAACGCGCGGCGCTCTTCTTCCGGCGTTACTTTGTCCGCAAAGTGGCGCAGACTCACGTCCACACCTCGCACGGCATTTCATTGAACGCCGTCCTGCAACATCTCCCGCGTTTTCGCCGCATTCAACGCACCGATTTGCTCTTCGCCGATCGCATGGTCGTTTACACGCAAAACTCGCGTTATGATTTGATCGTGGTCGGCGACGGCGAGTACATGATCACCGGCGGCTGGTTCGATCGCGAGAGCCTTTCGCCGCATCGCGTGCGCATCAACGGCTGCACGTGGGGCGGCAGCATGATTTGGAAAGAGACCGTGGCCGCGCCCGGCATGTGCATCGAGTTCGATAATCGCGTCATCACTTCGCCCGTTCGTCGCGTGCTGATTTGCCGTCCCGATTCGCAAGCGACGTTGGGCTCGCAACGTTTGGCATGAACTCGCAAAGGGGGCGTTATGCTCTCGAAAGTTTATAGCGCAGCAGTTTTAGGGATTGACGCTTACGTCGTCACGGTGGAAACGCATTTGGAGGGACAACTTCCGGCGATTGCAACCGTCGGTCTGCCTGATGGCGCCGTGAAGGAATCGAAAGAGCGCATCAATGCGGCGATCAAAAATTCCGGACTCATCTTCCCGCAAAAGCGCGTTACCATCAATCTCGCCCCGGCGGACGTGAAGAAAGAAGGCTCCGGGTTCGACTTACCCATGGCCGTGGGCATTCTCGCCGCGGCCGACACCATCCTGCCCACTCACCTCGAAGATTACCTCATTCTCGGCGAGCTTTCGTTGGACGGCTCGTTGCAACCGATTCGCGGCGCACTGCCGATTGCGATTGCCGCACGCAAACACAACAAGCGCGGATTGATTCTCCCCACACAAAACGCGAAAGAGGCCGCACTGGTGGAAGGCTTGGACGTGCGTGCGGCGGATTCTTTGAAAGAGACCGTTGCTTTTCTCAACGACAAAATCGAGCTGCCGCAACATCATCTTGACCGCTCGGAATTATTTGCGACCTCTCGCAAGTATAGCATCGACATGAGCGACGTGCGCGGGCAAGAGCACGTGAAACGCGCGATGGAAGTGGCGGCCGCGGGCGGCCATAATCTCGTGATGCTCGGCCCGCCCGGTTCCGGCAAAACCATGCTCGCAAAACGCTTCGCCACGATCCTGCCCGACCTCACGCTCGATGAAGCATTGGAGACCACGAAGATTCATTCGGTCGCGGGCGTGCTGCCGAAAGATACCGCGCTTGTTGCTACGCGCCCGTTTCGCGCGCCGCATCACACGGCGAGTTATGCAGGATTGATCGGCGGCGGGCACATTCCCAAACCTGGTGAGGTGAGCCTCGCACACAATGGCGTGCTTTTTTTAGATGAACTGCCGGAGTTTGATCGCACTGTTTTGGAAGTGTTGCGGCAGCCGGTGGAAGACGGCAAGGTCACGATTTCGCGCGCGATGATTTCGCTCACGTATCCCTCGGAGTTCATGTTGGTCGCGGCCATGAATCCATGCCCGTGCGGCTACGCCACCGATCCGAGCAATCACTGTTCATGCACGCCGCTGCAAGTGCAAAAGTATTTGGCGAGAGTTTCCGGCCCGTTGTTGGATCGCATCGATATTCACGTCGAAGTACCCGCCGTGAAGTTCGCGGAGCTTGCCGGCGGCCCGACTGGCGAAACTTCGGAGATTGTCCGCACGCGCGTCGGCGTTGCGCGACAACACCAGCTCGATAGATTCAAAGGCCGGCCGCATCTGTTCTGCAACGCGCGTATGGAGTCGCGCGATATTCGCAAATTCTGCCGTGTGGATGAAAAAGGCGAGGCGCTTTTGAAAATGGCAATCACCAAGCTCGGCCTCTCCGCGCGCGCGTTCGACCGCATCCTCAAAGTCTCCCGCACCATCGCCGATCTTGCCGGCGTCGAAGACATCAGTCCGGAGTTCGTGAGCGAGGCGATTCAGTATCGTTCGCTGGATCGGCAGTTGGGAGGGTTGGCGTGAATCTCTTTGGATGGTTGGATTGATGGATTTTGGGAGTAATGGATTGGTGGAGCGCTGCAACCCATTAATCCAACAATCCACCACTCCAAGCAAAGAAAAAGCGCTTTGAGGTCAGGCACAAACTGCTATATTCAACTCGACATTGTTGCTCGACATTGAGCATTGAGGGACGATGAAGCAAGACAGCTCGTGGAGGAAAATTTTAGACAAGCTCTTGCCGGAATTTTTGGCGTTCTACTTTCCGGAGATTCATCGCGCGATTGATTTCAGCAAAGGCATCGAGTTTTTGGATAAAGAGCTGCAGAAGATTTTGCCGAAGCAAGATGACCGCGGCAAGCGCGTCGTCGACAAGTTGGTCAAGGTCTTTCTGCGCGAAGGGAGTGAGAGATTACTTTTGCTCCATATCGAAGTGCAAGGTTACCGCGATCCCGAGTTTTCCCAGCGGGTGTATAATTGCAATTATCGTATCACCGATCGCTTCGGCAAGCAAGCCGTGAGCGTGGCTCTGTTGACGGACGAGAATCCCGATTTTCGCGACCACGTCTATGAGTTTTCCCTGTGGGAATTTCGGCTGCACTTCGAGTTCCCGGCGGTCAAGCTGCTCGATTACGGAGAAAAATGGGCGGAGTTGGAGCAAGATTCCAATCCCTTTGCTATCGTCACCAGAGCATTCTTGAAGACGGTTGAAACGAGCGGCAACGATCAAACACGTTTTCACTGGAAGAAAGAATTTTTACTGGAGCTTTATCGCCGCGGCCTAACGCGGGAAATGATTGCAGTCTTGTATGAGTTCATTGACGTCGTCATGGCATTGCCCAAGACCGAAGATGAAAAGCTGTACGAAGAGATCAAACAATCAACCGAGGAAAAGACCATGTCAGTCATGACTACCGCTGAACGAGTCGGCATGAAAAAAGGCGTGAAAAAAGTGAAATCGGCTGTGAGAAAGGTTCTATACCAAACGATTGCCGATATTCTGGAGATCAAATTTGGCGCGGCGGGATTGCAGTTATCGGAGCGGGTACAATTAATTACGAACATCAAGGCGCTTCAAAAGATTCGCCTCGGCCTCAAACAAACGGAGGCGATCATTGGCGCCGAAGCGTTAATCACGGCTTGCCTTCAGGAACAGGTTGAGAACGGGCATGCGATGGAATCGTTGTGAAGGATGAAACCCCCGTAAACGAGTTGGGCCATGTCTGAAACCCTGCACTACTACATCCTGCTCTGCCTTTTCACTCTGCTCTTCATCTTGCAAGTATGGGCCATCATTCGCATTCGGCAAATGATCCGGCGCGTTTTGGATATTTATGATCGCATGCAAACCCTGCACGGCGTCGCGAAGGGGCTTCCGAAAGCAGCTCTCGAGGCTTACAACAAATCCCAACGCTCTTGCCAAGTCTGCCGCCACCGCCAAACCTTTCTCGACCCCTCCGGCAAACAAGTTTTCCTCTACCGTTGCGGCCTGACGCAAGAGCGCATCACGCTCGATTACCATTGCGAGAAATTTGAGTTCGACGCGCAGAGCGCGGATACGTGAGAGGGCAAAGTGAAATGAATAAAAGGTGGTTTACGCGACAAGAGTGCTCAATGATTTTCCGTCGAGCGGGGAAACGCCAGGTTATCGTTCGCCCGACAAGTTATGGCTGCACAGGTGTTTTTAGTTTTCCAAGCACAAAAAATTATTCCGATAACCTTAAACTGCCACGCAGCCATTTTTATCAACAGTCACGAATAAAAGAATTAGAACGAGGATAGCATGACCACTTTGGTAGAAAATGAAAGCGGCAAAACGAACGGCTCGGATTTTCTGCAATCCGTGCAATTCGTAACCGCAAACGGCAAGCGGTTAGCCATCCTGAGCGCCGACGATTGGGAAGCGTTTGTCGAATGGTTGGAAACGTTGGAAGACGTGCGCGTTGCCCGGCAAGCTTTTGCCGAACTCAAAGCCGCCGGCGGTGACCGCAAACGCGCAGGTTGGCTTAATTGGAACAATGCGCGCGAGGAGATTGAGTGAGCCGCTATGCTTATTTGATTACTGAAGATGATCTAGCGATTGATGTTTTGGCTGTACGCAAACGGCCGCCGGATGACTACGGCGATTTGGATGACCTGTTCGCTAAAATATAAAAAGAACCGCCATGCGCACCTACACCACCCTCACCCTCCGCAACGAAAACGGAATCACCCTCATCTCCGTGCTCGCGCGCCGGGTTTATTTGCAAACCGTCGAAGAGTTTCGGGAGGAATTGCAGGAAGTCGTGCAAGCTTCGCAGGACCACGTGCTGCTCAATCTTGAAAAAGTGAGCGTAATGAACAGCGCCGGGCTCGGCTTGCTGATCGCGTTACATGAGCAATTGCAAGAGCAACAGCGCAAGCTCGTGATCACGAATTTGCAGCCCATGATGCAGGAAATTTTCAGTCGGATGAAATTGGAGACGATGATAACGACGCGGGCAACGGAAGAGGAAGGCAGGCAAGCGTTGCAGGAATCATGAGCCGACCATAACTTTCCTAAACTTTGAAAGTTTAGGAAAGTTAGCGCTGAAATAAAAATCCCTGCTTCCGATCTTATGGGCCTTCAAAGAACCGCGTTTCACACGGTGGGCACCGCCTGAACGTTTTTTACGTCCCCTGAATCCCGACGCTGCGGGATGGGGCTTGTAATACACGCTCTAGAGCTAAGCTCCCAGATTGAAGGTGTTGGCTCTTTTAATATCCCATAACACGGAACGCAGGGACTATTTTTACCTGCTCTATTTTTTTGCCGTGCGTAATGTAAGAGATTCGTTTAAAAAGTCAAGTGGAAACTTGGGAGATTTTTTGCGCGTGGATTGATGAAGTGAGGGATTGTTGGATTGCTGATGAAATTTTTTCTTTCGTGATCGCTTTATGCAAGATCTCGGACGCATTTTAATCTTCGCCGGCCTCGTATTGCTCGTCATCGGCAGCGTGCTTTATTTCTCAAAGTCTCTCCCTTGGCTCGGCAAACTCCCCGGCGATATTTATTTTCGCAAAGGCAATTTTTCTTTCTACTTTCCTCTCATGACTTCCGTGCTGATCAGCTTGGCGCTCACCCTCCTCATCTATCTCATCAATAAAAAGTGAAGGCTGCAATGAAACGTTGGATGCTTCTGTTGTTCCTGCTCGGGCTTGGCTTATTTCTCCATGATTTGAAATCGCACGCAACCGAGCCTCGTGATTCTTCCCGCAAAGTTTCCGTCATTACCATCAACGGCTCAATCAACCCGCTCACCGCGGAATACATCGTCACCGCGATTGACGAGGCCGTGAAGGCCGGACACGAAGCTTTGGTCATCATGCTAGATACGCCGGGCGGCTTGTTGGAATCTACGCGCCTCATTACGAAAGCCATGCTCGCGAGCGAAGTGGCGGTGGTGGTTTATATCTCGCCCTCGGGCGCGCGTGGAGGCTCCGCGGGCGTGTTCATTACTTACGCGGCGCACGTTGCCGCCATGGCCCCGAGCACGAATATCGGCGCGGCGCATCCGGTCGGACTCGGCGGCGGCGCGACGGACTCTTCTTCTAAAACGATGATGGAAAAAGTCACGAACGACGCGGTCGCGCAAATCAAAGCCTTGGCAGAGAAACGTGGCCGCAACGCCGCGTGGGCCGAAGAGGCGGTGCGTAAAAGCGTCGCCATTACCGAGAAAGAAGCGCTCGCGCAGGGCGTGATCGAGTTCATCGCGCCGAGTCTCGACAGCTTGCTCAAAGTGATCGACGGCTGCGAAGTGGAATTGGTCAATCGCAAAACCAAGCTCGCCACCGCGAGCGCGCAAATCGTGCGGCGCGAAATGAATTGGCGCGATAAGCTCTTGGATCGCATTTCTGATCCCAACATTGTTTTCATTTTTATGCTGCTCGGCATTTATGGCCTCATCTTCGAGCTGTCCAACCCCGGCGCGATTTTGCCCGGCGTGCTCGGCGGCATTTTTCTTATTCTCGGACTGTATGCGATGCAAACTCTACCCGTGAATTGGGCCGGCCTTTTGTTGATTCTCTTCGCGGTTATTCTTTTCCTGCTCGAAATCAAAGTCACGAGTTATGGTATTCTTTCCATTGGCGGTGTGATTGCCATGTTTCTTGGCGCGCTCATGTTGTTCAAAGAGCCAGCCACGGATTTCGAGCCGGTGGTGCGCGTGTCGAAGCAATTGATCATTGCCGCAACTTTGGTGAGCGCGGCTTTCTTCACGTTGGTGATCGGCATGGCCGTGCGCAGCCAACGCAAGCCGGCCGTGACCGGTGCCGAGGGCATGATTGGCGAAATCGGCATCGCGCTCACGGAAATTTCCCCCACCGGTCGAGTGCGCGTCCACGGCGAAATTTGGCAGGCGCGCAGTGACGTGCCGATTGCGCCGGGCGAACAAGTGCGCGTCGTGGCCGTGGAAGGATTGCAAGTAAAGGTCGAGAAGCGCTAAACTTCAATCTTTGCAGAAAAAGCAAAAGCTTCAAATGGCAGAATGATTCATCGGCAGAATAATTGAAATCATTCTGCCGATAAATCATCCTGCAAAAGTTTGTCGGCGTTCAACCAGATAGAAGGAGAGGTGCCCCATGTTTCCGCAGATTGGATTGATCTTCGTCGTGATCTTCGCGCTCATGATTTTCAGCATGGCGATTCAAGTCGTGCGCGAGTATGACCGTTTAGTCGTGTTTCGTTTAGGCAAGCACGTTGGCGCGCGCGGCCCGGGTTTGGTCTTCATCATTCCGTTTGTCGAACGCTTTGTCAAAGTGAGCACGCGCACGATCGTGATGGACATTCCGCCGCAGGACGTGATTACGCGAGACAACGTTTCGATCAAAGTGAATGCCGTGCTCTATTTCCGCGTCATCGATCCCAGCCGCGCCGTGCTCGACGTGGAAGATTTCTTGTTCGCCACTTCCCAGCTCGCGCAAACGACTCTGCGTAGCGTGCTCGGCCAAGCCGATCTTGATGAGCTGCTGATCAAGCGGGAAACGATCAACGAGAAATTGCAGAACATCATCGACACGCACACCGATCCGTGGGGCATCAAAGTCGCGCTCGTCGAAGTGAAGCACGTCGACCTGCCGCCGGAGATGCAACGCGCCATGGCGCGCCAAGCCGAAGCCGAACGCGAACGCCGCGCGAAGATCATTCACGCCGAAGGCGAATTGCAAGCCTCCGCCAAACTCGCCGAAGCCGCGCGCGTGATGAGCGCGGACCCGGTCTCCATTCAATTGCGCTACTTGCAAACGCTGACCGAAGTCGCCTCCGAGCACAACTCCACCACCATCTTCCCGGTGCCGATTGATTTGTTGAAGATGTTTTTGGATAAGAAGTAAAACGGGCAAAGCCTGAGCTGGAATCAAAAAGAAAAGACTTTCACGCAAAGGCGCAGAGCCGCAAAGGCGCCGCAAAGAAAAGCTTTGCGGGTTCTTTGCGTCTTCGCGTCTTTGCGTGAAGCCTTTGCTTTTTTTTGTAACGATTGCGCTCTTTAGAGCATATCGGAAATTCACCTCACGTCATTCAGGCTATGAAGAGTGACGTGATATGACTCACAGCGAATCATCGCGCGGAAGAGGAGCACTTGACGAGGGCGGAGCGCGAACTTTTTGTTGCAGTCAGGAGGACTGCCCTCTTTTCCCCTTCCGGACTCCACGATGACTTGGTCCTAGCACGCGAGAATATTTTTTTGTAACGATGAGAAATCTCCGCAATCCGGGCGTCTTTTAAATTGTGAAAATCTCTTTCTTATAAGCAAAAGGCCGGAAGGTGTGCGCGCGGCATTTTTTGCCTCATGCGCCTCTTTCGTATTTCCTCAGTTATCTGTGGAAAAGCAGCGCAGACATCTTGTCTGCAGGCAAGGATGCCTGCGCTACCACACGTAACTGATGCATTACGTTCCGGCGGACTCGCTTCGTGACTCTACAGTTTTCCAATTTGTGAGCTTCTTTCTCCAACACCCGCTGCTGCGCAACTTTTAGAAAAGGAGCAAGAACACCGTGCGCCCCCTCCTCCGTTTTTCCTTTGCGGTTATATCAACCTTTCTTCATGGTTTCATTCCCCTCCTGATTTTTTCTTCTGTTTGCGCAGCGCAAAATCGCGATAAGCAGGATATGCCCGGCAACACCGAGGCGGGCCAAAATTTTCAATTCGAACACCTCTCCACCGCGCAGGGGTTGTCCGACAACAACGTCACATGTATTTTGCAAGACAGCCGGGGGTTTCTGTGGTTCGGCACGCAGAATGGGCTGAATCGGTATGACGGCTACACGTTCAAAGTCTTCGTGCTCGATCCGGAAGATTCAACCACCATATCAAATAATCTCATCGGGACGATTTATGAAGATCGCTCCCAAACTCTTTGGATCGGCGCCGCCAACGGGCTGAACAAATTTGATCGCCAGACGGAAACCTTTACGCGTTATCTGCACGATCCCAACGATCCCCATAGCCTGAGTAATGGCGTGGTTAGGGCGATCTACGAAGATCGCGCTGGAACGCTCTGGATCGGAACGTGGGGCGCATCGCTATGCGGATTGAACAAATTCGATCCCGACTCTCCTGCAAAAAAGATTAATGGAAAATCGGGACAATTTACTCTTTATCGACACCATTGCAACATTCCAGAAATTGATATTCAAATCGATACGCAACAGGAAAGTCAGGAAAATGGCTTGTGGTTTATTTTGGGAGATCAAACCGGCAACTTATGGATGGGCACTGAACACGGCGGCGTGGTCAAATTTGACCCACGCACCCAAAAGTTTACGCATTACATATACGATCCCAAAAATCCGAACAGCCTCAGCGATAATCGCGCTTGGTTTGGTTATCAAGATCGTTCCGGAATTTTCTGGTTCGGAACTTTTAATGAACGCTGGAAAGCAAATGGGCCCGGGGGCTTGAACAAACTTGTCCTGAGCGCAGGCGAAGGATCAGACCCGCGCTCCGAAAAATTTATCCGCTATGAACATCGCCCTGGCGATCCGAGCAGCCTTCGGAGCAATTTTATCCGGTGCCTCACCGGCGATCACGCCGGCAATCTTTGGATTGGCACGCAAGCCGGCGTCAGCAAATTCGATCCGCAAACGGAAGTCTTTACGCCGATAGACTTCGTTCCTCCGACCGGCCTTGAGATGAATAGCAACACACCGGAGGCAATTTATGAAGATCGCTCGCAGGTCTTGTGGATCGGGACCGTCAACAACGGCGTCTTCCGGCTGGATCGCAAACCGCCAAAGTTTACGCATTACCGGCATGATCCGCAAAATCCCCAAAGCCTCAGCCGCAACGACGTCCGCTTTTTGTGCGAAGACAAATCCGGCAAGCTCTGGATTTCAATGTATAATGGCGGCGTCGATCGCTTTGATCCCGACACCGAAACCTTCGCCCATTTCCAGCATGATCCGCGCAATCCGCGCAGTCTCGGCTCGAACTCGGTGAGATGCCTCTACGAAGACAATTCCGGTACCTTGTGGCTTGGAACTGAAGATCGCGGCTTAAATAAACTGGATCGAACAACAGGGACGTTCACGCATTACCAACGCGATCCGGCTCGTCCCACCAGCCTGAGCGATACCGAAGTCTTTTGTATCAATGAAGATCGATTCGGCAGCCTTTGGCTTGGAACTCCATACGGCGGGCTGAACAAGTTTGATCGCCAGACGGAAACTTTCACCCACTTCAAGTCGAGCTCGGACACCAGCCGTGGTCATTATGCGGTTTGGAAAATTCATGAAGATCGCTTTCGCAACTTTTGGGTTGCGATGAATGGCCTCCGGCTTTTTGATATTCGGACGGGAAAATTCACGCCCATCAAAAAATTAAATCCGGAGTTTCTATTTCTGCCGCGTTATTTTTACGAAGACCACTCCGGCACTTTGTGGGTTGCACATTCCGACTTGGGGTTGCTGCGAGTGGATGCGAAAGACCAAAAGTTTTCCCAATTCAAAATTCTTCCGGACGCTTTACATGGCACAGCTTATAATTCGGTTCTAACCATATTTGAAGACCGGAGGGGCATGCTTTGGGTCGGCACCCAAAGCGGCTTGCACAAATTCGATCCTCGCCGCGAGAAATTCATCGCGCATTATTATGAACGCGACGGTCTTCCGGGCAGCGAAGTCATCAATATCGTCGAAGATGATCATGGCAATTTATGGGTGCTCGCGAATCGAGGCTTGTGCGTCTTCAATGAGAGTCTTCCCTCCGGCCAGCGCTTCAAACATTTTGATCGCAACGATGGAGTTGATAATGCTTCGGTGTATTTTACGGCCACCACGCAATTGCTAAAAAGCCAACGCGGCGAGATTTATTGGAGCGGCACGAATGGGCTGTATCGGTTTTATCCCGAAAACCTGAAGCGCCGCTCGCAAGCTCCACCCATCCGGCTGACGGAATTTCGATTGTTCAATGAGGTCGCCAAGCTGGATACGGCCATTGCTGAAATCAAAATCATTCGCCTGAACTACGATCAGGATTTTTTCTCATTGGCTTTTGCGGCATTGGATTTTACCAATCCGCTCAAAAATCAGTATGCCTACAAGCTGGAAGCGTTGGATCGCGATTGGGTGCAGGCCGGGATCAAGCGCGAAGCGAATTACACCCATGTCCCGCCGGGCGAGTATGTGTTTCGCGTCAAAGGCAGCAATGCCGACGGCGTGTGGAATGAAGAAGGCGCTTCGATAAAGATCATCATCGCGCCGCCGTTTTGGAAAACCTGGTGGTTTCGGGCGCTGGTGGCCGTAGCGATCATCGGCGTTCTGGCATTCGCATACAACTATCGTGTGTCCAAACTGCTCGAAATCGAGCGCACGCGGCTGCGCATCGCCCGCGATTTGCACGACGACGTCGGCAGCAGTTTGAGCAGTATTGCGCTCACTGCAGAGTTGCTACAAAAAGAGAGCGTCACGGATAGTTTGGCCGATCGCCGGCTCACGCGCGTGCATGAAACCGCGCAGAAGCTCAGCCGCAATTTGAAAGAGATCGTGTGGGCCATCGATCCGCAGCGCGACAAGTTCGACGATCTGTTGCTGCACATGAAAGAAACTGCCGAAGAATTGCTCGGGCAGAAGGGCATTAGCTATACGCTCGATGTTCCTCCAGACGAATTGCCGCAGTCGCTGAAAATGGAATTTCGCCGCAATCTGTTTTTGATCTACAAAGAGATGTTGCACAACGTCGTCAAGCATGCCGAAGCGACCAAAGTGGAAATCGCGCTGACGAAGACGAACGGCGTGTTGCAGTTAGAGGTGGCGGATAATGGCAAAGGTTTTGGTGATGGGAAAGCCGGTAATGGCAGCGGATTGAAAAGCATGCGCGCCCGCTCGGAAGAGTTGAATGGCAAGTTGGAGATTGAGAGCCAGCCGGAGCTTGGAACAAGGGTGACGCTGAACGCAAAAATTCTTTAGGCGCAAAATGATAATCAAATCCGGTCTGAACAAGACCCTTCTCATGGCAGGCATTTTCAATTTATGCCTGTCGGCAACACCACTGTTTGCCCAAACGGAACAACTCCGCTTCGAGAATTTTTCCGCTACACACGGATTATCGCAAACCTATATCCCTGCGATCATCCAGGACAACCGGGGATTTATGTGGTTCGCCACTCGCGCCGGTTTGCTGCGATACGACGGCAACCAGGTAAAAATCTACCGGCAAGTGCCGGGTGATTCCTCATCTCTTACAGACAATGATATCACCACACTCTACGAAGACCGGCAGGGCATTTTATGGGTCGGCACCTACAATGGACTAAATCGCTACGAGCATACGCGCGACATATTTAAACACTACAATTGGGATAAGTACGATACGACTAAGCTTGGCAACCATACAATTGGTGCTATTTATGAAGATACTCAGGGTCGATTTTGGGTTGGTACAGCTAATCCTTCCCCTGTCGGCGGATTACATTTCATGAACCGCCAAACTGGAATCTTCAAACGTTATCAGTATGATCCCCAAAATCCGGCCGGAATTAGCAGCAACGCCATTCGGGCGATTGCTGAAGATGCCTGGGGCAATTTATGGATCGCGCATTTGGAAGATGGCTTAGATCGTTTTGACCCGGATAGCGAAAAGTTTACTCATTACAAACGGAATAAAAACGACCGCAATGCGCTACCGACAAATCTCTTATATTGCACACAACGCGACGACAAAGGGACTTTGTGGTTTGGCGGAGAGTATAGCGGATTAATTAAGTCAGCACTGGCAGATGACCAGCGTGACAGCGCGGTGTCGTTCAAACATTACACCCACAAAAATTACGCGACGGCGGCGGTGTTGGAACATCTCTGGTCGATTTTTATTGATCGCTCCGGGGAGATGTGGGTGGGCACAGAGACCCTGGAAAAATTCGACCGCGTGGCGGAAGAGTTCGTTCCAGTAAACTTGGCGCCAATCACACCCGGTGAGGCGCGCTTGGGAAAACCCATTGCCTTATGTGAAGATCATGCCGGCAATTTGTGGATCGGCACGGCCGATAACGGCATCATCAAAATCGATAAAAAGCCGGCAAAATTCTATCACTATCGGTACGATCCCTATCACCGGCAAAGCCTGAGTTTCAACAATGTGGAGATTATCCACGAGGGCGCGAAAAGCGGCAAGTTGTGGCTGGGAGACGCGCGCCGAAATTTGGATCGTTTTGATCCCTCCACCGGACGATTTGAACATTTTCTGAAAGGGAAACAGATTCGAACCGAGGTCGCAGAAATTGATAAAACCCAAAGCGCCGGCCTGGTCGCTGGGGTAGACAAAGGAATCAACGCTATTTTGGAAGATCGTTTTGGCATGGTCTGGATGGCGCTGGAGATTGGCCTGATACGCTTGGATCCTCATTCCGGCCGATTGACGCATTTTAGCCATCAACCGGACGACCCGTATAGTCTCAGTCAAAACCGCTGTCAATCCCTGTATGAGGATCGTCATGGCGATTTGTGGATTGGCACCCGCGAAGGATTAAACCGTTTTGATCGCAAGAGAAGTCGGTTTATACAATACTACTTTCGCGATTGTGAATACGTGGGCGAGTATGCTGCTCGCAGCGTCAATGTTGTGCGCACCATGTATGAAGACCGTGCTGGCAACTTCTGGGTAGGAACCGCTTGTGGCTTAACACGCCTAAATCGACAAACTGGTGAAGCGATTAAAATTCAGAAAGCGCCCGGACATACTGCTTTGGGCTATGATGTGCGGTTGATCCACGAAGATCAATTTGGCACAATCTGGTCGGCACCAATTTTGGGGTTGGGGAAAGTCGAGCAGCAAAATGATATCTTTGTGCGCTTTCGAGCGGTGAAGAACCCAGCCAATGATATCGCCATCGACCGCAATGATAACGATCCGCAATGCTTTTCTGAAGACACTACTGGCTACCTGTGGGTCGGAACCAAGCGGGGGCTGCACAAATTTGATTTGAAAGCCGAAACCTACGTTGCGCTTTATGATGAAAAAGACGGCTTGCCGAGCAGCAATATTTTGAAGATTTTGCGAGACCAGCAGGGATATTTGTGGCTGCTGACCGAGAATGGAATTTCCATTTTCAATGAGAATGCTCCTGCCGGCCGGAAATTTTACAATCCGGATCGCACCGTGGAAGTAGATAATGCGAAAACCCATCCCGGCGCCTTTATCAAAAGTCGCAGCGGTGAAATTTACTGGGGCGGCACCAATGGAGTGCATCGCTTCTTCCCTGAAAATCTCCATAACAATTCTTTCATTCCCCAAGTAACGCTCACGGGCTTCCAGCTCTTCGATGCCCCAGCCAAACTGGATACGGCGATTGCCGCGGTCAAAGAGATCGAACTCAGCCATGATGAAAATTTCTTCACCTTTGAATTTACGGCGATGGATTATACCAATCCTCGCAAAAATCAGTATGCCTACAAGCTGGAGGGCTTTAATGCTGATTGGGTTCATGCCGGCAACCGCGCGCAGGCAAACTATACCAATGTGCCTCCCGGCGCCTACACGTTCCGCGTCAAAGGCTCGAATAGTGATGGTGTGTGGAATGAGCAAGGCACGTCGATAAAAATCATTATCACGCCGCCGTTTTGGCAAACCTGGTGGTTTCGGATAGCAGCGGCGTTGGCGGTAATTGCCTTTCTCGCCGCGCTGTACAATTACCGCGTGTCCAAACTTCTCGAGATCGAACGAACGCGCCTGCACATTGCCCGCGATCTGCACGATGACGTGGGCAGCAGCCTGAGCAGCATCGCGCTCACCGCGGAGTTGCTGCAAAAAGAGAGCGTCACGGATAGTTTGGCCGATCGCCGGCTCACGCGCGTGCATGAAACCGCGCAGAAACTCAGCCGCAATTTGAAGGAGATCGTATGGGCAATCGATCCGCAGCGCGACAAATTCGACGATCTACTGCTGCACATGAAAGAAACCGCCGAAGAATTGCTCGGGCAGAAAGGGATTGCCTACACGCTGGATGTTCCTCAAGGCGAGTTGCCGCAGTCGCTGAAAATGGAGTTCCGGCGCAAACTGTTTTTGATCTACAAAGAGCTGCTGCACAACGTCGTCAAACATGCCGAAGCAACGAAAGTGGAGATCACTTTAACGAGAATGAACGGCACGTTGCAACTGCAGGTGGCCGACAATGGCAAAGGTTTTTTCGAACAGGCCGGAGGAAACGGCAACGGGCTTAAGAGCATGCGTGCCCGGGCCGGGGAGTTGAATGGCACGCTCGAGATCGAGAGCCGGCCGGAGCGGGGGACGAGGGTGATGCTCACGGTGAAAGTGTGAAGTCCGACCTGGGCAGAATAGGTTTCAAATTCAGGAAGTCTTGTTGCCCAGGTCGGACTTCGCCTCCAAATACCTCAAACGAGGTATGGCGGGTGTGGGTAAATAGTGTTAAGTTGGAGGGAGTTTATGAAAGGGAGAGGGAGATTAAAGCTACAATCCGATAGCCCTGCTGCACACATGCTCAAACCCAACCACAAATACCTCGACGTGTGGGTGATCGAGGACAACGACGAGCTGCGCGCGACGCTCGTGGAAGTCATCGACAGCGACCCGGAGATGATGTGCTCGCTCAACTTTTCCACGTGCGAGGAGGCGCTGGCGGCGTTGAAAAACGAGTCGCCGCCGCAAATCATACTCATGGACATCGGCATGAGCGGCATCGAGGGCGTGCGCCGCATCCACAGCATTTCGCCGGCCACGCAGTTCATTATGCTCACGATTTATGAGGACGACGCGAAAGTCTTTGAATCGCTCTGCGCCGGCGCGAACGGTTATCTGTTGAAAGGCGGCTCGACCGACAAAATCATCTCAGCCATCAAAGAAGTGCAAGCCGGCGGCGCGCCCATGAACGCGCACATCGCTAAAAAAGTTTTGACCATGTTTACCCACCTCGTGGCCCCGCACGCGGATTATTCTCTCACCGAACGCGAAAAAGAAATTCTCACTCAGCTCGTTTCCGGCAAATCTCAAAAACAAATTGCTGCTGCGCTTCATCTCAGCCCCTTCACCATTGCCACGCACATGAAGAACATTTACGTGAAGCTGCACGTGCACTGCCGCAGCGAGGCCGTGGCGAAGGCCATCAAAGAACATCTCCTCTAACCTCTTGGAGTGTTGGATTTTTGGATTGAGGGGGCTTCCACCAATCCGAAAATCCATCACTCCAACACTCCATCCACCACGCCAACCGACAATATACCTCAAACGAGGTATATCTTTTCCCGTCGCAAAGTGTTTTCTTGCAGGTGTAAAAAATCGGAATCGGCCGCGAAAGCCGCGGCGATTGGGTCAAACTAGTTTCATCGAAAAAGGAGCTCCCATGAACTTCGCATCTCGCTTTGCAACGTTGGCGCTCATCGTCTCTTTAATCGCGCCGCTCGGATTGAGAGCGCAATCGGTCGCCCTCCAAACGACGAGCCCGGGCACGCAAGAAACCGGGAATCTGAACATTAACGGCATCGGCATATTCGGAACCGCAGTGGGCATCGGAACCACGAATCCAGGCCCTGCAGCGTTATTTGCCTATAGATTCTTCTCCTCCGCTAGTTCCGTGCGCGCCGTCTATGCCTCCAGCGTGAATAATCTCGGCGGCATAACCTACGGCGTTTTGGGCAACGCTTCGAACACTTCCTCGGGCACGGCCTTTGGCGGTCATTTCAGTACGACCACGTCCGGCACGGGAGTCCACATCGGCGTGCAAGGCACGGGCAATGCTAATTCCGGCAACATCGCTTACGGCGTTTACGGCCTCGGCGATAACATGGGCGCGGGCCGGGCTTACGGCGGTTTTTTTCAAACCTACTCCAACGGCACTGGCATTCATTATGGCGTGTTAGGTTTGGCCTCAGGGAATTCTGCGAGCGCGAGCTACGGCGTTTATGGCCAGGGCGATAACAGCTCGACAGGCACGGCTTACGGCGGGTACTTCACCAATTCCACCTCCGGCACCGGCATTCACTATGGCGTGATTGGCTCGAGCAGCGGCAGTTCCACCAGCGCAACCTATGGCGTTTATGGCACTGGGACAAACACTTCTTCGGGCACGGTCTACGGCGGATTTTTCACCAATAGTTCTTCCGGCACCGGCACGCACTACGGCTTATATAGCCAGAGTTTCGGCGGTTCTTCCACTTCCACCACCGGCGCTTACGGCCTTGCGAGCAACACCTCTACCGGTGTGACCTATGGTGGCTATTTCACGACGACTACTTCAGGCACAGGCTCGCACTATGGCTCATATAGCCGAGGTAACGGCAACTCGTCAACCGGAACATACGGCATCTCCGGTTATGCGAATAACACTTCCAACGGCACGGCGCACGGCGGTTATTTCTCCACTTCCTCTTCCGGCACCGGCCAGCGCTATGGCGTACTTGCCGAGGGGTACGGGAGCGCGGGCGGTTATACTTACGGAGTTTACGGCCGCGGCACGAACACTTCTTCCGGCGATGCTTATGGCGGCTATTTCCTCGCAGCCTCGAACGGCACAGGCGTACATTACGGCGTGTACGCGTACGAAGCCATCGGCGGTTCCGGCGCGGCCATTTATGCGGCCGGCGATTTCTTCGCAACCGGAACCAAGAATGCTTTGGTCAAAACCTCGCAAGGCCATCAGCTTCTTTATGCGCAAGAAAGCCCGGAAGTTTGGTTCGAAGATTTCGGGTCCGCGCAGTTGGTAAACGGTCACGCGCATATCGCTCTCGATCAGCTCTTTCTCGAAACCGTGACCGTCAACTCGCAGCATCCCCTGAAAGTTTTTGTGCAACTCACTTCGGGCATGCCCGTGCCCGTGGTCGTTGAAAAAGGCGCAACCGGTTTTGAAGTGCGCGCGCAAGATCAGTTGAATGCGACTTTCGATTATCGCGTCGTGGCCAAGCGCAAGGGTTATGAAAACGAGCGCTTGAGAAAAACCGATGCGGGCTATGATGATCCCAATTTGTATCCTCATCTCCGGCAAGAAATGGAGAGGAAGTGGGAGGAAGAAAAGCGCGGTCGCGAGGCTGAAAGCGAGCGACACGAACGAGAACAATTGCTGCAGCAAAAGGATCGCGAGCAACATGAGCGCGAGCAGTTGTTGCACCAAAGAGGCCGCGAGCAAGATCAACAAGAGCAGTTGTTGCTTCAAGAGGAACGCGAGCGCGCGCCGGAGGCGGAGCTGCACTTACAAAAAGCCGGTGCGCCCTCGAGCTTCCAGCAAAGCAATGAGCCCGCGCTTCCGCAAGCGAATGCGTTGATTCAAAACCATCCCAACCCCTTCAATCCTTCCACCAGCATTCCGTTCGAGGTGAAGCAAGCCGGCCGGGTCACGCTGAAAATCTACAACAACCTCGGGCAGGAAGTCGCGAATCTGGTTGATAAAGAGCTTCCGGGGGGCAAGCACGCGGCGAGCTTTGACGCGAGCGATCTGCCTTCGGGCGTGTACTTCTACAGATTGACGATGAGCGGCTTCACGGAAGTGAAGAAGCTTACATTGATGAAATGAAAGCGGATCGCGTGAAGAGCGAAGAGCAGAGGGCAAAAGGCGAACTCATCGTGCGCTAGGGAACGCCGATTAAATAACTTTCCCATTTACGCCAGGTCGTCATTCTCGAGGTAACGATCCTTAGCGTCGACACGGAACAAGAACTCATCCCCCCGGCCCCCTTCTCTTAAAAAGAGAAGGGGGAGAACCAATGCGAAGCGTCCGAATTTTTTTGCTCCCCCCTTCTCTTCCCAAGAGAAGGGGCCGGGGGATGAGTTCGGTTGCTTTGGAAAAGGAAGTCGAAGCAAATGAGAAAGTTATTTGGCTGACGATCCTAGGCGCTTTGCTCCATGCCCTCTGCGCTTTGCTTCATAACCAACATTGTTGTCTCACCTCATCAATCAGGAGGAGCTTTTATGAAGGCTCAAAAATGGTTTTGTGTGATGACGGTTTGCGCAGTTTTTTTGCTCGGCGCAATTGCGCAAGCTCAAGTTCCGCAGTTGATCAATTATCAAGGGCAATTGACCGACGCCAGCGGCGCGCCGATTCCCGGCCCGGTCAGTTTGAAGTTCGAGATTTTCGACGCGCTCACAGCCGGGAATAGATTGCCCATTGGCTCGCCGTGGGAAGAAACCCATCCCGCTGTACCCGTCACCAACGGCGTGTTCAGCGTGGTGATGGGAAGTGTCACGCCCATTCCCGCAACGATTTTTGACGGCGGCATCAATCGCTTCTTGCAAATCACCGTGAACGGCACCACGGTGTTGTCGCCGCGGCGGCAGTTCACCAGCGTGCCGTATGCGATGCGCGCGCGCATCCCCAATGGCGAAGTGGTGCGCAGCCTCAACACCTTGAAAGATGACGTCACGCTTGCGGCCGGCTCGAACGTCACCATCACCCCGAGCGGCAATACGCTGACGATCTCAGCAACGCCCGGTGGCGGCGGCGGAGACATTACGGCCGTGACTGCCGGTGCGGGTTTGACCGGCGGCGGAGCTGCGGGAGACGTGACTCTTTCGGTTGCGACCAGCGGCATTACGAGCGCAATGATTCAAGACAACACGGTGACGGCCGCGGACGTTGCTCCCAACATTGTTTCCAGCGTGGATGGCGTGAGCAATGACGGCGGCGACATCGATCTCGTGGCCGGCGCGAACATCACCCTCACGCCGAACGACGCGGCGAACACCATCACGATCGCGGCTTCGAGCGGCGGCGGTCTCACTCTGCCTTTCAGCGGCACGACGGCGAGCACGATTGCATTCGCTGCGACCACCAGCAGCGCCGCAGACAATGCGTATGGCGTCCAAGGTATCGTTGCTCCCGGCAGTTTTTCCGCAGGCCTTCGCGGAGTGAATAATGGCGTGGGCGGGAACGGAGTCGGTGTCTATGGTTCGCAAAACGGCAGCGGTTTTGGCGTGCTTGGCGCAACACTGTCTGGTAGAGGAGTCTCTGGTGCAGCCAATGGCACAACCGGCTTGAATTACGGCGTCTACGGCGAAACCCTTTCTACCGCAGGCTTCGCCGGATATTTTGTTGGAAGAGTTCATGCCTCCGACAACGTCGGCATCGGGACTACGACTCCAAATCCTTCAGGCGAGGCCTCATGGGGCCCGGTACTCACCATAGGGCCTTCTGGCAGCAATAAGGCCGGGATCGTTGAATTGCAAGGCAACAACACCTCAGGTTCTGGAGGTGTTGGCGCTTTGGTTTTTAGAAATACGGCTTCGTCCTCTTCTGATAAACGGTTGGGGCAGATTCAGGTGAATCCGGATGGCGCCGGTAACTCTGGTTTCATATCGTTTCAATCCACGAACGCCGGGGTCTTGTCCGAGAGAGCGCGGATCACAAAAGACGGCAATGTCGGCATCGGCACAACGACCCCGGCAAAATTGTTGGTCGTGGGCAGCGGCACCGGCGCGTCGGGTATTGTCAACAACGGCATTTTCGTGAACCTCGCCGGCGGCGCGGCGGTCACTGCGCGCAACAGTAGCGCAGGCGTGGAAACCCAGCTCAATTCCGAGGCCGCAATCGGCACCATCGGAACTTTCTCCAATCATCCTTTGAACCTTCGCACCAACAACGTCGAGCGCCTGCGCCTCGATATCTCCGGCAACCTCGGCATCGGGACCACGACTCCAAATCCTTCAGGCGAGGCCTCATGGGGCCCAGTGCTCACGATCGGGCCTTCTGGCAGCAATAAGGCCGGGATCGTTGAATTGCAAGGCAACAACACGTCGGGTTCTGGAGGTGTTGGCGCTTTGGTTTTTAGAAATACGGCTTCGTCCTCTTCTGATAAACGGTTGGGGCAGATTCAGGTGAATCCGGATGGCGCCGGTAACTCTGGTTTCATATCGTTTCAATCCACGAACGCCGGGGTCTTGTCCGAGAGAGCGCGGATCACAAAAGACGGCAATGTCGGCATCGGAGTAACCAACCCAACCTTCCGTCTTCAGCTTCCTAATTTTGCCAATGCCACCGGTCAAGGACTAGCCAATGCGTGGTTACTTTACAGCTCAAGAAGATGGAAAACCAACATCCGGCCCATTGAGGGCGCAATGGCTAAGGTGCAACGCTTGCGCGGAGTTTATTATGATTGGAAGGCGAATGGCCAGCACGACATTGGCCTGATTGCCGAAGAAGTCGGCGAAGTCATTCCGGAAGTTGTTACCTACGAAGAAAATGGCAAAGATGCCTCTTCGGTGGATTATCCTCGCTTGGTCGCGCTCCTGATCGAAGCGGTGAAGGAGCAGCAAAAAGAAATTGCAGAGTTGAAAACCACCGTCAAGTCACTGGCGGCAGCGCAACAACGGTCGAAAAACGAATCCGTTGGCGAGTAGCTTCGCAAAGCCAACAAGGAGAAACCCAATGAACAGTCCTCAAGCTTGGGCGCGAAGATTGGTTCCTTTGCTCGTGCTGCCGCTGCTTTTTTTGCTGCCGCTTGAGCAAGCGCTGGCGCAGTTCCGGCTTCGCTGCGATGCGGTCAGCGCGCTCGGCGGGCCTTCGTCTTCGGCGAGCCATAATCTGCTGGCCATCGCCGGGCAGCCGCATCCGATCGAAACCTCTTCCAGCGCCGCTCATATTTTGCGCCCGGGATTCATTCCGTGTATTGCAGAAGCTTCGACTTCCGTCACACCGCCGCCTCCTTCTTGGGCGTTTGTCAGCCCAACGAGCAGCAGCGGCACCATTGCCGTGCCGTTCGCCATCAATCCCACGATCGGAACACAAGCGCTGCGAAACGGCGATGCCGTCGGCGTATTTTTCGACAGAGGCGGAAGCCTGATTTGCGCGGGAAATTCTCTCTGGCAAGTGGGGCAGAACATGGCCATCACGGCCTGGGGAGACGATAGCAGCACCCCGCTCAAAGACGGCTTTGCCGAAGGCGAGCTGATTCGTTACAAGATTTGGGACGCATACGCCGCGCGCGAGTATGAGGCCGTGGTTGCCTATAGCTCCGGCGGACCGAACTATGCGGCCAACGGCATCTACGTTTTGAGCTCGCTCACCGCGGCCACAACGGCTTCCCATAATCTCGCGCTGGCGCAGAGCTGGAACATGATTTCATCTTATATCGCGCCCACGGATCCGGCGTTGGAGGTGATGCTCGCGAGCATCATTCCCAACATGGAAATCATGAAGAACAACGCGGGCCAAGTTTTCTGGCCGCGTTTCGGCATCAACACCATCGGCAACTGGAACGTGCGCGACGGGTATCAGATCAATATGAATACGCCCGCGCCTCTCACGATCACCGGCGCGCAGGTTGTGCCGGAGGCGACGCCGATAGCGCTCGCTTCGGGCTGGAATTTAGCGGCGTATTTGCGCAACAGCCCCATGAGCATTGTGACGGCGCTGGCGAATATTTCGAGCGCGCTCGTCATCGTGAAGAACAACGCCGGGCAAGTTTATTGGCCGATCTTCGGCATCAATCAAATCGGCGACATGCTGCCGGGCCAGGGTTATCAAATCAACGTCAGCGCGGCGGCCACGCTCACTTATCCGCCCAACTTGGCCGCGGCTTCAAACGCGAACGCGGCAAAAAGCCGGAGTGAGAAACGTGAAGGCTTCGACTTTGAAACGCCGCACCATTATTCGTCTGTGCGCGCGAATACCGGCGCGAATGCCACGGTGTTAATTGAAGCGCGCGGGTTGAACGAAGGCGACGAGATTGCCGTGCGCGGGGCCGATCAAAAAGTCATTGGCAGCGGCGTCGTGCGCGCAGGCAAAGCCTTGCTCACGATTTGGGGCGACAACGAAGTGGCCGGGCAAAAAAACGAAGGCGCGCGCACGGGCGGAACGCTGTTGCTGGAAGCGTGGTCTGCGGCGGAACAAAAGACGAAAACGCTGGCGCTCACCAATGTGACCGATGCTTTGAGCGGCGCAGTGGTGCAGAACACTTTGCAGTATCAAACCGACGCGGTGTTGCTTGCGAGCGTGGCGGAGGCCGAGCAGATTCCGGGCGCCTTCAGCCTCGCGCAAAACTATCCCAATCCCTTCAATCCTTCGACGTTGATCAAGTACAACTTGCCGCACGACGTCCACGTCATGCTGGAAGTTTATGACGTGCTCGGCCGCCGGGTTGCCGTCCTCGTCGATGCGACAAAGAAAGCAGGCTATCACGAAGTCGTCTTCGAGAATGCGAGCTTGTCGAGCGGCGTGTATTTCTACCGGCTGCAAGCCGGGGCCTTTCAGCGAACCATGAAAATGGCGCTGATGCGATGAGGCAAGGAGACAACGTAGCGCAGACTTCCAGTCTGCAAAGCAGGCAGGCAAGGATGCCTGCGCTACATAATCTTTATCAAGAAACCAAGGAGTATCATCATGCGAAACCTTTACCGCTTTCTACTCATCGTCTGCGCGTTGGCTTTGACGAGCGCAATGGCGCAGGCGCAAACGCCGCAGCATTTCACTTTTACCTCCGGCACCGGCAACAATGCCACAGTGGCGATTCCCACGTCGGCCAATCCTAATGTCAACGGCACGCCGCTGGTTGCGGGCGACGAAATTGGGGTCTTCAGCCCCGGAGGCTTGTGCTGTGGCGCGGTCGTGTGGACCGGCCAAAACGCCGCGGTTACCGTGTGGGGAGACAACGACCAAACCCCGGCAATCGACGGCATGCGAGCGGGCGAGCAGATGCGTTATCGCATTTGGCGGCAGGCGACCAACAGAGAGGACGACGACGAAATGACGGTAACTTATGCGCAGGGCAACGGTCTTTATGCTGCGAATGGCATCTTCGTCTTGTCCGCTTTGACGGTGAGCGTTGCAGAGCGCGCCGTCTCAAGTGTGCTGGAAGAATACGTTTTGACGCAGAATTATCCCAACCCCTTCAACCCCTCCACCGCGATCAGCTTTCAGCTTCCAACAGCGAGTGAAGTCTCGTTGGTGATTTACGACCTCAACGGGCAAGTGGTGAAACAATTGGCGAGTGGGAAGTTTGCACGCGGCAAACACAGCCTCGAGTGGGAGGGCAGAAACGAATCCGGCGCGCGCGTGGCCAGCGGCGTGTACGTGTACAAATTGCAGGCAGGAGAATTTGTGGCGCAGAAGAAGCTTGTGTTGATGAAATAAGGACAACTGAAGCGGCGCTTTCGCCAAAACGTATAAACCGTTTGGCTTGAACGGAAGACCTGCCCGGTTTCTAAAACCTGGCAGGTCTTTCTCTTTGCTCTCACAACTTCACTCCATAGGTCAATTCAAACCATTGCTTGTTCGTTGCCATCCATGAAAAGAACGGGCGCTGCAATGTGCCCGGCTCGCAGATGATTCGGCCGAGCACGTCTTCCTGCTCATCGAGATCGAGCGCGAGCTTGGCGTGTTGATCATCTTCAATCTCCACGGCGAGCGCTTGCAGCTTCGTGGTGTAATTCTTCAAAACCAGCATCACCTCTTCGAAGCTTTTCATCCACCACAAACGCACGCAGCGAAACGCCACGCGCTCGTTCAAATCAAATTCATCCGCAGCCACCACGGTCCACGCTGTATCTTCCGCTTGATAGAGCGCCACTTGCTCGCCGGCCGCAGCGCGTGCTTGCCATTCGCCGCGCCATTGTTGAATCAGGCCGCGTTCCGCCATGGACCAATTACCCGCAGGCCACTTCTTGTTTTCGTCCGCCAACACTCCCGCCAAGTGTACGGCCAACTTCTCCACTTGCTCCCAATGATCGGCGAGCACCAAAATCGTTTGCGGCGAGAGGCAGCCTTTGCCGTCGAACATGGCGTAATCATAAACCAACTTGCGCAACGTGGGCAATTTCACATTCGCGGCGTGAACAATCGCGGCGCTGAAACGATCACCGAACGGCATGAAACTCTCGCTATTCTCTGCTTGTAATTTTGCCATGGTATCGTCATCTCCAAACGCAACGACCTGCGGCGCGGCGGCGAGCACGGCTTGCGTTGCCGCCGCATTCTCGCGCGGCCATGACAACGCCACCAACCGCGCCGCAACTTCGGCATCGTGCCGTGCCAGCGTCTCCAGCAACGCGGGTATCATGTGCGGCTCGCTGCTCGCACTTTTGATGATCGTTGGAATGCCCAACAGCGAAAATTGCACGAGCGGCTGCAACGCCACGCCCGGGACATTGCCCGCAGCAATGATGAACGCGAGCGGCGGATATTTCGCGCGCGTGGCGTCATCGCTGCGCGTTTCGTGAACTTCCGCGAGCCAATCGCGCATGGCTTCTTCTTCAATCACGCGAAAATGATTGGCAATGCTCTCGCGCAAAACCGGCCGGCTCATGCGCGTGTTTGCTTCGAGCTGCGCGAGCGCTTCCTCCGCTTCGGGAAATTTCCACTTCTCCCATTCCCGCGCCACGGCATGCCACGCCTTCAACGCGCGTTGCCGCCACTTCTTCGAATCTTTACCGAAGCCGACGGCGGGTTGCCGCAACTTTTGCGCAAGGTGCTGCAAATCTTCGGAATGAATTTGACTGTAATCAATATTCGCTTGGGCCAGCGTTGCAGGAACAAAATGATTTTTCATGCTCGTCTCATAAAAGTTTTTTTTAAGCAGCGCAAAATATTGATTCCGCCTTCTAAAGTCAAGCCGCCATCACAGAGCGAGCGTACTGCAAACGCGCTCGGAATAACGGGGCGCACAGATGCCGAGCGCGGCGTTGCATTCCGAAGAATTTGTGTTATATTCAGCCCGCGCGCACAAGCTTCCGAATCAAATTTCTCTAAGGAGCGAGAAAACATGAAGAAGAAGAACGGCTTTGCAGCGCATCTTTGCGCTGCGGCCTTGATCGCAAGCCTGGGCTGTAACGGCGAACAAAAATCTCAACCCCAAACGGATTCCATGAGCACAAAAACTTTTTGGTTGAATGGGCCCGCCGCCCGTCTCTTTGTTGATCAAGGCGGGAGCGGCGGCATGCCGGTCGTGATCGTGCATTCGTTGGCGGGCAACACCACGCAATGGACGCCGCAGCTGGAGCACTTGCGGCAAACTCGCCTCGCGATTGCATTCGACATGCGCGGTCACGGTCAATCCGATCCCGCGCCGAATGAAGGCTATTCCCTCACGGCAATGGCGAGCGATCTCGCTGCGCTCGTCGATTCGCTCGGCTTGCAAAAGTTCATACTCCTCGGCCACAGCTACGGCGGTGGCGTGATTGCTACCTATGCGGGCATGCATCCTGAAAGAGTCGCCGGCTTGTTGTTCATCGATGCCATCGGCGATGCGAGAAATGCGCCGCGCGAACAAATCGATCCCTTTATGAGCGCGTTGCGCTCGGAAGCGTATGCGGGATTGATCGAAGGCCATTGGCGCAACATTCTCACACATGCGGATAGCGCCGTCACCGAAGCCGTGCTCGCGAGCTTGCGCCGCACGCCCAAAGCTGCGATCATAGATGCGCTCGAAGATATTTTCAAATACGATCCCGTCACGACTCTCCAAAACTATCACGGCCCGGTGCATGCCATCATCTCCGGCCTGCCCGATGATCCCTCCGCGCTTCATCATCACGTGCCGCAGCTCACGCACGTTGCCATGCCAAACACAAGTCACTGGCTGCAAATGGATCAACCCGAGCAATTCAACAAACATGTGGATGAGTTTTTAAAGCAGGTGGAAAAGAAGAAATGAGCTTGAAACCCAGATCAAGTGCAGGCAAAAAAATTCCCCCCTTGAGGGGGGCTTGGGGGGTGTTGTTCGGCATTGTAAAAAAACTGAAAGCATTGTGCATTGAATTCAATTTTTACCTTCATCAAAAAACACACCCCCCTGCCCCCCTCAAGGGGGGAATTATGCGCGTGTGCGCTTTTTCTTTCATTCTCATCATCCTCGCGAGCTGCACTTTGCAACCCAGCAAGCCCGAGATCGCGCCGAAACAGTTCGCGGAGATTTACACTGCCTTGCAAATCATCGCAGCGCATGATCGCCTAAGCGCAACGCAAGCCGATTCGATTCTCGCCACTCACGGATTCTCGCGCGCGCAATTCGAGCACGCGGCAAATTATTACAACGCACGCGCGGAAGCATGGGCGGAAGTGTTGCGGCACTCAGTTGCGCGGCTCGATTCCATCGTTGCGCAGCAAACCCAGCACGATTCCACCTCCACCGCAGAAAAATTGCAGCAAAGAGAGTAAGAGTTGACGATTGACTCCGCACAAAAATAGCGCACGCTCTTTTTGCTCTCGCTCGCCGAATTGCTCGGCAGGTCTGTTTGGTTCCCACGCTTGAAAGTTGGGCCGGATGGCAATGGGCGTTTGCCTCGTTGACGATCGGCCCGGCGCTCGCCGCATGCCGTGAAGTTGGCAGGAGGGAGAAAATAGTTTTATGCGACATTCTTCCCCGGACATGTCATTCAGGAGGAATTGCCATGGCCGCTTGGCCACCCGCGCATGATGAAAACGTAGCGCAGACATCCTGTCTGCATGCAGGCTGGAAGCCTGCGCTACGGCGCATTTTCGTGGTAACCTTTTTCATCACTCGGCACAAAGCCCAAATCGACTTTATTCTCAGCACAAAAAAAGTTTCCTCCCAATGACAGGCCTAGATTTTAATGTGTCTTTTAGAATTTATCAATGAGCGGAGTTAGAGTTTCATCCGTACAATGAGTAGAACAAACGCCGCCACCAACCCAATGGCCAGCGTCCAAAAGGCGAGCATGAGATAACGTTGACGTTCGCGCAGGATTTGATTCGAGAGGGCTTTGATTTCTCGCGGCGCGTGCAAATGGATTTCGAAGCGTTTGGTGAGGAGCACGAGCACGCAAAAATAAATCGAGATGAGCCACAAGAGCAAAGGCGTGAAGAACAGCATGATGATCGTGATGGGATACGTTTCGGGAATGAACTCCGCGAAGCCGATGATGCCGAGATAAATCGCTTCGAGCAAGCCGAGCGCGGTGAGCAACCCGTTCGCCGCGCCACGCACACTCTCCAACGATTCCGTGAGCATGAGCTTGCCCTGCTCCAACCAAATCGCATCTTCGGGATCGGGGGCCGGGCTATCGAAAATTTCTTCGTCGGGTTCGGGCACTGCTTTTCCTTCACCCTTTCGCGCGGTGCTTGATCATCATCTCGCGCGTGACGATGACCTCGCCTTCCGCGCATTCTTTGCACCGGAAGTTGAGTTGCTCGGGCAAATCCGCATCCGCGACGCGCGAGGGCGAGCCGCGCAATACCACGGCGGGCTTGAGCGATTTTTCATAATCGACTTCATTCACGTGTTTGTCCGCGCCATTGCAGCGGACTTTGATGAGGGTGGTCATCGTTGAACTCCGCAAGGAGTGAAATGTTTATAGCCTGCCCGTTTCACACAATGCTCGAACTCCGTTAGGAGTGGCGTGTCACGATTTTATGCGCGTGCCGCGACATTATCCTACAAAAGAAAGCCGGGACTTGCAAGGAAGTTTTCGTGCGTGCGAGGCCTCTTTTTGCGACATCAAAGAACCTCTTGGTTACGCCGCACTTTGTCGTTATATTTCGCGGCACAAGCCACATAAAATCGGGCTGATCGTGAAGGAGCAAAACATGACGAGTAGATTGCGACCGGCTTCCGCCGCTTTGAGTATCGTGCTGGTGCTGCTTGCAGCCCAAATGCTTCATGCTGAAAACTGGCCACGTTGGCGCGGGCCACGCAACGACGGCACGAGCACGGAAACTGGTTTGCCCTCGCAATGGAGCGCAACGAAAAATATCAAATGGCGCGCGGAGTTGCCTGGGCCTGCGCCTTCCACACCGATCGTGTGGAACGATCGCGTCTTTCTCACCTCCGCGGACGGCTCTTCATTGGTTTTGCTCTGCCTGGATACGAACGGCAAAATGCTGTGGAAGAAAACGCTCGGCGCCGGCAATTATGAAATTCGCGGCGATGAGAGCAACGCGGCTTCGCCCACGCCTTCGACCGACGGCACGCACGTGTGGGTGAAGTTGGGCACAGGTTTGTTGGCGTGTTTTGATTTTGCCGGCAATGCGGTTTGGCAAGTCGATTTGCACGAGCGCTACAAGCCGTTCAATATGTATCACGGCATGTCTTCTTCGCCGCTGTTGGAAGGCGACCGTTTGTATTTGCAATTGTTGCACACGGATGCGCAGCTCGTGCTCGCGCTCGATAAAGCCACAGGCAAAGAGCTTTGGCAACACACGCGCGCGAGCGACGCGAACATGGAGAGCTTGCACTCTTACGCTTCGCCTTTTCTCTATCGTTTCGAGGGCCAGGAGTTTCTGCTCATTCACGGCTCCGATTATGTCACGGCGCACGATCTCAAAGACGGCCGCGAATTGTGGCGCGCCGGCGGTTTGAACAATGGGCTGGTGTATAATCCTTTCTTTCGTTTCGTGGCTTCGCCGGTGGCAAGCGCGGGGCTCGTGGTCGTGCCTTCCGCGAAGAACGGGCCGGTGCTGGGAATCAATCCCGTGGGCGCGAAGGGTGACATCACCAAAACGGCAGCGCAGTTTCATTGGCGCTTGAAAGAAAATACGCCGGACGTGCCTTCGCCGTTGATTCATGCCGGCTTGGTTTATCTCTGCCGCGAGAACGGCGTGTTGCTCTGTATCGATGCCAAGACGGGCGAGCAATATTATCTCGAGCGCACGCACAACATGAGGCATCGCGCTTCGCCGGTTTATGCCGACGGCAAAATTTATTTGCTGGCTGCCGACGGCACGGTCACGGTGGTCAAGACCGGAAAGAAGTTCGAGATTCTCGCGACGAATAGCATCCCCGAGCGCGCCTCTGCTTCTTTGGTGATTGCGAACGGGACGATTTATTTGCGCAGCTTCAAAGCGCTGTATGCGGTCGCACAGCAATAATGATTACACAATTTATTGGAGCCCCCGTTGCGAAACTTATTAATACTCGTCATTGCCGGTCTCTGCCTCTGCAGTGTGATGCGCTTGCATGCACAGCCGAGCGAAAAAAGGCTGACGATCATTCACACGAATGATTTGCAATCGCGGCTGCTGCCGTTCGGGCCGAATCGTGATTACACGCCGGAGGTGCTCGGCGATGATCAAACCCTCGGCGGCATTGCGCGCATGGCGACGCTGATGCGCTCGCTCAAGCAAAAATCGCCGGAGACCACGGTGGTGATCGATGGCGGCGATTTTATGATGGGCACGTTATTTCATACCATCAGCCGCGAAGAAGCGCCGGAGCTGCGGTTGATGCACGCGCTCGGTTATGATGCCATCACGCTCGGCAATCACGAATTTGATTTCAGGCCGGAAGGTTTGGCGCAAACCATTCAAACCGCGCAACGCCATAACGCGCTGCCGCCCTTGCTGCTCGCGAACGTGATTTTCAGCGCGACCGATGCGCGCGACGATGAATTGCAAAAGTTGTTCGAGCAAGGCGCGGTGCAGCCCTATCGCATCATTGAGAAGAACGGTTTGCGGATCGGTGTGTTCGGCTTGATCGGCAAAGATGCCGCCGAGGTTTCTCCGTTTGCAGAGCCGATGCGTTTTGACGACCCCATTGCCGCGGCGAAACGCATGGTGAAAATTCTCGAGCAAGATGAAAAAGCTGATTTCATCATCTGCGCTTCGCACGGCGGCGTGTGGCGCAATGAAGGTAGTGAAGCGTGGGCAGGCGAAGACGTGGCGCTGGCCGCGGCAGTGCCGAAGATCGATGTAATTGTGGGCGGCCATTCGCACACACCCTTGCCACAGCCCCTCGTTGAAGGCCGCACGTTGGTGCTGCAAGCAGGTTCAGAGGGGCGATATGTCGGCGTGCTCGATTTGAAAATCACGGCGCGCGGCGCTGAAGCAGAAGCTTATCGCTTGCATGCAGTGAATGACGATATTCCAGCGGATTCTACGGTGCAAGCCGAGTTGGCGCGCTACAAAGAGACCATCGGCCGCGAGGTTCTGGCTCCGCACGGTTATGCCTTCGATCAAATTTTAGCAGAGACGGATTTTGATTTGACGCTTCGCGAAGCCAATTCCAATTTGGGCAATTTGGTGAGCGATGCGATTCGTTGGAGTCTCGAGCGCCATCAACCGCAAGCGCAGCAGCCATTCACTGCCACTCTCACCGTGGAATCAAACGGCCTCATTCGCGATGATCTTCCGCGCGGCGCGAGCGGCTTGCTGCAAGTGTCCGATCTGTTTCGCGTTGTGCCGTTGGGTATCGGCATGGCCGATGATTCGCCGGGCTATCCGCTCGTGAGTTTCTATCTCACCGGCGCTGAAATCAAAAAGGCCATGGAAGTTTTGACGAGCGTATACCCCCTCAAAGGCTCGAGTTATTATTTGCAGCCTTCCGGTTTGCGTTTTTATTTCAACCCGAATCGCACCGTCTTTGATCGGGTTTATGAAATCGAGCTTGCCGACGCAGCGAGTTTTCATACGCTCGATCTTTCCGAAGACGGGGCGCGGTTGTATAAAGTCGGCTGCAATATCTATAATGCCACGTTCATCAAACTCATCGGCGATTTCACGTATGCTTTTTTGAGCATGACGCCGAAAGACAGCACGGGCCGGCCGATTGCCGATCTGAAAAGCGCTTTGGTTGATGCGCGCCCGGATTTGCCCGGCGTGCAAGAATTGAAAGAATGGCAAGCGCTATTGGATTATGTGCGCACCTTTCCCGACTCGGACGGCGACGGCATTCCCAATATTCCCGAACGCTATCGCGAGCCGCAAACACGCATCATCAGCACGGCGAGCTTCAAACCGGCGCTGTTTTACAAGAATGCGACGCGTGTGACTTGGATCGCAACGATCGGTGGGCTGCTCCTCATACTGCTCTTGTTCATACCCCTCGTTTATTGGACCAAACACAAACCCCGGCGGCATTGACGCGCCACGGATAAAACCTCGCTGCCCTCCTTCCATCTCGCTTTTTGACAAACCCGCTCCATTCGTTCTTTGCAAATGAGCCGGCGCGCGTGTTCTGCTCTCGATTAAAATTTTGACCTGCAATACTTTTCAGTATTCGGAGGCGTTTGACGGTATTGACTACGGCAATTTTGTGTCAGCAATACTCGGGATGCGTATTAGCGAGGTTGGATATGTCGGCAAGAACATGCTGGAGCAGGAAGATTGCGCTCTTTATTCTGATGCTCGGGTTCCTGGGCTGTGAAAACGCCAACTTGGACAAAACCATTACGCGCGACGAAGCGGAACAGTTGGCCGTGGCGCAATTGCAGAACGGCTATATCGTCGGCGCGACGCAAGAAATCGACCTGGGCAGGCAAGTTTTCAAAATCTTTGTGCAGAACGAGGGCAAAGCGCGGCGGGTGATGATCGACGTGGTCACCGGGCGCATTATCGAAGTCAAGGACGCCACGGACGAATTCAACGAAGCCGTCGCCAAGGATGAAAGCGTCTTGGAGCCTGTGAGTTTGTCGCATCGGGACGCCGCGGAATACGCGGCGTTGCAAGTCACGCCGGGAAACGTGCGCAAATGGAAAGTCGTGCGCGACGAAAGCGGGCGCATGGTGTTTCGTTTCAACGTCGTCAGCGCAAGCGGGCAAGAGAGCCGCGTAACCGTAGACGCGCGCTCGCAAGAAGTTTTGGAAGTAACGGAGATCGACAATAAAAGCTGAACGCGAGAAATTTGTGCCGGCCCTAGCGAGCAAATGTAGCGGCTGCGCATCAAACCCAGATTAAGAATTGGAAAGAAATATTCTCGCCGTTGTTTTGTCCTTGAGGTGTGCGTATCTTGGCCGCCGTTGTGAAAAAGGACGATTCACGGCGTTGCTCTAAATCCCTCGTAGCGATTTACCGCGAAACCTTGCGCCTCCGAGATTCACCTTTTCCACTTCCGTATCACCACCTCGGCGTATTCAAAACCTCAAAAAACTTTTTGCAGGTATTCCGCAAGCAGTTTTTTTTGCGAGTATAGATCAACGGCGTTTCTGAAAGAATGGGGCCATGGGAGGATAGTGATTAGGCTGTGCTCAACATTGCTGTAACCCCATTGGCTGTGATTCATAATTCCCAATTTCCATCAACCACAGTCAAGATGCGATGCTCACGGCAATCTACACGACTTGATTTTGGTGGCGATTTCACAATCAAACCCGGGTATGCACAAGCTGCGCAACCCCTAATTCAAAGCCAGGAGGCATCGATGTATCGCTTTAGGACCGATAACACGGGCGAGCTAGACATGAAAGCAAACAAAAACGACTTCGAAATCGAGGCTGCCGACGATCCGGATGAGTACGATGACGCGGGTGAGGCCAACGATCCCAATTCTCCGATTTGGGAAGACAGCTCGGTACAGGACAGCTACTACGGCAACGATCCGACCTCGCCAGACTCGAATGAGATCAGTCAGGATTGAGGTTTCATCGCGGAGCGAGCCGGCACTGAAATAAACCGGGTTCTCATCTTTAGAGCAGCGTTGGATCTTCTACATAGTCATATTCAACTTGCACCGATGATATACGCGAAAACCGCTAAAAGCCTTTTGGCGTTTTTTGCGTATTTCGTGGGTTAAGCGCGGCAACCGGGCTAAGTAGAAATAAGCTTTCGCTGTTCTAATGATGCGCCCCGGATTTTTTTCTAACTCCGGCCCTTTAAATCTTCGCCGCTTTGCAAAAGCGCTGAACGGATTTCCGCTTTGGCTCTCGCGTCCAATGCCAGCATCGGCGGCCGCGGCTCTCCGCCGTAATAGCCGAGTTCATCCATTGCGGCTTTCATACCGGGGACGCCGTGGCGGCCAACGACGATTCTGCCCAAAGGCGCTAACTGCTCCGCTAGCGCCTTCGCTTCCTCCCACTTCTTCTCTCGAACAAAATCGAAAAGCGCGACACACTTCTGCGGCACAACGTTCGCGAGCGCGAGAATCGCGCCGTTCATACCGTGTAACAACCCGGCAAAGAACACGGCGTCCGAGCCGATGAGGATTTGAAAATCCGGCGGCGTCTTTTCGCGGAGCTCCACCAATTGCGCAAGATTGCCGGCGCTGTCTTTTATGCCGATAATGTTTTGGTGCTTCGCCAGCTCTACCACCAAATCCACGGGCAGATTGAAGTTCGTAAACTTGGGGACGTTATAAACGAGAATCGGTATCGGCGAAGCGTCGGCCACGGTTTCGAAAAAACGGCGCAAAGCTTCATGCGTCATGTGCTGGCGATAATAAAACGGATTCACGACGAGCGCGGCCTCTGCTCCTAAATCCGCAACGCGCATGGTGAGCACCAGCGCGGCCGCGGTCGATTCCATGCCCGCGCCGACAATGAGCAGCTTCTCCGCAGGAATCGCTTTGCGGGCAACGCGCACGACTTCCAAGCGCTCGGCATCACTGAGCAGAGGGGCCTCGCCATTCGAGCCGAGCACGAGATAGCCGGAAAGCCCGGTCTCATTCCAACGGCTCAAATTTTCACGCAAATGTTGCGGTGAAAAGTGCCCGTCTATAAAAGGCGTCGGTACTGGCGGAAAGACCCCGTTCAAATTCAGCGTCATCGTTCTCTCCTTATGTTTTTCCAAAAGAGTGAAATTTTTGCTTCAATGGCAAGTTCCGGATATTAGAAAAATTTCACGGCAATTATTCTGCACGAGGCTCGGGCGGTATGTAAATGGCATGACGCAAGCGCCGCATCAGCCCCCGCTACCGACAAACTCCGCCTCCGTCCGGCGTGCGAGCTTGAGATTTCCGACTCACCCTGCTTTCATATCCAAACCAATGAGCGCAGCAGATATTCTTTCACCTCATTCAAGGAGAGCTTCGTAATGAGAACGGATAGTGACATGAGTAGGTTTTTATGCGCGAGCGTGACCCGTGTGGCGGTGTTGATTTTCGGCATCTCTGCACCGGCTTGGAGCAACGGCAAATCGCACAGCGCGCTTACGGACTCCTCTCGGGTTTCCGCTGCGGCGGCAATCGCGAAGAAAGAAACGGCAGCCGATACAACCTCTGAAGACGATTTCGGTTTTGGTGAAATGTCGCTTCCCGGATTTACCGCGAATGCTTTGAGCATCTATGGTTATTTCTCGACGCGCCTGGAAAAAACCTTTGCCGAGCCCGGCTTGGAAGGCAACAACGTCGTCAAGCAAGATGCGCCGGCGGAGTTCATCTATCCTTCATTCAATTTGCTGTTGCAGCACCAAATCGACGACAACTTCAAGGCCTTTATCAATCTCAACGGCGCGGGCGGCGGAGCCACGGACTTGCGCAACTTTTGGGGCGAATACTCCTTGTCTGCTGCGGTCAATCTGCGCATGGGCAAAATCTATCGCAAGTTCGGTTTGTATAACGAAATTCTCGACGCGGTGCCGACGTATTACGGTATCGAGCCGCCGGAATTGTTCGACGCGGACCATCTGCTGATTTCGCGCACCACGGCGTTGATGTTGTATGGCAGCACGAGCGCCGGTTCCGGCATTTTGAATTACAGCGTATCCACTGATAACGGCGAAGGCGATGCTGCAAAAGGGGTCATTCCGCTCGGCTTCGACGCAAATTATAAGTTCGGCGGCGGCGATTATACGGTCGGCGTTTCGGGGTACACTTCCGGCGGAAAAACGACTCCCGATATTGCGGTCGGCGAGGGTTCTCCGAAGAGCGGAGTTTTGCCATGGATGGCTTCCGACAAATTTTCCGTGTTTGGCGGTTACTTCGAGGCGCGGCGGGGCGCTTTGACTTTGCAAACCGAATACTGGCGCGCTTCGCACGATGCGCGCCGCGATCCCGAAGCCGTGGCCGCCATGATCGAAGGCGCGCAACCGAAGGCGGCACAATTGCGGAGGTTCCTCAAGAATCCGGGCGCTGCGGCGGTTGCGGAGAACGTGAATCCTTTCGCGAAATACGCGATCACGACGTGGTACCTCCGCGCCGGGCTTGCGCGCGAAACGCGCTTCGGCGAGATTGCGCCGTACGTGCAATGGGATTATTACAGCAACCCCGAAACGATTGCCAAGAAAAAATTCGGCGGCGACAACGAAGCCGGCGTCGCAGACGACGGAGCGTTCAACAAATCGACGTTGGGAATCGTGTTTCGCCCCATTCCTCAAGTTGCAGCCAAGCTGGATCAGAGCTTCCACTTCTACAAATTCAACGGCAAGGACGTGAATTACTGGGAAATCCGTTTCGATGTTTCTTTGTTGTTCGGTCAAATCTTTTGATCCGTGCGCCAGGCACACGACAAGACAACATCAGCCAAAAGGATAAGGACTTTCACAAAGAATTTGGAGATCACTCTTATGGAGAAACGGTTTACAAAATGGAGAGGGCTTGCCCTGTTACTGTTCGGTCTCGTATTCGGTTTGGGGAATCACGGCGTGGCGCAGGCGCAAATCAGCATCATCGTCGCCAAATCGGCGAAGCTGGATTCCAACAGCATGAAGAAGGCGGAGCTTAAAATAATATATACCGGCAATAAACTGCGGTGGTCGAACGGCAATAAAATTCAAGTGGTCGATCAAGCAGAGACCGGCTTGGGCAAAAAATTTTATGACCATGTTTTGGGCAAAACCTTGAACGAGGCGCGAAGGCAATGGGCCAAGTTGATGCTCTCCGGCCAAGCTTCGCCGCCGGTGCAGTGCCCTTCGGACAAAACGGTGAAAAAAGTGGTGGCGGGCAATCCCAACGCCATCGGCTATATCGCCACCGGCGCGCTGGATGAGAGCGTCAAAGAGGTTTTGCGTATCGAGCTGAAGTGAATCGTGTAGAAAGCCGATCAAAATTGCGGCTAATATTTCCGCACTTCTTTCGCGATGAGGCTATTAGACCAAAGTACGAGCAAACCCTTTTCGTCACACATTTTCTCAGCCGAGCCCCTCGCCTTGCAAACAGGCTTTTGCGTGGATTCGGCTATGTAAGGAGAAACCTCATGGGCAGAACTAAGCACAACTCCAAATGGTTGGCGCTCTTTGCCTTTGTTTTCTGCGTCGGCAACGGCTTCGGCACCGATTCGCAAAATTCTCAAGCCATGCGTTGGTTCAATCTGGGCCTGAATGAAAAAGACCCGCAAAAAAAAATCGCGGCTTATACCAAGGCCGTGGAGCTGGACCCGAAATTCGTCGAAGCCTATTATAACTTGGGTCTGGCCTATCGGCAGGTGCAAGACTATAACCGTGCTGAAACTTTCTTGCAGCGCGCGCTAGAAGCGGATCCCGCCAAGCTCAAGAGCGAAACCAAGCTGCAAGTCATTTATGAGCTGGCGACAACCTACAAAAGGCTGGGCAAGCTGAAAGATTATGAAAGCGCCTTGCTCGGCGTGAAAGGGTTGGCGCAAGAGGCGGCCACGCGCAACAAGATCAATTTGGAATTGGGGCGTTTTTACTTCGAGCAAGGGCGTTATAATGAAAGCGTGAGCATTTTGCGGGAGAGGGGGCGTTTGAGTTCCGCGGAAGCCGATGAGTTCAACGCGCTCCAAATTCAAGCCGAGAACGGTGTTGAGCTGCAAAAAAATTATGCCGCGGCCCTGCAGGCGAAAAACGCCGGCAACCTCACCGGCGCGTTGGCTTTATTCGAACAAGTACAGGGCAAGAAATCGGATTTTCAAGACGTGGAGAAGCAGCTCGCCGAGGTGAGAGCTGCGTTGGCCGCCAGCTCGCAAAAGCAGGCCACGGCTTCTTTGTTCGAGCGCGCGCAGCAATATGAGCGCGCCGGTAATTTGGAAATGGCGCTGGCAAGCTATGAAAGCGTATTGAAGCTGGATAACAGCCATCTGGAAGCGCGCACGAAACATGAGAACCTCAAGCAGCAGCTCGAGAAGAGGCAGTTGACGGAGGTTTTGGAAAAGGAGTACAGCACGGGCATGAGCGCTTTTAAGGCCCGCGATTGGACGCGCGCGACTTTGGCATTCGAAAAAATCCTCGCTTTGGATCCGTCTTATAAAGACGCACGCAGCCGCTTGGCGGAGGCGCAAAAAGCCCTCGATCGCGAGAGCAAAGACACGATCGTCGCGCGTTATTACGCCGAAGGCGTTGCCGCGATGAATCGCAAAGATCTGGGCGGCGCATTGGTGGCGCTCGAAAAGGCCGGCAAGATCAACCCGCAATATCGCAACACCGCGAGCCTCTTGAAGGAAATCGAACAAAGCCTGGCGTCGAAACCGAACGCTCCGGCCGAACGGCCGGCGGCGGGCGTCAATGTCGACTCGCTTTATCAAGTTGCCCAAGTTGCGGCGGACCAAAAAGATTGGGTGCAAGCTTTGATCGTGCTGGAGCAGATCGCCTTGTTGTCTCCCAATTATCGTGACGTTACGGAGCGTTTGGAAAATGCGCGTGTGCAGCTCGAACAGGCGAAAGCAGCGCCGGTCGAGGTTGCAAGCCCTGAGCAAGAGAGCACGCCGCTGTGGCAGAATACCGTTGCGCTCGCCGCGCTGTTGCTCCTGCCCGTATTCGGCTTCGTGATGCTCTCACCCACGACGCGCGCGCGCTACAACCTGCTGCGCAACAACTATGCAGGCGCCGCAGAAATTTATGAACGCATTCTCGCGCGCCATCCGGAGCGCACCAAGCTTTATCCGGCGCTGGCCAATCTTTATTTCCTGCTCGGACGCCGCGACCCGCAAGCGTTGAAGGTTTACAAAACGATTTTACAGTTGAACCTGGTGATGCAAAACCGCGAAGGCATCAATGCCATCGTCGCGGAGCACTATCTCACCGAAGGCAGAACCGATTCCGACGTCATCGAAGTACTGGAGAACGCCCTCAAAACCGAGCAAACCAAATCTCGGCGTTGAGTCATAGCGCTTGGCGGAGCCTGAAAGCGCTTCACTAGAAAAAGTAATCGCCCCAAAGAGGAGGCCACACGTGCAAAGGAACAAGACCCCACTCGCCGCTCTCGTGCTCGCCTTGTGCCTGGCCGGTCCGGCAACGATTGCGTCCGCGCAATCACAAAATTCCCAGGCGCTAGCCCTGTTCAAAACCGGCAATGAAGAGCGCGATCTGCAGCGCAAAATTGCTGCTTATGAGCGCGCCATCAAGCTCGATACCACCTTTGCCGAAGCCTATTACAATCTCGGCATGGCTTATAAACAGCTTCAAGATCCTGCGCGCGTCGAGCAGTATTTTCGCAAGGCTTATGCCTTTAAGGCGAATCGTTTCACGGCAGAGCAGAAAAACCGGCTGTACTACGAGCTTGCGCTTGCCCTCAAAAAACAAAGAAAAGCCTCGGAAGCCGAGAGTATGCTGCGTGAGGCCAAAACCGCCATCGCGGATAAAAAGTTGAAGAGCATGGCCGCTTTCGAATTGGGCAAGCTGCTGTTCGAGCAAGAGCGTTTGCCCGAAGCGCTGAAAGAGCTGCGCGACGGCCAGAGGATCAAGCCTTCCAACCAAGCGTATTTCACCAATCTCATTCAAATCGCCGAGAACAGCCTTGCCGTGCAAACGCAATACGACAAAGCATTGCAAGCCGAAACTAGTGGGCAATGGCAAGAAGCGCGAGCGTTGTTTGCGGAGATCAAGGACTTGACCCCGGAATACAAAGACGCGGCTGTACACGTTGCCAAGCTCGACTCGATTTTGAAGGCGGAAAACACGAACGCACAAACGCTGCTCGCGACTTTCGAGCAGGCACAGCAGTATGAACAAGCCGGAAATTTGGAGCTGGCGGTTTCCGTGTACGAGCATCTTTTGCAACAGAAGGGCGAGCGGGCCGATTTGCGCGCGCGGTTCGAGCAAGCTCGCGAAAAGTTAGAGCAGAAACGCCGCACGGAGCGCGCCGACAGCGAGTATGCCGTGGGCCTCGCCGCGCTCAAAGCGCAGAACTGGACCGGCGCGATTCTCGCGTTCGAGCGCGTGCAGGAAATCGATCCGAGCTATTCCACGGTGCGCGATAAAATCAACGAGGCGCAGAGCAATTTGCAGCGCGAGAGCAACGACAACATTTGCGCGCGCTACTATGCCGACGGCCTCACGGCCATGGAGCGCAGCGATTGGGGCGGCGCTTTGGCGGCTTTCGAAAAAGTCCGCCGCATCGATTCCGGCTATCGCGAAGTGAATAGCATGCTGGCGCGGATGGAACGCGCGCTGGAAGTGCCGCGTCAAATCGCAGCCGACACCAAAACCGCGGCGGCAACGCGTGTGCAAAATTTACATGAAGAAGCTTTGGTGGCCATGGCGAAAGAGGATTGGATGAAAGCCGTCATCAGCCTGGAAACCATCCAATTGCTGCAGCCGAATTATCGCGACGCGGTAGAGCGCTTGGGCCAAGCCCGCGCGCAGTTGAACGCCGGCGGGAGCGCTTCACTTGCCGATGCTGATGCCGGGCCTTCTTCCGCGAATCTTGCCGTGATGTTGACCGCGGCGATTATTCTGCTGTTGCTCGGCTTTTTGGTCTTGTCACCCGCGATGCGTGCGCGCTATTATTTGTTGCGCGGCGATCACGCGGCGGTCGCGAGAATTTACGAGCGCATGCTGGCCAAAAATCCGCAGCGCGCCAAGCTGAATCATGTGATCCTCACCACGCTTTCCAATTACTATTTGATGTCGGGCCGCGCCGACGACCACGCGCTCGAAGTTTACAAAACCGCACAACAATCCAACCTGCTGGCCTCTAAAAGCGAAGAACTGGAAACCGTTCTCAAACAGCACGCCTCGCCCGCGAACGGCCAGAGCACGGAAGCATTGAAAGTGCTGGAAAGCGCGTTACACAACCGCAAAATACCTCCTTATACCTCGAAATAATTAGGGACGATGCGAATGCCAAATTTCGATTTCAAACCACCTGTAGAGCAACAAGCAAATCGCCTGAACCAACTTTTGTACACGCTGGCGCGCGCGTATTTGCAACGCGGGCAATTTGCCGAAGCCTACGAAAAACTCAAGCAACTCATCCAGCTCGAGAACGAAAACGACGAATTTTTGCTCGACGCCGCGATTGCGGGCCTCGCGCTCAACGATTTTTCCGAGCCGGCGTTGACGTTGTATCAAAGAGCATTGGAGTTCAATCCCGCTTCGAAAGCGTTGCGTTTGAATCTGGTGGACTTCTTTTTGAAGCACCGGATCGTCAATCCTTTTGCGGTGGAAGTTTGCGAGAGCATCGTCGAGCAAAACCCGGCGAACGAGCCGCAGCTTCGGCAATTCTTGCGGCACTGCTATGAAGTCACGGGCATGGTCGACAAGGCTTTGGCCGAAGAGCGCCGCGCCATCTTCACCAGCCGCGACGTTCAAGCCATTCGCGCTTACATGGAAAAATATTGGTGGGAGGCCAAATTCAGTGAGGCGTATGCGGCCTTGCAAAGCGTTCCGCAGGTGAATGGGGCGGCGGCATATCTCAATCGCGAATTGGCGCTGACGCACGCTTATGAAGCGCTCGGCGCGCCGCACGCACACCTCGAGCCGCGCGCGATCGAAAACATGCTCTGCGCTTTGGCGCGCCTTGCGCCCGCTGATTCATTTTTGGACTGGCGTGATTATCTTTTGTTGCGCCATACCCTGCACGCCAAATCCGTGCAACAATGGTGGAAGACCGCCAAGCGCGACGAGCTGCCCTTCAATCTCGACGAGGCACCGCTCAAAAATTTTCTCAACCTCAATACCGGCGCGCAGCCGCAAGAGCTCGAGCTCAAAGGTTTCGAGATTGCGCGCGAAGTGCTCGGCGTTTTGAACACGCCGGAAGCGGGCGCGCCGCAAGATGAGCCGGCGCAAGCGCAGTGGCAAGGCTTCATGCTCGCGCAAATTCTCTCGCCGGGCAACTATCCGATTCCGCCGCGGCTGGTCAATTTGCTCAGCTCGCACTTGCAACAATTGCCGCAAACCGCGGTTCGGGTCACGGGCAATTGTGTGATCAGCTTCGTGCCGGAAGCGTTGCCGCACCTCCGCGCCATGATCGATTTCATGCAAAGCTTGGAAGATTACAATGCCGCTGCGCCCGAAACCGAGCGTGTTTTCTTGAGCAGCGTTTTGCGTATGCAACCCATTCCGCAAACTGGAGCAGCGCGAGACCTGCTGAAAGCTCTGGTTGAAACTTCGCATTTGTTGCGCATGGGCGAAGCCGCTGCGCCCGCGGAAGGCGGCGCCGGCGTCTTATTCTTGCACGCCGAGGAAGAGGCCTTCGTTGATCTCAAAAGCAACGGCGTGCAACTCATGACGATGCCAAGCGTCACGTGGTGGCCCGGGCAACAAACCTCGTGCGCGGAAATCATTTGGCGCAACCCGATTTTGCAGCTCAAAGACGGACAGCAATACGAGTTCGGGCGCTACTTGATCAAACAACGCTTGCTGCGCCATACGATGTTTGCGACGTACCTCGCCACCGATTTGCTCATGGATCGCCAAGTGATCATGAAGGTGATGTTGCCGCAAGCTTCCGCCTCCTTTCTGCAAAACGAACGCAAACGCAATCATCTCTTCGATCGTATCCGAAGCATCGGCCGCGTCAGCCATCCCTATCTCGCGTTCTTGCACGAAATGGGCGAGCACGAAGGCATGGTCTATTTCACGCGCGAGTACGTCGAAGGTAAAAATCTTTCGGAGCTGAACATCCCCGAGGAGCAACGCGACCCCGAGGTTTTGATGCTCTTGCAAAAAATCGTGCGCGCGCTGCAATATGCCCACGACAAAGGCGTGGTCTTCATGAACCTCAAGCCCGGCAATATTTGGTTGAGCGACGCCCAGGAGCTGAAGATCACCGACTTCCGCGTGCCCGGTTTCAACGAAGATGCCTCGACCGCGAGCGTGCTCGCTCCCGCGCACTGGCGTTATCAAGCCCCGGAAATTTTGCTGGAAGGCAAAGGCGATACGCGCAGCGATGTTTATTCCCTGGGCGTCATCGCATATGAACTGCTCGTGGGGCGCCATCCCTATTCGACTTCGCGGAGCATCAATTCGCCGCAAGACATTCCCAAGATGCGCATCACTTCGCTGGGCGACGTTGACAAGCGCCATCATCGCGCGTGGGATAAATTCGTCATGCGCGCGCTGCACCTTGACGCGGACCGCCGCTTCCAAAGCCTGGAAGAGATGGACGGCGAGATCCGCGCGATTCAAGCCGAGATGCTGGAAAAAGCGTTGAAAGTGACGAGATGAGTTTAGGGGGGATTGATGGGGGTGGAGTAATGGGGGGGATGGAGTTGTGGAGTGGAGTAATGGAACCTCATCTTGCACGGTGCCATCCCTCGCTTGATGATGAATCATCAAGCTAAGAGGTGCAAGCCAACTAAAGTTGGCTACTGCATTATAGGTTTTCAGCCGTCTTTAGATGGCTTTCATCTTCTAGTCTGATGCTTTAGCATCAGCGGAGCAGCATATTGGATTGATGGAGCGGCTCTAAACCCAACACTCCATCGATCCAAAACTCCACTACTCCAAGCAAACTAAAATTTCCTCGACCACTCCTTCGGCCAGCGCTCCACCACGACTTTCGTCTGTGTGAAAAATTCCACGCCGTGCTTGCCCTGCGCGTGTAAATCGCCGAAGAAACTTTCCTTCCAACCGCTGAAGGGGAAATAGGCCATGGGCGCAGCGACGCCGAGATTGATGCCGATATTCCCCACTTCCGCTTCGTAACGAAATTTCCTCGCCGCCGAACCGCTACTCGTAAACACGCACGCCATGTTGCCGTATTGCCCGCCGTTGATGAACGCAATCGCCTCATCGATCGTTTCCACGTGCATCATCGTCAGTACCGGGCCGAACACTTCGGTGCGTGCCAGTGTGCTGGTCGGGGTGACGTCTTGCAGAATCGTCGGGCGAATGAAATTGCCGGTCTCGTATTTCGGAATCTTCGCGTTGCGGCCATCGATCAATACTTTCGCGCCTTCGCTCACACCTTGCGCAATCAAACCTTCCACGCGCTTCTTGCTCTCCGGCGAAATCACCGGCCCCATTTCCACGCCACTGTCCAAACCATAACCCACCACACGCGCAGCCGCCGCTTCGGCAATCGTTTCGGTGAAAATTTTTCGGCTTTCACCGACCGTGATCGTCAGCGAGCCTGCAAGACAGCGTTGCCCGGCGCAGCCGAACGCGCTATCCGCCGCGATGCTCGTGGTCATCTTCATATCCGCATCGGGCAACACGATGATGGGGTTTCTCGCGCCGCCCTGGCATTGCGCGCGCTTGCCGTTCGCGGTCGCACGGCTGTAAATATATCTCGCCACCGGCGTGGACCCGACAAAGCTGACCGCGCGAATGAGCGGATGATCGAGAATCGCGTCCACGGTTTCTTTCGCGCCATTCACCAAAGTCATTACGCCTTTGGGCAAGCCGGTTTGTTCCAACAAGCGAAAAACTTTCTGCATCGTCATCGGCACTTTTTCCGAAGGCTTGATGATATAAGTATTGCCGCATGCAATCGCATATGGGAAAAACCAAAACGCAATCATGCCTGGAAAATTGAACGGCACGATGGCCGCGCACACGCCCACGGGCTGGCGAATCATCAGCTCGTCGATGCCGCTGGCGATGTCTTCGAGCAGATCGCCCTGCATCATCATCGGAATGCTGCACGCCGTTTCAACGTTCTCAACCGCTCGTCGCATCTCGGCTTTGGCCTCGCCGAAAGTTTTGCCGCACTCCATTGTGATCGTGCGAGCGAGATCGTCGAGATTCTCTTCGAGCAATACTTTGAGCTTGAAGAGATATTGAATCCGATCGCCGGGCGGCACGCGCCGCCACTCTTGATAAGCCGCATGCGCTGTTTGCGCCGCTTCCTCCACTTCTCGCGCCGGGGAAAGCGGCACTTTGCCGAGCACTTCAGCAGTTGCGGGATTGATAATGTCAAGCATTTGCATGGCACGTGATGCGCGCCATTCGCCGTTGAGGTAGTTGTGCAGAATCGTGTTCGTAGGCATGGGAGTCGTCTCCATTGAGATGAAGCAATTAGTGCTGCAAAGCTGCTGCGAGTTTGCCATTCGCCTCGGCAGGCAAGACGAGGAAATGATAGCCGTAATCAAGAAGAATGTCCATCGTGCGCCCGCCGGCGTATTCGATGATCTCCATGAATTTCTCTTCGTTGTCCGGATGCGTGAATTCCAGCCAAATGGTATTTTCGCTCTCCGGGCTCGGAACCGCATCGACGAATTTGGTTTCGGGAAATTTTGTTTCAATCTCTTTAACCAATTGTTCGATTAGCTCTTCTTGCTTATGATTCAGTTTCATGAGAGACCTCCTGATTTATCATGCTCACAAATTCTTTGGCCTTCTTGAGTTCGCGTGACGCCGTATCTTTGCTTACGGAAAAGAGTTTGTAATCGGCTATGTCGCGAACGGACTGCGCATCACTTAGATATGATCGAAATTTTGCGCTAAAGATCTTGCGCTGATGTATCAGATGCCTTGAAAAGTTTGCCTGTAACCATTCATGCCCGGCTCTTTTTCCGGCATTGAGTAGACCAACCTTCACGAGCGCCGCCATGCCCGCATGAAACATCGCGTAATACATCCGATTCGCGCAAGCATTGAAATAGCCTTGCTCAAAGCACGACTGCGCCGACGCCAAATTTTCATTTGCCTTCTCTATCCAAATCTGGTGATCCATTTGGAGTTCCTCCCTAGATAACCGTACCAGTCGCACGGGTCAACATACGAGATTTCTATGACTATGAAAAGGTGAATTTGCTCGACTCAAAACGTCAACACCACCTTCGTGCAGCCCTCCAACTTCTGATCGAAAATTTTATAACCCTCCACGCCATGCGCGAGCGGCATGCGGTGTGAGATTACTGCGCGGAAATCATATTTCTGTTTGCGTACCAAAGCGAGCAGCCGTTCCATGTAATAACGCGCCGGGCATCGTCCAACTTTGTAGGTGAGATTTTTGTCGTATGCTTCGCCGGGCGAGAAAGCGAAGTGCGGCGTGGTATGCACGCCCACGACCGATACGATTCCGCCGGGCCGAACCAAATCCATCGCCAATCTCTGCGCCGAGGGACTGCCCACGACTTCCAGCGCCGCGTCGACTCCTCTTCCAAAAGTCGCCGCGTGGATGATTTCAACAGCGTCGTTCTCTTTTAAATTGATCGCCCTCGCGCCAAATCTTTCCGCGAGCTGCAAGCGCGCCGAAATGCTATCAATCGCATAAATTTTTTCGGCGCCCAACTCGCGCGCGGCAAAAAGCGCCATGAGGCCCACCGGGCCGCAGCCGATGATCGCATACGCGCCGTGCGGCTTGATCTCCGCCTGCTCTGCGCAATAATAGCCGGTCGAAAGAATATCGCCGAGCAGCAATGCTTCTTCGGCGTGAATCTCTTCCGGCACGCGCAATAACGTCGAATCGGCAAGCGGAATGCGCACGTACTCGGCTTGCGCGCCGTGCAAACCCACACCGTTTTGCCGCCAGCCGAGTAATTGCCCGTTCTCACAACGCGCGGTCAAGCCGATCGCGCAATAAAAGCATTGCCCGCAGTTCGTCGTGAACGGCGAGAAGACCAAATCGCCGGCTCTGAATTTCTCCACACGCTTTCCCAACGCCACGATCTCGCCAACAACTTCATGTCCCATCACCGTGCCGTGCTCCAAGCCCGCCTCGCGTTCATGATACACGTGCAAATCCGAGCCGCAAATGCCCGCGCAATGCGTTTTGAGAATGACGTCGCTCGGCGCGAGGATTTCGGGATCAACAACGGTTTCGTAGTGAAGGTTTTGCTTGCCGTGAAAGGTGAGAGCTTGCATATCAGAACGCCTTGTCGAAGTTAGGTGAGAAAATAGCCGTGAGCAGCTTCAGAATAATTCCAAACCCGTTGCGAAGCAAGCGCAAAAATTTTCCCCTTTGTTCGCCGAGGGAGATTTTATATCATTACGACATTCTTTGTGCCGAGTGCGTCGCTATCGACATGTCATCCTGTAAGGAACTTCCCTCGCGCTGGGAAGAGAGCCGAGCGCTGCGCTCGTTACTACCTGAATTTAGCGCTGGTGATATCGCCGACCGTCGCCTGATGATGAATCATCAGGCTAAGAGATGCAAGCCAACTGAAGTTGGCTGTCACCCCGCAGCGGCGGGATTTTAGTCGTCTTTAGACGACTTACACCTTTTGGCCTGCGGTTTCAACCGCAGGCGGAAATTGGCGCTTATCAGGATGACAGCCACAAATTCCAGGTTTCATCAAACCACCTCGTCTCGGAGGGCAAACGTGCAACGTTTTTTGGGAATCATTCTACTCGTTTCGCTGGCAATCGCCGCGCTCACGGCGCAGTGGTGGCTCACCTCTTTGCTCGGCTTTTTAGGCGCGCAAGATGAGTCCATGCAAAATTTGAGCGCATTCGTGCAAATGCTCATTTGGCTGGGCGCGGCGCTCGTCTTCATCATGCAACGCATACAACGCCGCCGCAGGCACGCGACTTCGGAAAGCGCGCCGGCTTCTTCTTCATCACACAAAGAAATTAAAACGCTCGGCACGAACGCACAATCCGTTGTCGTCAATGCTCCGCTGCAAGGCGATATTATTGGCCCGCACGCCATTAAGATCGAGAAGATCGTGCAGCACGCTTCGCCCGAATTGGAAAGGCAGAAGCGCGAGCAAGGCCGGCGGCTTTATCTCGAAAATCTCTCGCGTTCTTGCCAGGCTTTGCCGCTCGCCGCGCTGGGCGGCGAAGAAGGCGCGGAGGAGGAGCTTTCGCTCAACCACGTGTACATCGCGCTCGACACGGAAACGCGCGTAGCCAAGAGCGAAACCGAAAAGAAAAAACGTTCCGGCCGCGCAGAAGCTTTGGCGGAACCGGATAAAGAAACGCGGCCGTTGAGCGCGTTGGAGGCAACCGCGCAAGCCTCGCGGCTCGTGCTCTTGGGCCAGCCGGATGCGGGCAAGAGCACGTTCGTGCGCATGCTGTTGGCTTGGCAAGCTGCCGCGTAACTCGATCCCCAAAAAGAAGCGCCGCCGAATTTCGCGCGCGAGCTTCTGCCCGTTCTGCTCACCTTGCGCGAGTTGGTGCCGCGGCTTCAGCAGCTCGAGGGGCAAACACTTTCCGAAGAGCGCCGCATGGAAAAGCTCGCCGATGCCGTGCGCGAACACCTGCTCGCGGATCTCTCGCGCATGGAAGCCGAGGCCTTTCGGCCGGGCATGAGCGCCGCGTTGCACGCCGGCCAGTGCGTGCTCGTGCTCGACGGCCTCGACGAAGTGCCCGAGGCCTCGCGCCCGACCGTGCGTCTCGCCGTGGCCGGCGTCATTCGGCGCTATCGTCTCGCGCGCGTGATTGTGACCTGCCGCATCCGCTCTTACACCGGCGAGGCCGTGCTCCCCAACTTTCAAGCGCACACGCTCGCGCCGTTTGATAACGACAAGGTTCGCGCGTTCACGCAAGCGTGGTATAATGCGCAAAAAACTTTGGGCCGCTTCGATGCCGAACAAGTCAAACACAAAGTGGAAGACCTCTCGCAAGCCGCGCTCGGTCCGGACTTGCGCGAGCTTTCCGCCAACCCCATGATGCTCACCACCATGGCGCTCATTCATCAGCGCGAAATCGGGCTGCCCAAAGAGCGCGTGCGTTTGTACTCGTTGGCCGTGGAGATTTTGCTGCGGCGCTGGCAGAAATACAAAATCGGCGAAGGCGGCTTGGCGCAATTTCTCAAAGACGACGTGCGTTTGCGCGAAGTCATGGAGCGCCTCGCATACGAAGCGCACCAAAGCGGCAAGGGCGAAAAACACGTGGCCGATTTGGAGCGCGGCAAAGCGCTCACGCTGCTCGAACAGCCGGAGTATTTGGGCAGCCTCGCGCTTGCCGGCGAATTTTTGGATTACGTGGATCAACGCGCCGGTTTGCTCGTGGGCCAGGGCGGGGACCCCAAGCGCCCGCTTTCGTATAGCTTCCCGCATCGCACCTTTCAAGAATATCTCGCCGGATGCCATCTCATTCGCCCGCGCAACCCGGCGCCGCAATTTTTGCGCTTGACGGAAGAGGGCGATTATTGGGCGCTCGCGTGCCGTCTCGGCGCGGAAGAATTGCTCTACAATCGCCGCACCCAAGAAAAGGTGCTCGATCTCGCATACCGCCTCTGTCCCAATAAAGCAGCGAATACCACTGCGGGCCGCCGCGCCGGGCTTTGGTCCGCAAACCTTGCCGCGCTGGTGGGGCGCGAGGCGATCACGCGCGATGCCGAGGCTTCCGAAGACGACAAAGATTATCTCGCCCGCATGCTGCCGCGCTTGCGCGAATTGCTGCGCAGCGATTTGACGCCCATCGAACGCGCCGAAGCCGGCGTCACACTTGCCCGCCTCGGCGAGGAACGCAAAGAAGTGACGACCCTCGAACACATGGAATTTTGCTTCGTGCCTCAAGGCCCGTTTTATATGGGCAGCCCCAAAGATGATGACATGGCTGACGATGACGAGAAGACCTCAGACTTGCTGCGCCAAATGGATTATGATTTTTGGATGTCGCGCTATCCCATCACCAACGCGCAGTTTGAATTTTTTGTGCAGGCCGGCGGGTATGCTGATCATAACCTCTGGACCGAAGCTCGAGACGCGAAATTTTGGAATGATGGAAAATTCAAAGGCCGGTGGGATAACGACCCTCACGAGCGGCCCAATGATTATGGCGCGCCCTTCAATCTCTCCAATCATCCGGTGGTGGGCATCTCGTGGTACGAAGCTCTGGCCTTCACGCGATGGCTGGAAAAATATTTGCGCGCGAAAGATTTGCTCGCGCCCAACCTGCGCCTCGCGTTGCCTTCGGAGGCGGAATGGGAAAAGGCCGGCCGCGGCGGGCTGCAAATTCCCACACAAAAAATTTTGCGCTCGCTTAAAAATAGCCTTGCCAATCTCGATCTTTCTTTGCAAGCTCACCCCGGCCCGCAACAGCGCTATCCTTGGGGCAACGATCCCGACCCGAATAACGCGAACTATGCCGACACCGGCATCGGCAAAACCAGCGCGGTGGGTTGCTTTATGAAAGGCCAAAGCCCCTATGGTTGCGAGGAAATGAGCGGCAATGTGTGGGAATGGACGCGCAGTTTATGGCAAAATTATCCGTATCCTGATGACATGAAAGCTCGAACACAGTGCGAAAATCTTGCAGCTTCTGCAGCTAGCGGCCGCGTGTTGCGGGGCGGGGCGTTCCACGGCGATGTTAGGGCCGTGCGCTGCTCTGTTCGCTATCCCGACGTCCCGGGCTACTGGTACTCCAATGCCGGTTTTCGGGTTGCGCTGCTCCCATTACTCTGAACTCTGTTGTCTCTGAACTCTGAAAATCTGAAGTTCTGTACTCTGGGGGATTCCAAAGGGGGCGCGCCCCCTTTGGTCGCTAGAAAAATTTTTGAAACGCTACTCTTCCTCTCATTCGTCATTTTGTAAGAACCTTCCCTCGCACTGGAGAGAGTGCTCGTTACTAGGGAGGGTCCTTCCAGCATGACAGTGAGGAGGGACGGAGTAGCGCACATCTGATAAAGCTTCCCGCCCCTCACATTGTCATTCTGGTAAGAACCTTGCCTCGCGCTGGGCAGTGTGCTCGTTGTTAGGGAAGTTCCTTCCAGGATGACAGTGAAGAAGGAAAGATGAGCGCACATTTGAGAAAGCTTCCCGCTCCTCACATTGTCATTCTGCAAGAACCTTCCCTCGCGCTGGGCACCGTTCTCGTTACTAGAGAAGTTCCTTGCAGGATAACGGCCTCATAAAGTTTTTTGGAAGGGTTTGCCAATGACAGCCAAAGGCAACTACTACGTCTACATCACCACCAACCCCGGCCGCACGGTACTTTATACAGGCTTCACGGATGATGCCAAGCGCCGTATGTGGGAACATTATCAAAACCGCGGAGACAAAAAGCACTTTGCAGAACGATATTATTGTTACGACCTGATCTACTATGAACACTACAGCGACGTTCGACAAGCCATTGCGCGCGAAAAGGAGATCAAAGCCATGACCCGCAAAAAGAAAGAGGCATTGATCGCCACGATGAATCCGAAATGGAACACGTTGAAGATTTAAATCGCAAGGTCGAGGGCCGTGCCTAGTGCGAGGGAAAATTCTTACAGAATGACAATGCGAGAAGAGAATGATGAAAAAATGGCGGAGCCGGTTCCGGGCCGCGTTCCATTTCTAACGCAATGGACCGGGCAAATAACAACCGTCCCGCTTCCTCTCCCTTCGGGGACTGAAGCGGGGCAATTTTTTCGTAGTCGCGCCTTCTGGCGTATAGGCGTCAAGTTAAGGGAAAGTACCAGTCCCCAACGGGGACAAATGCGACAGCGAAGGGCAACGCCCTGGAAAAATCGGCCCTGGTTAGGTCACAAAGCCCCAAAGGGGCGACATGAATTTTTTATTTTGCCCTTTCAGGGCGATTGCAATGACTGGAATCATCTGCGTTCCCTGGGTTTCACCCTGGGCTATCACATCGCGCTCTTGCGGAGCTTGCGCCGAGGAGTTTAGCTTGGCGCCTATTCTTCATGCGTCCTCTTCTCATGGCGACAAAACCTCTCTAGAGACTACCGCAAACCCAATCATGTTCGACCAACTCACCTCCTGGAACAACCTCCTTCTCGCTTATCAAAAAGCCAGTCGTGGCAAACGCGGCCTGTCTTATGTCGCCGCATTCGAGCATCGTTTGGAAGACCATCTTTTTGAATTGCAGCACGAGCTGTGCACCCAAACCTATCGCCCCGGGCCCTACGAAAGCTTTTACATCCACGAACCCAAACGCCGGCTCATCAGCGCCGCGCCGTTTCGCGATCGTGTCGTGCACCACGCCTTGTGCAACCTCATCGAGCCGATCTTCGAGCGCAGCTTCATCTTTGACTCTTACGCGAATCGCATCGGTAAGGGCACGCATCGCGCGCTCGACCGATGCCAGCAATTCGCGCGGCGGTTCAAGTACGTGTGGGCGTGCGACGTGCGGCAATTCTTCCCGAGCATCGATTATGCAATTCTGCGCGCGGCATTGGCGCGCAAGGGTTTCTATTTTCAACGCAAGCTTCGGCAACTCATTTCCGTTTATCACGGCGGACAAATTCCATTACTACTTCGAGCGAAATCTAAGTTCAGACCTCGTCAGGGTCACGTGGATCCCGGCGGTTTAAGCCGCATTTGACAAGGGTTTGGAGTGAAAAACCGGAATAATTGGACAAATCCGCTTCGCCCAAATCGCAAAATCGAGGGCCGGACGAAAAAACCTTGCCCTTCGGCGCAAAGCTTCATGCACTCGCACCGGCGATTGCGTATATTCCTTGCACCCGAAACTTCACACGAATACACGCAAGGACAAGACCCCATGAAGCTGGCAAACGGCCTCTCTGCAGAACGCGACCACCATCACGTGACGCTTTATAAATTCGGCCATCTGCTCAAACGCGTGGACCTCCGCAAAGCCATCGACCGGCGCTTGCTCATCGTGGAGTTGGTCAACGACATGGGCGCCTCGTCGC
>Ga0247727_10000874_pt1 | contig 73216 bp, 63 predicted proteins | sample WisWelCaveWW1625_FD_202498 | JGI IMG/M metagenome (GOLD analysis project Ga0247727, IMG submission 202498) | Biofilm microbial communities from Wishing Well Cave, Virginia, United States - WW16-25 | ecosystem: Environmental > Aquatic > Deep subsurface > Groundwater > Cave microbial mat | place...
AATATTCGCTTTGCCGTCACACACCCGAGGTGGGAGCCGGATGCCTTAATCGGGCCCGTCCGGATCTGTGCGGGGGGCGCGGGGTAACCTGCGTCCCTACCGCGATTCTTGGTCAGCTCGACCCCTGTTCGCCACCGTCGTCGCGGACGTGCCGGCACTCCCGCAGCGTGCCCGGAACGGAACAGGATGTATTCGGATTATCTGTGCGAGGGAGGTTTTGATGAGCTAGGCCGGGATTCCGATTTTTTTTGGGCCAGCTCATTGTTAGAGGTACCCCCAAATCGTTGCGCGCGCCCCTTCGAGGCAACGGTTATCACCATTCGCAAGACGCTACACTATTTCTAAGGGCCTAGCCGGAACTCGCCGATGCATGGGTTTGCGCTGCCGGTCACGGGCCAATCCGCATGGCTCGGGCCGCTCGCTCAAAGGTTGATTCGTGCTGAGCGTCGGTCCGCTCATGGAGATGTGGACGCTGAGGTGCGTCCGGACCGTAGCGGGCGCCCATCGTCGCAGCCACGGTGTCGTAGCGGCAGTAGCGATGGCGTCGCAGCGGTAGACATGACTGTGGAGCATCAGATCAGAACCGCAAGCCTTCCCTGTCAAGGGGGGGGTCCCTAGCGAACCAGTTTCGGGTGAGAGTCGATGAGTCAGCCGGTGTTCAACAACATCTTCGGAACCGATGCAGATGAGGACCTCATCGGCAAGGCGGGAGCTGATCAGATTTTCGGTTTTGCCGGCAAGGACAAGCTGTATGGGCAGGGCGGCGACGATGTGCTTCACGGCGGGACGGAAAACGACGTGCTGGACGGCGGCACGGGCGCGGACATTATGTTTGGAGGCTCCGGCGACGATCTCTATAGGGTGGATAACTTTGCCGACGTGGTGAGCGAGGAGAGCGCAGGCCTTGGCATTGACGACGGCGGGATCGACACGGTCGAAAGCACGATCACATACACCCTCGGGCCCTTCATCGAGAAGCTGGCGCTCACGGGCACCACCGCCATCGACGGCATTGGCAATAGCCTGGCAAACATCATCAAAGGCAATGATGCCGCCAACGTGCTGAGTGGTCTGGACAGTGCGGACGACCTGCGCGGCAATGGCGGCAACGATACGCTGATCGGTGGGGCGGGCAGGGATACACTCACAGGCGATGCAGGTTCGGACACCTTCGTGCTTGGCCAAGCTGACGCCGCCAGCACGGACCGGATCACCGACTTCAATATCAGCGAGGACTGGATTGGAGTTTTTGCCACCGACTACGGGTTGATCGAGGGCCAGGGGTTGATTGGCGGGGCGCTCGATGCGGCCTACCTCGCGCTGGTGTCGGGCACGCAGAAGCAGGGCACCGTCCTTGGCCACGGCCAGTTCTTGTACAACACCACGTCGAGCGCCTTGATGTGGGACGCGGACGGTGCGGGAACGGCATCGGCCGGGGTCGCGCTTGCCAACTTCAGCGCCGTCAACGGTGCTCCGGTGACCTTGAGTGCCGGCAATTTCGTGGTCTTTACCGATCAACCGACCGTCACGGTGGTGAACGCAACGCCGGACCCGCAGCCGGAAGACAAGAAGATCTACTTCACGATCTCGCTGTCGGCACCGGCGAGCCAGGATGTCACCGTGCACTACGCGACGGTGGGCGGGACCGCCACGTTCGGGAGCGACTTCGTCGGAGCCTTGGACGCCACGGCATTCATCCTGGCCGGTGCCACGAGCGTCGTCGTCGCCGTCGACATCGTGAACGACGCTTCGGAGGAGACCACGCCGGAGTCGTTCTCCCTGCAGCTCACGTCCGCCGTGCTCGCAGACGGCACGGCACTCTCCATCACGGCACCGGCGGTCGGCACCATCGTCGATGACGCACCGCACGTCGGCAATATTATCGACACCATGCCCATCGGCAGCACAGATCCTTCGGGTCTGGCCTATGTCCCGGGGCTCGGCCTCTTTCTCTCCGACTCGGAAGTGGACGAGGCACCGTTCTCCCGGCCCAACAATCTGTTCCAGCTGCAGACCGACGGCACCAACCCGGTTCAGTTCAGTCTGTCGAGCTTTACCCAAGAGCCGACAGGCCTGGCGTACGATCCGACCACAGGACGGCTCTATATCTCCGACGACGACCAATTCAAGGTCTTCTGGGTCGATCCCAGCAATCCGTCGGTCAAACTTGGGGAGTTCAATACCCCAATAGCTGCGGACGACACCGAGGATTTGGCCATCGATCCGAACACCGGCCATTTGTTCATCGTCAATGGTCTCTCGCACACAATCGTCGAGGTCGACGCCACTGGCGCGCAAGTCTCCCCGATTATCGTTCTGCCCATCGAGATCTCAGACCCAGAGGCACTGGTCTACGATGCTCAGCATGACGTGTTCTATGTCGGTGGCGACTTCAGCTCAAACATCTGGGCCGTCGATCGCAGCGGGAACATCTTGGACGTCATCGACGTCCTCGGGGGCTATCCCAACCCGCTCACCGGCACACGGGTCCATGTCAAGGATCTGGAATTCGCGCCCACGAGCGATCCTAACGACGATCCCCGGCTGCAGAGCCTCTACGTCGCCGACTATGGGAACAATCATCTATCTGCAGCCCAGAGCGACGATGGCCGCCTGTTCGAGATCCACCTCGGGGATCGAGCTCCGCTTGCCAACGAGGCGCCGGTGGTGGCCAACGCCACTGCCGATCAGACGGCGACGCAGGGGGCGGCGTTCGCCTTCACGGTTCCGGCCAACACCTTCACCGACCCGGATGTGGACGACACGTTGACCCTGTCGGCGACGCTGGCAAACGGCAGCCCGTTGCCGAGCTGGCTTAGCTTCAATGCGGCCACGGGTACGTTCTCGGGCACGCCGGGCAACGGCGATGTGGGCACGATCAGCCTCAAGGTGACGGCAACCGACACCATCAATGCATCGATCTCCGACAGCTTCGACCTCGTCATCGCCAACACCAACGACGCACCGGTGATGGCCAACGCCATTGCCGATCAGGCGGCGACGCAGGGGGCGGCATTCGCCTTCGCGGTTCCGGCCGACAGCTTTGCCGATGTCGATGTGGGAGATAGCCTCACCCTGTCAGCGACGCTGGCCAATGGTGATGCGCTGCCGGCCTGGCTCAACTTCAATGCCGCCACCGGGACCTTCTCCGGCACGCCGGGCAACGATGATGTGGGCATCATCAGCGTCCAGGTGAGGGCCACTGATGGCAGCAACGCCTCGGTGTCCGACACCTTCGACCTGGTGGTTTCCAATACCAATGATCTTCCAATCATCACCTCCGACGGCGCCGGGGCAACGGCGGCGATCGCGCGCCCGGAGAACACAACCGCGGTCAGCACAGTGACGGCAACGGACGTGGATGCCGGTCAGACGCTGACTTACTCGATCGCCGGTGGCGCGGATGCCGCCAAGTTTGCAATCAACGGCAGCACCGGCGTGCTCACCTTCGCCACGGCGACCGATTACGAGAACCCGACCGACGCCGGTGCCAACAACATCTACGACGTGACCGTCCAGGTCTCGGACGGGCACGGCGGGATCGACATACAGGCGATCGCCGTGACCGTGCAAAACGTCGTGGGCGTTACGCTCAACGGCAACAATTCAGGGAACACTCTCACAGGGGCAGGCGAGGAAGACACGCTCAACGGGCTGGGCGGCAACGATACGCTCAATGGCCTCGCCGGCAACGATCTACTCGACGGCGGAACGGGAAGCGACCGCATGGTCGGTGGCCTCGGCAACGACATCTATCTCGTCAACAGCAGCGGCGACACCGTGGTCGAGCAGGCCGACCAGGGCACCGACACGGTCCGCACGAGCACCAGCTATACGCTGAGTGCCAGCGTCGAGAACCTGACATACACCGGCAGTGGCAGCTTCACGGGCCAGGGCAACGACCTCGCGAACGTCATTACCGGCGGCGCGCAGGGCGACACTCTCAGAGGCAACGGAGGCAACGATATTCTCATTGGCCTCGGCGGCGACGACACGCTGAACGGGGGCGCCGGTGCAGACACGCTGAACGGTGGCGCCGGTAATGACACCATGAACGGTGGCGCAAGCAACGACATCTTTGTATTCGCTGCAAACTTCGGCAACGACAGGATCCAGGGCTTCGATCCCAACCCGGTCAACGGCCAGGATCTGCTCGACATTTCGGCGATTGGAATAACCAGTGCGGACTTCGCCTCGAGGGTATCTGTCAGCGATGTCGGATCGGACACACTCGTCACGATCGACGCCGTCAACACGATCCTGCTGCTGGGTGTGGGCAACGCTGCGGCGGTGACGCAAGATGACTTCTTTCTGCTCTGATGTCGGCAAACGGCTCAACCGGCGACCAGCAGCCCGCTTCGGGTCAAAGGGCGAGGATTTCGTGCTCGCGCGACGCCTGCAATAGCTTCCCACTAGGAGCATACTGTCAAACGGCGCGCGAAGTTGACCCCCCTCGATCGCGTGAGGTTGTCGCCGGCTAACGTTTGTATTTGCGGAGTTTTCAGGCCAGGGCGTCGTGCGCGCTGGCAGCACCGCACGGATGGGTGCTGAGCGCGGAGTGGCGGGGTCAATCGCCGGCGCCGATGCACAGGTTTCGCCTGGTGTTTGCCGCGCACATGGGGTGGATCGATCACGATCAAGGCCTGGTCCCCGGCCGCCAGCACGCCATCCGCGCGATTGCCCTTGATGATCGCGATCCGTGGGGGCGCATCGCGCTCGGCTATTGGGCCATGATGGAAAGGCGAACCGAGGAGTCGATCGCGGCGTTTCGCCGGGCGGTCAACCTCAATCCGAATTCTGCGGCGGCCCACTCCTATCTCAGCCACATCTTCGCTTTTGCGGGACAGGACCCTGAGGCCATCGAGCACGGCGAAGATGCCATCAGGCTCAGTCCCTTGGATGTGAATCGGCCAGCGCCTGACACATCCATCGGCGCCGAAAAATGCGCCCCCGCGTCGAAGCCCTCCGCGACCTGGCACTATGCGCTAAATCGCGATCTAGGCGCTTTGCAGAGGCTCGGCGGCTGGAAATCGATCCAGATGGTCATGCGCTATACGCACGTCAACGTCGAGGAACTAGCTCACACGATTGCCGCGCTGCCTGGGGGAGATTTAAGGGAGCGAAAGGCTGTTGGAGCCGAAAGCGCATGAAACACAGCAGCGCAGCTCACCCCATACATCCCTTGGTAAGGGAGAGGTCGAGAGTTCAATCCCCTCCGGCAGCACCAGTTTCGCCTCGGGCACCCGAAACCCTCCGCCAACCCTGCGCTGTGGCCGCCCCTGCCAGCGCACGGGGGTTCCGCGCGGCGCGCGGGGTGAGTAGGGTGCGGCAGTCGCGCGACCTGTTCAACCAGCGAGGGACCGATCACGCATGGGCATCAGCCGGAGGACCATAAGCGCGTTCGCGCGCAAGATTATCCGCACGTTCGTGCCCAAGACCGTCCGCACGTTCCTGCGCAAGCACATCTGGACACCATTGGCTGAGCTCGGCCTGCCGATGGGCCGGCCGTTCGACACGTTCCTGATCAGAAACCGGTCGCAGGCGAGGCTGTCGCGCTTCCGCCCGCGCTATCCCTTCGCGCTCGAGCGCGGGCCGGCCGCGACGCGGTTGCTGGCGGCCGACGAGAACAACCGGTTCGGCCACGAGCCGGAGCTGGCCCACCTCATCGATCTGCTGGTGGCGGACGACGGCGTGTTCCTCGATGTCGGCGCCAACGTCGGCTACTTCAGTATCTACCTCGCCACCAGACCCAAGTTCCATGGGCAAATCCATGCCTTCGAGCCGGTTGGGCAGGCCTTCGCCGGCTTGCGCGAGCTCGTCTCTGCCCTGAAGTGCGAGGCGTTCATCACCTGCCATCAGGCCGCTGCCTCGGAGGCGGCCGGCACGGCCAGAATGCAGGTTGGCACCGATCTGGGGCTCTCCAGCATCACGGCCGATGCGGCCGCGGGGGGCGAGGTGGTGCCGACGGTGGCCCTCGACAGCCTGGGGCTCGGCCGGGTGGACTTCATGAAGATCGACGTCGAGGGCCACGAAGCGCAGGCCTTGCGGGGTGCCGACGCGCTCATCCGATCGGCCAGGCCCTACATTTTCCTCGAGAGCTGGGCGTTCGCGGGCGAGCCCGACAAGCTGTTCGAGCCGCTGCGCTTCCTGACCGAGCGTGGCTACACCCTCTATCTGCCGGCTTGGGTCCAAGCGGGTGAGGGCTTTTTCGTCGGCATCGGGCCGAGCCACGAGATGCACACCCTTGCGCTCGTGCCGTTCGCGTTGTCGGACCGGCCGAGCTTCCCGAGCAACCCCATCAACATCTTCGCCTGTCCTGCGGGGCGTGAGGTTGCCTTGGGCGAGCCGTGGTCGGCCCGCAGCTAGGGCATGGTGGCCGAGCGCGTGCTAGGCTGCGCAGCAAAGGCGGCAGAGACGGAGGCAAGGCATGCCGACGGTCGGGCTGGTGGGCGTTGGGCTGATCGGCCGCGCCTGGGCCAATGTGTTCGCGCGCGCCGGCTGGGATGTGCGCCTGTGGGACCCGGACGCGGAGGCACTGGCCGCGGCGCCGGCGCTGATCGCCCAATCCCTCGCCGACGTCGAGCGCCATGGCCTCGCCAAGGACGCGGCGGCCGCGGCCAAGAGCGTGCAGGTCGCAGCCTCCGTGGAGGAGGCCGTACGCGGCGCCGAGTACGTACAGGAGAGCGGGCCCGAGCGCGTCGAGGTCAAGCGCGAGGTCTTCGCCCGCCTGGATGCAGCCGCGGCGCCCGAGACCATCCTAGCCACCTCCTCCTCGTTCATCACCACCTCGCGCTTTGCCGAGGCCCTCCAGGGCCGGCAGCGCTGCCTCGTCGCCCACCCCGTCAACCCGCCGCACGTGGTCCCGATCGTGGAGCTCTCCGGCGCGTCCTTCACGTCGCAGGCGACGATCGAGCGGGCGCGCGCCATCTTCGAGAGCGTTGGCCAGGTGCCGATCGTGGTGAAGCGGGAGATCGACGGCTTTATCCTCAACCGCATGCAGGCGGTCCTCCTCTCCGAGGCCATGCGGCTCGTCGGCCAGGGCTACGTCTCGGCCGAGGACCTGGACAAGACCATCCGCGACGGATTGGGCTTGAGGTGGTCGTTCATGGGCCCGTTCGAAACCATCGAGCTCAACGCGCCGGGCGGCATCGCCGACTACTGCGCGCGCTATGGCGAGACGCTGCTCCGCGTCTCCTCCGAGCCGGTGACGCCCGACATCTGGGCAGCCGACAACATCGCCCGTGCGACGGCCAGCTGGGGCCGCACGCCCTCGCCCGAGGCCATCGCCGAGAAGAGCCGCTGGCGCGACGAGCGCCTCGCCGCCCTCGTCGCCCACAAGCGCGCCCAGCCCAAATCGTGACCAGCGTGAGCGGCCCGCCCCGCGGCCCATCGAGAAGGGCAAGATCCCGGACAACCTCCGCTGAAGCGTCGGCTTCCAGGAACGTGGAGAGGCACCGCAAATAAAGAGGCGCGCAAAAAGCTCGCATCCCCGGCCGAAGCGCTCCGTTCGGAGCGCGCAGAGCCGGGGCCTTGCCGGATGCGATGGAGCGCTGTGCGAGCCTCAGCTGCCGTTGCCCTCATGCAGCAGCGGGAAGAAGTAGTCCTTCCAGCTCGTCGGCGTCGGCTTGATGAACCCGGCCTTGGCCATGTACTCGGCGTACACCATGGTGCGGATCGGTTCGGCCTGGTAGATGGCGCCCGGTTGCGTGAAGAGCTGCACCACCTCATCGACGCTCGCGCGTTCCTTCACCAGCGAGAGGTAGGTCTCGGCGGCGGCCTTCGGGTTGCTCTTGATCATGGCGACCGCTTCGTTGTAGGCGGCGAGATATGCGCGCAGGGTCTTGGGGTTCTCCTGGTAGAACTTGGTGGTGCCGTAGGCCAGCGTCACATGACCGTGGCCGCCGAGCGCGTCGCGGGATTCGAGCACGACATGGATGCCGGGGTTCTTGAGCGCGATCTCCTGGAACGGGGAGGAGGCGAAATGGCTCGTCACCTCGTGGCTGGGATTGAGCAGCGCAGTCAGCGCGTCGGGGTGGCCCATCTGCACCTGGTTGGTGAGCAACCTCTCGTTGGCCTTGTCGTCGCCGTAGACCTTCTGCAGCGCGATGCCGAGCGTGATGGCCTGGATCGACATGCGCACCGTCGGCAGCGCGATGCGGTCGTTGGGGGTGTAGTCCTTGATCGACTTGATGTTGGGGTTGCGGGTCACGAGTTTGAACGGCAGCCCGCTGATGCCGATGATGGCCTTGACGTCGCCGTTGGTCTTGCCCCACAGCAGCAGCATGTTGGTGACGCCGCTGGTGACGATGTGGAGATTGCCGGACAGCAGCGCATCGTTGTTGGCGCCGCCGCTCATCAAAGTAAGCCAGGAGGCCTTGAGATCGGGAACGCCGGCGTCCTTGGCGTGCTTCTCGACCAGCTTGTGATGCTCCATCAGGATCATCGGGGCAAACAGCAGCCCCGGCTGCTTGCTGATCTTGAGCTCGCTCACCTCGGCTTGCGCCGTGGCGGCGGCGAGCGTGAGCCCGAGGCCAATGACGAACCCGTACCTGTAAATCATGGACGACCTCCCAGACTAAGATGTTTGTGGCGCCAAAGCGCATCGGGCAGAATGGAATTGGAAACGCCGCGGCGCAAGCGCGCAGAAATCCCGCACGCCCGGGGTACGGCCGTGCCCTGCCGCGAATCGGCTGATTCTGCCCCGCTTGTGCGATCTGTCGCTGGTCGATACGCTTCCCTGGGTCGGAGGCGCGGATCCTTCAGTCAGGAAGCCCCCCGTGTTGGATGATTTTCCCAAGGCAGGCCAGGTCTACGCCGACGACGGCTTCGTCCTGCTGCGCGGCGCCGTCGCTGCCGGCGCCTTGGATGCGCTCGAGCAGCGTTTCCTCGGGCTGGTCGAGACGCTGGGCGGGCGCCGCTTCCAGAGCTCCAACCAGCCCGAGCTGGCGGCCTGGCTTGCCGGCGAGCGCGAGGTCGAGCGCGGCCTCTACGCCGGCATCCGCGACTATCCCTGGCTCGCCGAGCTCTCCAGCCACGCCTCGATCACCGCCCCCGTCAAGCAGCTGCTCGGCTCGGACATCGGCTTCTTCGAGAAGATCCCGTTCCGCATCGATCTGCCCATGGTCGTGCGCGAGCTGGCCGTCTGGCACCAGGACCATTTCTACGTGAAGGGCAACACCAACATCGTCACCGCCTGGATCCCGCTGCAGGACACCACCTACGACCTCGGCTGCCTGATGGTGATGCCCGGGTCCCACAAGCTGGGGGCAGTCGCGCACGACAAACCGCTGCTCGGCAAGAAGTTCATTCCCTCGGACCCCGGCATCTACCAGCGAGCCGTGCGCTACGTGGAGATGAAGCGGCGCGATCTCCTGCTTTTCAACGCGCTGCTCCTGCATTCCTCCGGCAACAACATCTCCGACCGCCTGCGCCTGTCGGTGCAGACGCGCTTCTCACGCGTCTCGGAGCCCGGCGATCCGGGCATGGGCGCCCTTATGAGGGTCTGACGGAGAACGCATGCAATCGCGCGACGCCAAGAGCCAGAGCCGCGGCGACCTCGATCAGTTCGAGGCCATCGCCAAGCTGTTCGAGACCGACCCTGCCCCGCTGATCGAGCGCATCGAGGCGTTCCCCAAGTTCGCCACCCGCCAGTCGATCGCCAAGTTCCTGACCAAGTACGAGATCTTCAAGCGCGTCCTCAACGTCAACGGCTCGTTCGTGGAGTGCGGCGTGCTGCACGGCGCGGGAACGCTGGCCTGGGCCAAGCTCAGCAGCATCTTCGAGCCGGCCAACCACGTGCGCAAGATCATCGGCTTCGATACGTTCGAGGGCTTTCCCAGCGTCGACCAGAAGGACTCCAGGACCGGCACGTCCGACCAACTTAAGCCGGCCGGGCTGACCGGCAGCCCCTACGACCACGTGCGCGAAGCGGTCTCCGTCTACGACCTCAACCGCGCCATTGCCCACATCCCCAAGGTCGAGCTCATCAAGGGCGACCTGACCAAGACCGCGCCGAAGTATCTCGAGGACAATCCGCACCTGGTCGTGGCCCTGCTCTACCTCGACGTCGACCTCTACGAGCCGACCAAGAAGGCGATCGAGGTGTTCCTGCCGCGCATGCCCAAGGGCGCCATCATCGTCTTCGATGAGCTGAATGCGCGCATCTTCCCCGGCGAGACGCTGGCCGTGCTCGAGACGGTGGGCCTGCGCAATCTGCGCATCGCGCGCTTCCCCTTCGACTCCTACGTCTCCTTCGCCGTTCTGGAGTAGCGCCTCCGGTCGTGCATTGAGAGGCCGTCCAGTTTTCAGGTCTCTATTGGCTCTTTAGCCGTTGAACATGAACGCGCAGATCAGCAATGCGAGAAATCGTGAGACGCTCTAGCTCTCCGAGGTACTCCGTTGGGTATATTGTGCCGCCCTCATAGATGGACGTGCGATGCCTGGCCTCGGCCTCTGCGTACAGTTGCCAGGTCCTTTGAGAATCCTGCAGAGCGGGACCATCGCAATGCATTTCGGCCTCGGCTAAGGCTTTCTGAAGCGTGGCTCTTGCAACGCCCAGATCTGCGGCGGCGAGCCTATTCATTTCGGATTGTGACTCTCCGGGCAAGGGTCCGTGCAATTTGTGACTCTGAATCTCTGAAGCAACGTTGTCTTCTATCAGGCGCGTCGCCTTGCGACGTGTCAGATCGGCTTCGAATCTGTTTAGTTCCGTAATATCGACCCCTTCTGCTTTCAAACTCCGATGGAGGACAAGGACCTTTGTCAGCCTGTCAATTGTGTCGTTGGCTTTCCTTCCTTCGATGTATCTTTTGGCAAAGTAAGCCACACTCGCGATGGTGCTACCGATCGCGAGCAATCCTATTTCTCTCCAAGGTGAGCTTGAGAGATCAAGCACCTGAGTCCCCACCGGCCGCTATCATCAGCCAGCCATTTTACTGCGATTCTCACACCGTCAGGTGTTGCCTCGACCTCAGTTGCTGCCACAGGTAGTCGGACGACGGATGCCTCCTTGGCGCGAGATGCCGGCAAAGGTGAGTATGACAGGAGGCGCCGTTGGCTATAGGAATATGGCTAGTCGCCCGAGGAGACGCTCCGCCATGGCCAAAGGCCGCAAAGTCATCATCACCTGCGCCGTCACCGGCTCCATCCACACGCCGTCGATGTCGCCGCATCTGCCCATCACCGCCGAGGAGATCGCGGACGCCGCCATCGGCGCGGCGGAGGCTGGCGCGGCCGTCGTGCACCTGCACGCGCGCAACCCCAAGGATGGCCGGCCCGATCAGTCGCCGGAGGCCTTCGCCCCCTTCCTCAGGGTGATCAAGCAGCGCTCCAACTGCGTCATCAACATCACGACGGGCGGCGCGCCAACCATGACCATCGAGGAGCGCGTCAAGCCCGCCGCCACCTTCAAGCCCGAGGTCGCCAGCCTCAACATGGGCACCATGAACTTCGGCCTGTTCCCGATGCTGGCCCGCCAGAAGACGTTCAAATACGACTGGGAGAAGCCCTATCTGGAAGCCTCGCGCGCCGGTATGTTCAAGAACACCTTCGCCGACATCGAGTACATCCTGACGACGTGCGCCAACAACGGCTCGCGCTTCGAGATCGAGTGCTACGACATCGGCCACCTCTACACCTTGCGCCACTTCGCCGACCGCGGCGTGGTCAAGCCGCCGTTCTTCATCCAGTCGGTGTTCGGCATCCTGGGCGGCATCGGCCCGCACCCGGAGGACGTGCTGCACATGAAGCGCACCGCCGACCGCTTGTTCGGCAACGAGTATCACTGGAGCGTGCTGGGCGCGGGGCGCAACCAGATGGCGATCGCGGCCCAGGCCGCCGCCATGGGCGGCAACGTGCGCGTCGGCATGGAGGACTCGCTCTGGCTCGGCCCCGGCAGGCTGACCGAGAGCAACGCCGCGCAGGTGACGAACGTGCGCAAGATCATCGAGGGCCTCGGCCTCGAGATCGCCTCCTCTGACGAGGCCCGCGAGATGCTCTCCCTGAAGGGCGGCGACAAGGTGGGGTTCTGAGATAGGTTGGGTGCGCGCCAGCGCGTAACCCAACATTGGCGCGCGCGACCAATGTTGGGTTACGGCCCGCGGCCTGACCCAACCTTGGCAGGCTCCTGCAGCAGCTCCGCCACCTCTTCGTCCGAGACCTGCCCGAAGTTGCGGTAGAACGAACCGACGGAGCCGAAGCGCCGCGGACTCGTCAGGCACACCACGTCATCGGCTTCGGCCTGCAGCATGGCAACCGCCTCGCGCGAGGCAACCGGCGTCGCGGCGATCACCCGCACCGGCCGGCTGCGCCGCACATGGCGCAGGGCCGCCTGCATGGTCATGCCGGTCGCCACGCCGTCGTCGACGACGATCACCGTGCGTCCCTCCGGCGCCACTGCGGGCCGCAGCGCCGCGTACATCTGCCGGCGATGCCCGATGGCTGCAAGCTCGCGCGCGACCTGAGCCGTGATGTAGCCCTCTTCGAGGTCGAGCTCGGCGACGATGGCGCTGTTGAGAACGACCTCCGGGGGGTCACCGTCGGCCACGGCGCCGACCGCGAGCTCGGGCTGGTCCGGCGCGCCGATCTTGCGCACCAGTGCCACATCCAGCGGCGCGTGCAGCGTGCGCGCGATCTCGGCCGCCACCGGCACGCCGCCGCGCGGCAGGGCGAGCACGAGCGGGTTCTCGAGCTGCAGGGCCAGCAGGCGTTCGGCCAGCAGGCGGCCGGCCTCGGCCCGGTCCGTGAACATCGATCGTCGGCGCATGAGGGGCGGCTTTGCTCTTGAGCCGGCATTGACGCGCAGCCGGCTATCCCGCACCGGCACGACCTTACAGCCTCGACGTGGCGGCCTCTACCTTGATCCGGCGCAAGGTGCCCTTACCATCCGGGGCATCGTCGGCTAGGATTGCTGCATGCAACTCATCACCTTCGAATATCAGGGCCGCGCGAGCTATGGCGCCGTGAGCGGCGAGGCGATCATCGATCTGGGGGCCAGGCTTGCCCGCGAGGCGGCGACGCTCGTCGAGTGCATCGCCGGCGCACAGCTCGACACAGCCCGTGCCATCGTCGCCCGCGAGCGCGGCGATATTCCGCTCGCCGCGGTCAGGCTCGGTGTGCCCGTCGCGCTTGGGGCCAAGATCATCTGTGTCGGCATCAACTACCAGGACCGCAACGCCGAATACAAGGACGGCACCGAGGCCCCCAAGTTCCCCAGCCTGTTCGTGCGCTTTCCGGCGTCGTTCGTCGCCCACGGCGCGCCGATCCTGCGCCCGCCCGAGTCCAAGCAGTTCGACTATGAGGGCGAGATCGCCCTCGTGATCGGCAAAGGTGGCCGGCGCATCCCGCGCGCGCGGGCCGGCGAGCACATCTTCGGCTATAGCATCGCCAACGAGGGCTCGGTGCGCGACTGGCTGCGGCACGGCAAGTTCAACGTCACGCAGGGCAAGAACTTCGAGGCCTCCGGCTCGATGGGCCCCTGGATCGTCACCGCCGACGCCATGCCCGCGGGGCCCCTGCGCGTGACGACCCGCGTCAACGGCGAGGAGCGGCAGAACGACACCACCGAGCGGCTGATGTTCCCGTTCGACTACCTGATCTCCTACATCTCGATCTTTGCCACACTCGAGCCTGGCGACGTCATTCTCACCGGCACGCCCAACGGTGCCGGCGCCCGCTTCGACCCGCCGAAGTGGCTCGTCCCCGGCGACGTGGTGGAGGTGGAGGTATCGGGCATCGGCACCCTCTCCAACCCGGTGGCGGATGAGACCGCGGGTGCGCTTTTCCCTTGAGCGGGGTCGTCATCCCGGCGCCGTTCGCGCAAGCGCGAACGGGAATAGGCCGGGACCCAAGGCACTTTGGTGCTTGCCCTCGGGTGAGGAATGCGAGGCAGTGCGGCGCCTTTGTCCAATCGCACGAAAAAGTCTGCTGAGCGGCGCATGGGTCCCGGCCTGGTCCCGCGAGCGCCCTGTCGGCCGCTCACGGCGCCGGGATGACGGCGTTTCGGGCAATAAGCGTCGCGCCAATCAAAGCTCTACCCCAGCTGCAGCGCGCGCCGCAGGAACGCCAGCTCCGCCTCCAGCACGGCGATGATGGTCTCGGCCTTGCGGAAGCCGTGCCCCTCGCCGGCGAACTCGTGATAGGCCACGTCGATCCCCCGCGCGCGCAGCTTCTCGACCATCAGGCGCGACTGTTCGGGCGGCACCACCTTGTCGTCGAGGCCCTGGAACAGGATCAGCGGCGACCTGATGCCACCGATCAGGTTGAGCGGCGAGCGGGCGGCGAACGTGTCCTGCCAACGCCCGGGCGTGGTTCCCATCAGGCGATGCAGGTACCCCACCTCGAACTTGTGGGTGTGCGCTTGCAGCAGCGCCAGGTCCGAGATGCCGTAATGGCTGCTGCCGGCCGCGAACACGTCGGTGGTGGCGAGTGCCATCAGCGTCGTGTAGCCGCCGGCGCTGCCGCCGGCGATGGCGATGCGGGCTCCATCGGCGAGGCCGGCCTTGGCGAGGTGCCGGGCAGCCGCGACGCAGTCGGCGACGTCGGCGATGCCCCAGGCGCCGTCGAGGCGCGCGCGATAGGCGCGGCCGTAGCCGGTGCTGCCCGAGTAGTTGACGTCGAACACGGCAAAGCCGCGGCTCGTATAGAACTGCACGCGCACCTTCAGGCCGGCGTCGGTCATGGACGTGGGGCCGCCATGGGCGAGCACCAGCGCCGGCGGCGCTGCGCTTCTGGGTCCGCGATAGTCGGGGTTCCTTGGGGCATAGTGGATGCCGTAGACGGTCTGCCCGTCGGGGCGGCGGAAAGCGCGCATCGCACCTTTGCTGATGAAGGCTTGCGGGATGTCGGCGGGTGGAGGCGGGGACAGCCGCGCGAACCCGCGCTTGCCGATGCGCATGACGGCGGGTGCGGCATCGGTCCGGCTGATCAGCGCGGCGAAGCCGCCGGCAAAGGCGACGGGATCGTCGATGCGCGCGGCGCGGCCTTCGAGCCGATCGTAGATCATGACGCTGTCCGCCTCGAGGTCGCGCACTGCAAAGCGCGGCTCCCCGCGCGCGAGCGTGACCAACCCGATCTTGCCGTCGGCTCCGAGCGCATAGCTGCGGCTCCCGAACACCCACTGCGGCCGGAACAGCTCCGCCCTACGCGCGCCGTGCACGCGCCTCGTCCGCCGTCCGTCCCAGGCGTAGAGCTGCCCCCACCCGCTCTCGTCCGAAACAAAATAGAGCCGGCCATCGCCGCCCCACTCCGGCTGGAAGATTGCCCCGCCCCGGCCCCCTGCAATTCGTTCCGGGCGGCCGAGGCTGCCGTCCGGGCGCACGGCTGCCACGTAGAGTGCGGCGCTGTCCCAGGGCATGTCCGGCAGATCCCAAGCGAGGAACGCGAGCTGCGTGCCTTGCGGCGACAGCCGGGGGCTGGCGTAGAAATCGCGGCCCGTCGCCAGCTCGGCTGTGCGCCCGCGCTCGCGCCCCAACGCGATGCCGGCGAGCAAGTTGCGCGGCGCGGCGTGGGACGAGGCCCTGGTCGCTTTCGCATGCACCTCGGCGACGGCGATCAAGCGCTGCCGCGCCGCGTCGAGCGCGAAGTCGGCCAAGCGCGTATCGGACGCGTTGGTGATGCGCTCGGGGGCTCGCCCAGGCTCGAGCCGGTAGACCTGCTGGTCCTTGTCGTTGACGAAGAAGATCGCCGCCCCCGCCACCAGGAACTCGCCGCCGCCGTACTCGTGCACGCGCGAGCGGGCGGAGAACGGCGCGGGCAGCAGCTCCTCGACACGCCCACCCGGGCGCGCGCGCAAGATCACCTGGCGGCCGCCCTCCTCGGGCCGCGATTCGGTCCAGTAGACGGCATCGCCCACCGCCTGCAGCGCGCCGAAGCGGCGGCTGCCCTTGGCGGTCAGCTCGGGCGTGATGGGTGAGGGCCAGGTGCCGAAGGCGAGCGTTGTCTTGGCGGGCATGTCGGTCCTGACGGAGGTGTTCTTGCCTCCGCCATCATCGCCCATCCGGTTGTCCGTCGGAATACCAAAGCTCGGCGCGCCAATAAAGGCCGATGGCGACCGTGAACAGCAGGCCGATCAGGGCGTAAAGCGTCGCCGTCGCGCCGAAGCCGATGTGGTCGATCAGCGCGCCGGCGCTGAGCAGCCCGATCGGCAGACTGTAGATGGCGAGCATGCGCACGCCCATGACGCGGCCGCGGAAGGTCTCCGTCGTGATGCGCATCAGGAGGACCGCAAGCGTGACCATGCATACGCTCTGGGCGAAGCCGGCCGCCATCAGCATGAGAAAGCCGCCGACGGGCTCCTGCATCTGCGCGAAGATCAGCAACATCGTATACCAGGCGAGCGCCGAGACGATCATCATGCGTCCTGCCCTGATGCTGCCGCGCAGGCTCACCGCAAGCGAGCCCGCGAGCGCGCCCACGGCAAAGCCCGCGACCAGATAGCCGAGCCCGGTCTGGTCGATGTGATAGATGTTCTTGGCCACGTGCGGCAGCAGCCCGTTCGATTGCGGGTAGGCGGTCAGGTTGACGAGAAAGGCCATCAGCATCGCGGCCAACAGCTGCGGCGTCGACCACACGTAGGCGATGCCCTCGCTCAGATCGCGCCACACGGACGAGCGGCGGGAGGGCTCCTGCACCCCGTCGGCGCGTCTCGCGTCGAGATGCGTGCCGGCGACGCCCAAGGTGAGCAGCAGGCCGGCCGCGTAGAAGATCGTCACCACGACGTAGGCCGGCCCCATCCCGAACGCCGCGAACAGCCCCGCTCCCGTCAGTGCGCCGGAGATCCTGGCGCAGTCGCCGGTGGTGCGCGAGATGCCCAGCGCGGCAAGGAGCTGGTTCGACGGCATGATGTGCGCGACGAGCGCTGAGCGCACGCCCAGGTCCGACGGCCGCACAATCCCCATCAAGCCGGTGATGATGAAGACCAGCAGCGGGGTCAGGTGGCCGGCGAACGCCACGATCATGAGCGTGAGGGCGAGGACCGTGTAGGCGGCGCGCATGGCGCAGAGCAGGTTGCGGTGCCCGATGCGGTCGCCTGCCACACCGAACATCGGCGCCACCAGGGTGCCCGCGAACTGCAGGGCCCCGAACAGCGTCAGCAGCAGCACCGAGCCGGTCTCGACCAGCACGTACCAGCCCAGAATCAGCGTCTCCATCTCGAAGGCGCAGGAGGTCAGCAGATCGGCGGGCCACTGGAAGCGAAAGCTTCGCACCTGGAAGGGGGCGAAGGCCGGCGGCCTGAACGGCGGGCTCAAGCCGCGCAGGCCCGTTCTATGGACTCCAGCTTTGTCGCCCGGCCCCCGCTCGATGCTGCCGCGACCGCTGCAACACGATAGTGCGGGCCCGTAGCGGCCTGCCCAGTCTCCATCGTCTCCTCCTCAAGTAGCCTTTTTGTTCGTCAGGCCGCGCAGACCGGGTGCCGAGGCGGAGCAAGGGCTCGTCGCGACGGGTTGGAGAGCCCACGCTCGGCAGGTCGCGCGACCGTGCAAGGCGACTGTAGGCGAGCGTGCGGGCGATGGCGACCCGCGCCTCTATGCCATGCTGCAAGGGCAGCCCTGCCATCTTGGCGGACCGAGCTGCGCGGGTCGAGGCCACCAAGGTTTACGACAGAACGCTGCGGCCCGGATTGCAGATGCGGACTTTCGAGCAGATCTTCTTGCCGTCGAGCACGATGCACGACGTGCTCCAGTGGCATTCCTGCTTCGGCTGCCCCTTCGGCCTGGCCTCCGCGGGCAGGGCGAACAGAGCCGCGGCCGACAGCGCCAGCACAAGGCGCATGGGTCTCGTGATCATGGTGGGCTACTTTCGAGTTTGGAGCCACTCTCGCCGGGACCGGCTACTTCGGCGGCAGGATCGGTAGCGGCAGCGGAGCTGGACGTCCCGAGCTTGATCCAGGCTGTCCGCAATTGGTCTCGCAGGGTCGGGGCTTGAGTTGCGCGAGGGCGGGCGTGGCGACGACAATCGCCAGAAGGGCAGCTGTCAGGATCGTTTTCATGGGTATTCCTCCTTGGACCAGCAGGGCTTCTGCAAGGGCATCTTTAGGTGAGCGGGGCGTGCGGACCCATCGCCGGACCTTTCCGGCGCTTGCCGGTTTTTTCCGTGCTCTGGAGACGGGGTCGGGGGCGGCGGCCATAGCGGCGGCGCAAGGCCGAGACGACGAGTTCGTCGGCACGTGACCGCGGCTGGAGGCAGTGGTCCGGCCCACAACAAGCCCGCGGCTACGGCGCAATTCAGCTTTGCAGAAGGCAATTAGGTCAGCTATGCTGTCCTTTACGCGTGAGCTCCTCAACGCGCCTGCAGCAAACCGGGTGCCGACCGGCGATGCTGCACCGTGTGGGAGCGCCCGCAAACTGGGGTGAATCAGCCGCCTGGACCGCGGCGCCCGATGTTGCAGTGCAACTCCCGCCCGATCCGGAAGGCGGGGGCACGGCAGCACACCGGAGGCGGCCCGATGGAGCGGCGGCAGTTCGGCTCCGCGCGAGGCAGGCATTGGAGCCCGGGCGCCCGGCAAGGGTGCTGCGGCAGGGCTCGCCGCGCGCGGGCAGGCCGGTCGCCCCAGGGGTGAGGCAATTAGCCGGAAGGCGAGCGGCCATGACGTGGAGAGCAGATGTTGACGGCAGCGCGCGGCATCCGGGCGCCGCGTATGCACACCCGCGTGCCAGCGGTCTGTTCGACCCGACGCGCGAGTACGATGCCTGCGGCGTCGGCTTTATCGCCGACCTCAGAGGCGGGCCGTCGCACAAGCTCATCAGGGACGCGCTCTTCATCCTGGAGAACCTCGAGCACCGCGGCGCCGTCGGTGCCGACCCGATCGCCGGGGACGGGGCCGGTATCCTCATCCAGATCCCGCACGTCCTCCTGAAGGAGGAGTGCGCCAAGCTTGGCATCAAGCTGCCCAAGCCCGGCGACTACGCGGTCGGCCACATCTTCATGCCGCAGGACGAGCGCCTGCGCGCGCACTGCGAGCGCGTGTGGAGCCGCATCATCCGCGAGCAGGGCCTGGAGTATCTCGGCTGGCGGTCCGTGCCCGTGAACGCCACCAAGCTCTCCGACATGGTGCGCGCCACCGAGCCGGTACACCGCCAACTCTTCATCGGCCGGCCCAAGTCGCTCAAGAGCCAGGACGACTTCGAGCGCAAGCTCTACCTGATCCGCAAGGTCGTCTCCAACGCCGTCTACGACGCCTACAAGGGCCGCGACATCGGCCACTACACCGTGTCGCTGTCGAGCCGCACGCTGGTCTACAAGGGCATGTTCCTGTCCTACCAGGTGAAGGCCTACTACGCCGACCTGTCGGACGAGCGGCTGGTGTCGGCGATGGCGCTGGTGCATCAGCGCTTCTCCACCAACACCTTCCCGTCCTGGAAGCTCGCGCATCCCTATCGCATGGTCGCCCACAACGGCGAGATCAACACGCTGCGCGGCAACGTCAACTGGATGGCGGCGCGGCAGGCCTCCGTCGCTTCGCCGCTCTATGGCGGCGAGATCTCCAAGCTGTGGCCCATCTCCTACGAGGGTCAATCCGACACCGCCTGCTTCGACAACGCGCTGGAATTCCTGGTGATGGGCGGCTACAGCCTGGCGCACGCGGCGATGATGCTGATCCCCGAGGCGTGGGCCGGCAACCAGCTGATGGATGCCAAGCGCCGCGCCTTCTACGAGTACCACGCCTGCCTGATGGAGCCGTGGGACGGCCCGGCCGCCATGGCCTTCACCGACGGCCGCCAGATCGGCGCCACGCTCGACCGCAACGGGCTGCGGCCCGCGCGCTACCTCGTCACCAAGGACGACGTGGTGATCATGTCCTCCGAGTCGGGCGTGCTGCCGGTGGAGGAAGCCAACATCGCCAGGAAGTGGCGGCTGCAGCCGGGCAAGATGCTGCTGCTCGACATCGAGCAGGGCAAGATCATCTCCGACGATGATCTCAAGGCCGACCTCGCCTCGCGCTTCCCCTACGAGCAATGGCTCACGCGCACGCAAGTGCAGGTCGGCGACCTGCCGCTGCCGAAGAAGCTGCCTCGCAAGAAGTCGAACGTGGCGCTGCTCGATCTGCAGCAGGCCTTCGGCTACACCCAGGAGAGCCTGAAGTTCCTGATGGCGCCGATGGCGCACACCGGCCAGGAAGCGGTGGGCTCCATGGGCAACGACACGCCCGTCTCGGTGCTCTCCAGCAGACCTAAGCTGCTGCACACCTACTTCAAGCAGAACTTCGCGCAGGTGACGAACCCGCCGATCGACTCGATCCGCGAGGAGCTCGTCATGAGCCTCGTGTCGTTCATCGGCCCGCGGCCCAACATCCTCGACCTGGAAGGCACGGCCAAGATCAAGCGGCTCGAGGTCTACCAGCCGATCCTCGCCAACGAGGACCTGGAGCGCATTCGCCAGATCGGCCTCGTCAAGGACAATCAGTTCTCCTCGATCACCATCGACATCACCTATCCAGCCGAGCGCAAGGCCGCCGGCATGGAGGCGGCCCTCGACGTCGTCTGCGCGGAGGCCGAGGAGGCGGTGCGCTCGAAGGAGTACAACATCGTCATCCTGTCGGACCGCGCTACCGGCCCCGACCGGATTCCGATCCCCTCCCTGCTCGCCACCTCGGCCGTGCACCACCACCTGATCAAGCAGGGCCTGCGCACGTCGGTCGGCCTCGTCGTCGAGACCGGCGAGGCGCACGAGGTGCACCAGTTCGCCGTGCTGGCAGGCTATGGGGCGGAAGCCATCAATCCGTATCTCGCTTTCGACACGCTGGAGCAGCTGCTGCCCGAGCTCGACGAGAAGCTCACCCTCAAGGAAGCGCAGAAGCGCTACATCAAGGCGGTCGACAAGGGGCTGCTCAAGGTCATGTCCAAGATGGGCATCTCGACCTACCAGTCCTATTGCGGCGCCCAGATCTTCGACGCCGTCGGCCTCCGGACGAGCTTCGTGCGCCGCTATTTCACGGGTACCCACACCCAGGTCGAGGGCGTCGGGGTGCGCCAGATCGCGCGCGAAACGGCCGAGCGTCACCGCCAGGCCTTCGGCGATGTGCCGGTGCTGGAGGGCGCGCTGGACGTCGGCGGCGAGTATGCCTATCGCATCCGCGGGGAAGCCCACATGTGGCGGCCGAGCGTGGTCGCCGATCTGCAGCATGCCGTGCGCGGCAACCTGCCCGACAAGTACCGCTCCTACGCGCAGCAGATCAACGACCAGTCCGAGCAGCTGATGACCTTGCGCGGGCTGTTCCGGCTCAAGAGCGCCGACGAGATGGGAAGGAAACCGGTGCCGATCGAGGAGGTGGAGGCGGCGACCAGCATCGTCAAGCGCTTCTCCAGCGGCGCTATGAGCTTCGGCTCGATCTCGCGCGAGGCCCACACGACGCTCGCGATTGCCATGAACCGCATCGGCGGCAAGTCCAACACCGGCGAGGGCGGCGAGGAGGCGGACCGGTTTAAGCGCATGCCGAACGGCGATTCCATGCGCTCGGCAATCAAGCAGGTAGCCTCAGGCCGCTTCGGCGTGACGGCCGAATACCTCGCCAACTCGTCGATGATGCAGATCAAGATGGCGCAGGGCGCCAAGCCCGGCGAGGGCGGCCAGCTGCCCGGCCACAAGGTCGATGCCACCATCGCCAAGGTGCGGCATTCGACGCCGGGCGTTGGGTTGATCTCGCCGCCGCCGCACCACGACATCTACTCGATCGAGGACCTGGCGCAGCTCATCTTCGACCTGAAGAACGTCAATCCGGCATCAGACGTGTCGGTGAAGCTCGTGTCCGAGGTCGGCGTCGGCACGGTGGCCGCGGGCGTTGCCAAGGCGCGCGCCGACCACGTCACCATCGCCGGCTTCGAGGGCGGCACCGGCGCCTCTCCGCTCACCTCCATCAAGCACGCCGGCTCGCCCTGGGAGATCGGCCTCGCCGAGACGCACCAGACGCTGGTCGCCAACCGCCTGCGCGGCCGCATCGCCGTGCAGGTCGACGGCGGCGTGCGCACCGGCCGCGACGTCGTCATCGGCGCGCTGCTGGGTGCCGACGAGTTCGGCTTCTCGACCGCGCCGCTGATCGCGCTCGGCTGCATCATGATGCGCAAGTGCCACCTGAACACGTGTCCGGTGGGCGTCGCCACGCAGGACCCCATCCTGCGCGCCAAGTTCAAGGGCCAGCCCGAGCACGCCATCAACTACTTCTTCTTCGTCGCCGAGGAAGTGCGCGAGATCATGGCTGAGCTCGGCTACCGCACCTTCAACGAGCTGATCGGCCAGTCGCAGTGCCTCGATAAGGAGCGCGCCATCGGCCACTGGAAGGCGCGCGGGCTCGACTTCGAGCGGTTGTTCTACAAGCCGGATGTGCCGGCGGGCGTCGCCATCTACAACAGCGAGCGCCAGAACCACGGCCTCGACAAGGTGCTCGACAATAAGCTGATCGCGCTGGCCAAGCCGGCGCTGGAGAAGAAGGAGCGGGTCAAGCACGAGCTGGCCATCACCAACCGCGACCGGGCGACCGGCGCCATGCTCTCGGGCGAGATCGCCAAGGTCCACGGCCACGCGGGCCTGGCCGAGGACAGCATCTGGCTCTCCCTCAAGGGCACCGCGGGGCAGAGCTTCGGCGCCTGGCTCGCCCAGGGCATCACTCTCGATCTGGTGGGCGAGGCCAACGACTACGTCGGCAAGGGCCTCTCGGGCGGCAAGATCATCGTCCGCCCCGACCCGACCTCGGGCATCGTGCCGGAGGAAAGCATCATCGTCGGCAACACCGTGCTCTACGGCGCCATCACCGGCGAGTGCTACTTCCGCGGCATCGCCGGCGAGCGCTTCGCCGTGCGCAACTCGGGCGCGGTGACGGTGGTGGAGGGCACCGGCGACCACGGCTGCGAGTACATGACGGGCGGCGTGGTGGTGGTGATCGGCCCGACGGGGCGCAACTTCGCCGCTGGCATGTCGGGCGGCATCGCCTATGTGCTCGACGAGGACGGCACCTTCGAGCGCCGCTGCAACCTCTCCATGATCGATCTGGCTCCGGTCGAGGCCGAGGAGGAAGTGATGCGCAAGCTCGCCAACCAGGGCGGCGACCTCGAGAGCCACGGCCTGGTCGACGTCATGCGCGACATGACGAGCCAGGATGCCGAGCGCCTGCATCAGCTGATCGCCCGGCATGCCCACTACACCAACTCGGCGCGAGCCAAGACCATCCTCGAGAACTGGGCCGCCTACCAGCCCAAGTTCAAGAAGGTCATGCCGGTGGAATACCGGCGCGCGCTGGCCGAGATGGGCAGGCACCAGGCGGCCGACAAGACCGGCTTCGACGTGCTCGAGATCGGCATCAGAGCGGCGAAGGGTTGAGGCACACTGTCATCCCGGGCCTTGTGCCCGGGATCCAGGCACCAGCGCGCACCGGAGCAATCGGAGAGATGGATACCGGGGACAAGCCCCGGTATGACAAGGCGATGGGCAAGATCACCGGCTTCATGGAGTTCGACCGCCACGACCGCAGCTACCGGCCGGCCGAGGAGCGCGTCAGGCATTGGCAGGAGTTCGTCGAGCCGCTGCCCGAGGCCGAGGTCAAGACACAGGCCGCGCGCTGCATGGACTGCGGCATCCCCTACTGTCACAGCGGCTGTCCGGTGAACAACCAGATCCCGGACTGGAACGACCTCGTCTACCGCGGGCAGTGGCAGACGGCGGCGCGCAACCTGCACTCGACCAACAACTTCCCCGAGGTGACGGGGCGCGTGTGCCCGGCGCCGTGCGAGGCCTCCTGCACGCTCAACATCGACGACAATCCAGTCACCATCAAGACCATCGAGTGCGCCATCGCCGACAAGGCCTTCGAGGAGGGCTGGGTGGTGCCGGAGCCTGCCGAGCACAAGACCGGCAAGCGCGTCGCCGTGGTCGGCTCGGGGCCCGCCGGCCTCGCCGCCGCCCAACAGCTCGCCCGCGCCGGCCACGAGGTGCACGTCTACGAGAAGAGCGCGCAACCCGGCGGGCTGCTGCGCTACGGCATCCCCGACTTCAAGATGGAGAAGGGCATCGTCGAGCGGCGCGTCAAGCAGATGCAGGCGGAGGGCGTCGTCTTCCACTGCAATGTCCACGTCGGCGCGGACGTCTCCGCCAGGGAGCTCGAGGCGAGCCACGATGCGCTGCTGCTGGCCGGCGGCTCCGAGCAGCCGTTCGACTTCTTCGCCAGGTCGCCCGGGCGCGATCTCGACGGCATTCACTACGCCATGGCCTTCCTGCCGCAGCAGAACCGGCGCGTGACAGGCGAGCCGCAACGCCACGAGCCGCAGATCACCGCCGAGGGCAAGCACGTCATCGTCATCGGCGGCGGCGATACGGGCAGCGACTGCATCGGCACCTCGTTCCGACAGGGCGCCAAGTCGGTGACCCAGCTCGAGATCATGCCGATGCCGCCGCAGATGGAGAACAAGGCATTGAGCTGGCCGCACTGGCCGTTGAAGCTGCGCGTCTCCTCGAGCCAGGCTGAGGGGGCCAACGTCGAATACTCGATCTCGACCACGGGCTTCGCGGGCCGGGACGGCAAGGTCGCGAAGCTCCTCTACACCAAGGTCGATCAGGCCCTGAAGCCGGTGCCCGGCAGCGAGGGCGAGCTGCCGGCCGACCTCGTGCTGTTTGCCATGGGTTTCTCCGGGCCCATCGAGACCGACGTGGTCGGCGAACTGGGTCTCGCGGTCGTGCCGCGCGGCCGCTTCAAGGGCCTCGAGGCGAATGAGCGCGACTACCGCGTCAAGGGCCGCCAGAAGCTGTTCGCCGCCGGCGACATCCGGCGCGGCCAATCGCTGGTCGTGTGGGCGATCCGCGAAGGCCGACAGGCGGCGCACGCCATCGACCGCTTGCTGATGGGCCGCAGCGACTTGCCGCGCTGACCCCCGAGCCGACCCCGATTTCCTCGTTTTTTCCCGTGCCTTGATCTTGGCCAAAGCCCGCCCACGTGCTTGAGTTGGGAGGCACGTGTTCACTCCCAACCGCAAAGGGCTTGGCGCATGGACACTTCCATCGAGGTGCATTTTCACGGGCTCGAGAAAAGCGAGGCGATCGAGGCGCGGGTGCAGGAGAAGGTGGCCAAGCTCGCCAAGCATTTCGACCGCATGACCAGCTGCCGCGTCGTCATCGAGGCGCCGCACCGCAGCCCAACGAAGCCCAAGGTGTTCCAGATCAAGATCGAGATCGGCATGCCGGGCCGCCGCCCCGTGGTCATTCGGCACGAGCGGGCAGGCAGCCACGCCAACGAGGAGCTGCCGCTCGCCATCCGTGATGCCTTCGGCGCCGCGCTGCGCAAGATCGACGACATGGCCGTGAAGATCGGCCAGCGGCCGCGGCTCGAGCGTGGCCGGCGCCGGCCGCGGGCGATGCCGGCCGACGAGGCGTGAGGCGGGCCGACCCGAGACCGCCGATCAGCTGCGCGGGGAAGTGGTACGCGGCGCGCGCGGGGTGCGCCGCGCCGGCGGCAGCGGATCGGCGATGGTGTCGGGCTCCACCCTCGGCCAAGAGAGATCGTCGGCGCGGCCGGGCTTCGGCGGCAGGCGCTCGCCCTTGATCAGCACCTGATAGTAGGGGCTGAGGCTCGGCGCCACGCGGCGGCCGGTGCCTGGGCCCGAGGCCGCCGGCGTGATCGAGCTCAGCACCACCAGCCCGCCGCCGACGTCCTCGGGGATGACGTCGCCGATCTGGGAGGGCTTGTCGCTCGACTCCTTGCGCGTCATCAGCGAGATCACCGCCGAGGGAATCGCCGGGCGCAGGATGTCGATGGTCACGGACTCTTCCCGGCCTCCCGCGCTGATGCTTCTCAGCGTGATGCGGCCGTTGTCGGATTTCTGCTCGTAGGAGGTATCGGGCGCCTGGGCGACCGCCGGGGCCGGTGCGCCCTTCAGCGACGTGACGGCCTTGCCATCCTTGACGGCGGCCACCGTGCCGCTCCAGCCGCCGTCGCCGGTGTTGGGGGCGGTGCGCGGCTTGAGCTGGGCGACGCGGCGTTGCTCGGCCTCGTTGCCGGCAAGCGGGATCGCCCGCTCGTTCTTGGCCTGCGCCAGGTCGCGGCGGATCTCCTGGTCGACGAAATGCGCGAGCTTGCGGTTGCCGGCGGCCGTGAACGACACCCCGTCCGCCTCGCGCAGCTGGCGCTGCTTGCCGGCGATATCGGGCCCGTAGGGGGCGTAGTTGCCGCCTTCGTCGGCGAAGTGGGCCTGGATGTCGATGAATTTGATGCCGTTGAGATAGGCCTTCTCGCGCACGATGTCGTTCATGGTCTGCGCCGGATCGTTGGCCTCGTAGCGGCGCATGATGGGCTGGCCCACCCAGTAGAGCGCCATGCGGCGCCGCTTGAGCGCCTTGATGAAGCGGTCGACCCGTCGGCCATACTCCTGGCGCCACTCCTCCGACCCGAGCACGAGACGCTCGCGCGCGGAGATGCGGATGTGGTTGCGGTCGTAGATGCCGATCATGATCACGCCGATGTGGAAGGCCTCCTGGTTGCCTTCCTCGGCCTTGATGTCGTCCTCGGCCTCGGCGCGGGCGAGGCCCGGGATGGCGCGGTGCCGGCGCGACAGCTGCAGCCGGCCGTCGCCGACGAAGGCCTCGGTCAGGCCTGCGAGCAGCCCCTCGGCGAAGGCGTCGCCGTAGGCTTGCAGCTTGTAGACGTCACCCTCGGGGAACGGCGTGATGTAGCTGGTGCCGGTGGGCTCCTCCTGGGCACGCACCGGCACTGCCGGCGCCAAAGCCAGACCCACAAACACTGCCACGAGCGCTGCCCGAATAGCGCGCATCGGCGCCGTCGCTCCTCAAGAAGGCCAACAACTTCAGAGCGCTGCGCGCGCCCCGAGTCGCAGCGCATCACCATGCGGCAGTTTCCCTGCCACGGCAAGACGCCGACACCATGGCGGCTCAGGGCCAGATGTTGGCCCGCAGCCGGCGCAGCAGCTCGGTGTTGGGGTAGCCGTCCTCGACGAGCTTGTGGGTGCGCTGGCTTGCCCGGATGGCGGCCTGCGTGCGGTCGCCGATCACCCCGTCGCGCCCGCCGGTGTCGTGGCCCTGGGAGGCGAGCAGCGCCTGCAGCTCCTCGCGCTCGGCCCTGGTGAGCCCGCGTTCCCCGGCCGGCCAGGCGGCCGCGAGCGGACCGGTGCCGGCGATGCGCTGGGCAAGATGGCCGACGGTCAGCGCGTAGGAACCGGAGGGGTTGTACTTGAGGAGCGCCTGGAAGTTGCGCGATACCAGGAAGGCGGGGCCGCCCGCCCCCGCCGGCAGGATCAGCCGCCAGGTCTGCTTGGAGACCGGCGGCAGGTCGCGCGCGTCGGCCAGCTGCACGCCGTCCGCCTGCCATTCGGCAAGGGTTCGGCTGCGGCCGGGGGCGGACCAGGTGAAATCGAAATCGGGCGGCAGCGCCACCTCGAAGCCCCAGGGCAGCCCCGCCACCCAGCCGGCCGCCCGCAGAAAGCTGGCGGTCGAGGCGAGCGCGTCGGCCGGTGTCTCCCAGACGTCGCGCCGGCCGTCCTTGTCGAAGTCGACCGCATGGGCGCCGTAGGTGGAGGGCATGAATTGCGTGTGGCCCATGGCGCCGGCCCAGGAGCCGCGCAGGGTGTGGGGGGCCAAGCCGCCGTCCTGCAGGATGCGCAGGGCGGCGAGCAGCTCCTTGGTCCAGTAGGGCGCGCGGCGGGCATCCAGCATGGCGAGCGTGGCCAGCGAGCGGATAACGCTGCGCGAGCCCTTGGCGCTGCCGTAGGCCGACTCGATGCCCCAGACGGCGATGAGGACGTGCCGGTCGACGCCATGGGCGGCCTCGATGGCGACCAGCACGTCGGCGAACTCGGCAGCCTTGCGCCGGCCGGCGTCGATGCGAGCCTCGGTGACGAGATCGGTGAGATAGGTGCCGGGCGTCTTGATGTGCTCGGGCTGGCGCGAGGCGATCTCGATGACCTCGGGATCGGGCAGGAATCCGGCCGTGGCGCGCTCGAAGGTATCGCGCGTGATGCCGCGGGTTTGCGCCGCCGGCCACAGCCTCTCGAGGAAGGTGCGCACCTCGCTTCCCGGCTGTTGCTCGGCGCGCCCGGCGCCGGCAGCGCCGAGCGCGGCCAGCGCCATCAGGGCCGCCGCCGCGAGGACCCGCAGTCCGCTATTTTTTCGCCCCGAGCCCACTTTGCTCCCCTGCCGCTGCGCCCCTGGCCGCAGTCTTGCCGCGCAGATGGCCGAGCACGGCTTCCGACGGCCAGCAATCGGTCTTCAGGCCATTGGCCTGCTGGTAGGCGCCGACCAGCGCGCGCGTGTTCATGCCGGCCTTGCCGTCGACCTTGGCCACAGCATAGCCCAGCGCCTGCAGCTTCGCCTGGATCTCCTCGATGCCCTTGGCCGAGAGCTGGCGCACGTCGCCCCAGGGCGTATCGAAATTGCCGCCGCCGGCGATGCGGTCGCCCAGGTTGCCGACGAACAGGGCGTAGAGATCGGACATGTTGTAGCGCTTGATGACGAGGAAGTTCTCGAGCGCCAGGAAGACGGGGCCGTGGCCGCCGGCGGGCGCCAGGATGAAGGCTTGCGCCTCGAGCGCGGCGGCCGGGAACTCGCCCGTGGTGCGGGTGACGCCGAGCTTGACCCAGTCGCGCAGCGGCCGGGCGTGGTCCTGCCCCTCGAGCACGCAGGTTGTGCCCTTGGGCAGCCTCACCTCGTAACCCCAGCTCTGGTCGGGTGCCCAGCCCTTGGCGCGCAGCTGGTTGGCGGCCGAACCCAATGCATCGGCCACCGAGGTCCAGATGTCCTTGCGGCCGTCACCGTCGAGGTCGTAGGCCATGGTGTAATATTCCGACGGCATGAACTGGGAGAGGCCCATGGCGCCTGCCCACGATCCCGTCATGGTCTCGCGCGTGCGCGCGCCGTCCTGCAGCATCCTGAGGGCGAAGATGAGCTCGGAGCGGAACAGCTCCTTGCGCCGCCCGAGATAGGCCTGCGTCGCCAGCGCGCGGATCACGTAGTGCTGGGAGCGGTGAGCGCCGAAGGCCGTCTCGCGCCCCCAGATGGCGAGCACGAACTGGCGCTGCACGCCGAGATCGCGCTCGATCTTGGCGAGCCACGAGCCGTGCTGCACCTGCAGCGCCTTGCCCTGATCGGCGAGCTTGGCGAGATAGGGCGCGCTCACGTACTGCGCTGGGGTCTTGGTGAACTCGGCCTGGCCCTTCACCTCGCCGCCCCCGGGCAGCACCAGGTCGGGTAGCGACAGGTCCGGCTCCACCCCCCGGAACGCCAGGTCGAAGGTCGCCCGCGACACGCCCATGGCCTGCACGTCGGGCCACAAGGCCTCGAGGAAGCGGCGAAAGCCGTCGGGCGCCTGGGCGCCAAGGGGGGTCGGGGCGGCAAGGATGGCAGCCAGGAGCGCTATCAGCGCCGGCAGCGCTATCGAACGTCGGCAGATGCCAGCCACGCGCATCCCCCAGGGGCCGGGCGACCCCAGCCTTGCTTCCATCTCCTGCCCGCGGCGTGCGTTCCGGCAGCTCACGGCCGATTCTAGGCCGTTTTGCGGCGCTTGGCCAATCGTCGTTGGGGCGCCGGCGCCAGTCTCAGCCGCGCGGGAGGCCTTCCTCCCATCCAAGAGCGCCCTCGACGATGGCGTCGAGCCTGTCGTGGGCCGGCACCCAGCCCAGCGCGGCGCGGATCTTGTCGGTGGCGGCGATGACGATGGCCGGATCGCCGGGCCGGCGCGGCGCGGTGCGCACGGGGAAGTCGCGGCCCTGCGCTCGGCGCACGGCCTCGATCACCTGCAACACGGAGAAGCCCCGGCCGTAGCCGCAATTGAACACGTCGCTTGTGCCTCCGGCGCGCAGGTGCCGCAGCGTCGCCGTGTGCGCCCGCGTCAGGTCGGCGATATGGATGTAGTCGCGCACGCAGGTGCCGTCGGGCGTGGGATAGTCGGTGCCGAACACGTCCATGTGGCTGCGCTTGCCGAGCGCCGTCTCGCAGGCGACCTTGATGAGGTGCGTGGCGCGCGGCGTCGACTGGCCGGCGCGGCCCTTGGGGTCGGCGCCCGCGACGTTGAAATAGCGCAGCGCCACGTAGCGCAGGTCGTGCGCGCGCGCCGCGTCGGCCAGCATGATCTCGGTCATGAGCTTGGAGGAGCCATAGGGCGACAGCGGGCGCAGCGGCGCGTCCTCGCCGACCGGGGCATCGCCCGGCATGCCGTAGACGGCGGCAGTGGAGGAGAAGATGAGGTGGCGCACGCCGCAGCGGACCGCCGTCTCGATCAGGGCGCGGGACTTGACGGTGTTGTTGAGGTAGTAGCCGAGCGGATCGGCCACCGAGTCCGGCACCACCACGGAGCCCGCGAAATGAATGATGGCTTCGATGCCCCGGCTCTCGATGATGCTGCGGACGAGGTCCTGGTCCCCGGCATCGCCCTCGATGAAATGGGCACTCTTCGGCACCGCCCCGGCGAGCCCGGTCGACAGGTTGTCGAGGGCGACCACCTCCTCGCCGGCATCCAGCAGCTCCAGCGTCATGTGGCTGCCGATGTAGCCAGCGCCGCCGGTCACCAGGACGGTCATTTCGTTATCCCTTTTGGCATATCAATTGCACTATCCGTTGCACTTTTGCGGACTTGCAGTCCGGGGGATCTGGAGGCTAAGGGGAGCGCAGGAAAGGGAGGACATGGCGGATACGGGCTCGAGGACGTGCAGGCGGCGCAGGATTTGGGAAACCTGGCTGACTTGTGCGACCAATTCCATCCGCCAGGATGTCTTCTACCATCGGGCACGGATTCGTCACGTTAACGAAGCCCTCGCCCCGTAGGAACGGCCAGGAGTCGAGAAACCAGCATGCCCAGTCCGAGACAGCGCATCCGCAAGGCCATTTTTCCCGTGGCGGGGCTCGGGACGCGCTTCCTGCCCGCCACCAAGGCCATGCCCAAGGAGATGCTGACCGTCGTCGACCGGCCCGTGATCCAGCATGCCGTCGACGAGGCCCGCGCCGCCGGCATCGAGCACTTCATTTTTGTTACAGGACGCAACAAGGGCGTCATCGAGGATCATTTCGACAGCCAGTTCGAGCTCGAGCGGACACTGGCCGAGCGCGGCAGGACCGCCGAGCTCGAGCGCCTGCTCGATGAGTTGCCGCCCCCTGGCCAGACGAGCTTCACGCGCCAGCAGAGACCGCTGGGCCTCGGCCATGCGGTGTGGTGCGCGCGCGAGATTGTCGGCACCGAGCCGTTCGCGCTGCTGCTGCCCGACATGCTGCATCATGCCGCCAAACCCTGCCTGGCCGATATGATCGCCGCCTATGACGCCCACGGCGGCAATCACATCGCCGTCTCGCCGGTACCCGAGGACCAGACCCACCAGTACGGCATCGTCGGCGTCGAGACGGCCGGCGCCAAGGTGTCGCCCATCACGCGCATGGTCGAGAAGCCCAGGCCCGGCACCGCGCCGTCGAACCTGCACATCACCGGCCGCTACATCCTGCAGCCTGAGATTTTCGCCATCCTGGAGAGCCAGGGCCGCGGCGCCGGCGGCGAGATCCAGCTCACCGACGCCATGATCACGCTGGCCGAGCGCGACCGGCAGCCGTTCTTTGCCGTGCGCTTCGAGGGCACCATCTACGACTGCGGGTCAAAGATCGGCTTCCTGATGGCCAACATCGCCTACGCGCTGGCACGCAGCGATCTCGCGCCAGCGCTCAGGGCCGAGCTCGCCAAGCTCCTCGCCGCCAAAGGCTGAGACAGCAGGCTCAAGAGCCCCACTTCTCTCTGCATTCCCGGAAGCCGAGGACCCTTGGGCCGAGGCTATCCGGGATCTTGCCTCTACCTTACGTCGCGGCAAGGCTCCGGCTCTCGCGCGCTTCGAACGGAGCGCTTCGGCCGGGGATGCAAGTCGGTGCCGCGCCCCATCTGCCCGCCTCGCGCCAACCGAGCCGGTCAATCTCACCGGAGCACGCGCTCACCGGCGCACGCGCACGCCTACGCGAACGATGTCGGCGGTGTAGTCGCTCATCGGCGTGGAGCGTTCGTAGACGACGTGCTGGTAGCGGCCGAACAGGATGGTGTCGCGGCCGAGGTAGTATTCGAGCCCCAGCTCGCCCGACAGCTCCTGCTCGGTGACGTCGATGCCCTCGTAGGATGTCACCGCGTAGCGGATGCCGGCGGTGGCGATCAGGTGGCGGCGCAGCGCATGGCGCGCCTCCAGGCCCACGAGGCGCGACAGGCCGCCGGCCGAGCCGGTCGCGGTCGTATCGACGAAATCGGAGCGCGCGGTGAGCAGGAACGTGGTCAGCGGCGTGGCGCGCCAGGCCAGGCTCGCATCGACGATGACGCCGTCGATGCCGCCGAGGCGGGCGTCACCGGGCTGCTGGCGGCCCCAACCGGTGCTCACCTCACCGCGCAGCGCGGTGCCCGTCGGGGCGAAGGCTATCCCCACGCGATAGCGCTCCCCCGTCGAGGAGCGCAGGATGCCGTCGGCCGGGGCGGCGTGGTATTCGCGGTCGTTGACGGCGACCTCGGCGAACACGTCGAAGCGCCGGTTGAGCGCCCAGCTGGTCCTGAAAGCGCCTTCGCGCCGGGTCGAATCGCGCTCGTCGTTGAGGATGATGCCGCCGCCCGCGCTCGCCACCGGCGCGAAGTCGGTATCGGCGATCGAGCCGCGCAGCTGCAGGCTCAGCCGGTTGAAGCGATGGTTGAGGGCGACGGCGGCGCGGGTCGTCTCGATGTCGCCGCGCGCGGCGGCGGCGGTGGGCGAATCGACCAGCGAGCGGACATCCCTGTCGAGCTGGCGCGCGGCGAGCACCTCGACGTTGGTGCGCCGGGTGAGGTCGAGCCGGCCGCGGGCCTCGAGCGTGTAGGCGCGGTCATCCTCGGTTGGGTGCGCGTCGTGGAAGGAGGCAAAGCCGCTGGCGCGCAGCTCCATGGCATGCGCGCGCCAATCCGACACGGCACGCACGTTTGCGCGCGCCTCGAGCGCGTGGTCGTCCTGGCGCGGGCTGCTCCTGAAGATGTTGTTGGTGGCCGCCAGGCCGAGTTCGGCCTCGGGGAAGATGACGAAGCTGCCGATGCGCACGCCGCGGGCGACGTAGGGCTCGAGCCGGAACAGTCCGCCCGTGCGCCGGTCGGCCAGCGGCTCGAGCTCGATCTGGAAGAGATAGGGGTCGTAGCCGGCCGGCGGGCGCGAGAAGGCGGCGATGTCCTCGGCGAACCAGGGGTCACGGGTGAGGTCCGCGGTGCCGTCGTGCACCGGCGCCGGCTCCGCAACATCGACGACGCCGTCGAGCGGGCCCTCCGGCTCGCGTGCCGCGGTCGCGTCCCAGCCGCCCGCACTCGGCGCTAGCCGGGGAGCGTGGCTGGGCTCGTCGGTGTCCTCCTCATCCTCCTGGTCGCCCGCTCTAGGCTGGGGTGGCGGCGCCTGCGTATCCTCCTCCTCCGCCGGCGCCTGAGCGGCCGGACGGCGCGGCGTCAGCCGCGGCTTGACGGTGGGCGGGGGGCTGATGGCCGTTTCGACGCGATCCTGTGCCAGGCCCACGGCTGGCAGCATCCATCCGGCTGCGGCGACCAGGCCCAGAACTGACAAGACGAACTGTCGGCAACCGACCACGCGAGGCGCGTCCCATGACAAATGGCCGCTACGAACGCACACCGGTCCAGGGGAGCAACCCTAGCGGGACGCCCGTTAAGGAGTGGTTTAGGTTGCCTGTCGCGCTGGGGCCACTAAGCTGGCGGCGAATCATCGCAAAGCGGCCGCCGGCGAACCCGCCACAGGCCCCGGCTCGGTCAGGCACATGGCAGCAACGGCGCAAAAGAAAAAGTCGCGCGGGCTGCGGGTGGTCAACTCGCAGGCGGTGCAGTCGGCGGTGCGCACGCTCAATCTGGAGTGCGAAGGCCTGCAGGCGCTGCGGGCCGCGCTCGACGGCGAGCTGCAGGAGCCCTTCCGCGTGGCGGTGCTGGCGCTGGCCGCCGCCAAGGGCCGCGTCATCGTCACCGGCATCGGCAAGAGCGGCCTCGTCGCCCGCAAGATCGCCGCCACACTCGCCTCCACCGGCACGCCCGCCTTTTTCGTGCATCCGAGCGAGGCGAGCCACGGCGACCTCGGCATGATCACGCGCGAGGACGCCATCATCGCCGTCTCCTGGTCCGGCGAGACCGCCGAGCTCGGCAACATCATCACCTATTCGCGCCGGTTCAAGGTGCCCCTCATCGCGGTGACGTCGGGCGGCGATTCCGCGCTCGCCAAGCAGGCGGACATCGTGCTGGAGCTGCCGCGCGCGAAGGAAGCCTGCCCGCACGGGCTTGCGCCCACCACCTCCACGACCATGCAGTTCGCCATCGGCGACTGCCTCGCCGTCGCGCTGCTCGAGCACAAGGGTTTCACCGCCAGCGCCTTCAGCGTGTTCCATCCCGGCGGATCGCTCGGCGCCGGTCTCAAGTTCGTGTCCGATCTGATGCATACGGGCGACAAGCTGCCGCTCGTCGCCGAGGATACGCCGATGAGCGCGGCATTGGTGACGATGACGCAGAAGTCGTTCGGTTGCCTCGGTGTCGTCGACGGCAAGGGGCGGCTCAGCGGCATGATCACCGATGGTGATTTGCGCCGTCATATGGGGCCGGCGTTGCTGGGCACGCGTGTGCAGGACATCATGACTCGCAAGCCCAACACGCTCACGCGCGACATGCTGGCTTCGGCCGCGCTCGAACGCTTCAACTCGTTAAAGCGCACGCAGATGTTCGTGGTCGACAAGGGCAAGCCGGTCGGCATCGTGCACGTGCACGATCTGCTGCGCGCCGGCGTGGCCTGAGGCGCTCGGCGCTCAGCCGCGCCACGGGTTGACGACGATCAATCCAGGAAAGTCGGTGAAATCCCGCTCGTTGCGCGTTACCAGCCGCAGGTCGTGGTGAAGCGCGGTCGCTGCAATGAGGCTATCGATGACCGGTACGGAGCGGCGCATCTCGACCCTGAGCCGGGCCCAACGCTCGGCGATCGCTGCGGTAATGGGCAGCAGGCGATCGCCGAAGACGGGCTCGAGGTCGCGCTCGAGCCACAGGCGGAGCCGCTCCCGCCTGGTGCCGCCCGCGAGGCGCTCCATGCCGTGGTGGATCTCGCCGAGGCTCAACACGCTGAAGAATTGCTCTTCGAGGGCAATGCTTCGCAGCCAAGCAACGACATGCGGGTTGGGAGCGCGCCGCGAGTACTCGGAAACGACGTTGGTGTCGAGCAGATAGGTCATTGCTCGTCGTCGAAAATGCCCGTCGCGCGCGTATGCGATCGATCGCGGTCGATCTTGAGGTTCAGCCCCGCCAGCGGTGAATCCAGCAGGAAATCAGCGAGGTTTGCCGGCTTCCCCTTACCGCGCAGCTTGTCGTAGGCGGCAGCCGACAGCACGACCGCGGCAGGCTGGCCCCTGACGGTGATCTCCTGCGGCCCGTCGGTCCCAGCCTTCTTGACGAGCTCCGACAGCCGGGCCTTTGCCTCCTGCAGCTGCCAGCGATGCTTGGCGTTGGGTCTCATGACTAGTCAGTCTAGTCAGATGAGGGGCAAAGTCAAGGCCCGGCGGCGTTCCACAGAGGCAAGTGGCGTGCGGCTTGGAAGTTTACGTGGCCTGGCCGGAAGCTATCGCCTCGCTAGTTGCTGAACAGGCCCCAGGGCCATGGGGCCGCGGCGCGCTGCGGGCTCGGCTTGGTCGCGGCGGGCCGCTTCTCGGGCGTGGCCGGCTTCTTCTTGGGCAGCGCCTTCTCGGCCTTCGGCGGTGCCGGGCTGGCGCGGGCCTCCGGCTCGACGGCGACGAAGCGCGTGCGCTTGGCCGGGACGGTGAGCTGTGGCTTGGGCTTCGGCTCGGGAGTTGCCACCGGCGCGGTCGTCGGCTCGCCGTGCCTCCGGTGGGGCTCGAAGTAGCCGCTCAGCGCGAAGGCCCCGGCCGTGGAGCCAAGCGCGACCAGCGTGAGCGCAAGCAGCACGCGCAGCCTCGCCAGCATTTGGGGCTCCCTCGTCGATGCGGCGCTGGCAGGCTGCGCCGCGGAGGACCCCGCACGAGGACATGGCTAGAGCCGAAATGTGGAGGCACTGCGGCCACTCGAGTACGCACGCCGGGCAATTGCGGCTCAATTGTCGAACACGTCGGCCCAGTCGGGATGCTTCCTGCGCTCGGCGTCCACGAACGGGCACAGCGCATGGATCTTGACGCCCTCGGCGCGAGCGTCCTGCACCATCCGTGCGGCCAGCAGGCGGCCGATGCCCTGCCAGCGGTGCGAAGATTGCGGGCAGCAACGCGGTGCTAGAAGCCGGAGGACGCCTGGTCTTCGCCGACCCGTGTGCCGCTGCGCAGGCGCCGCGCGTTGTTCACGATCGCGCCGGGCCGGTCTTCGGCGTCGGGCCTGGTCGTGGCGAGCCGCAGGACGCTCAGATAGCCCGGCTGCACCTCCATGCGGGCAGCATGTGGGCCGCGCATCAAGATGGCATGCAGCTTGGGCAGATTGTAGCAAGGCACGTAGAACAGCAGGTGATGTTCGAGATGGTAGTTGACGAAATAGGGCGCAACGAACATGCGCTCGAGGAGGCCCGTCTTGGTGGTGCGGGTATTGCGCAGCGGGTCGTCGGAGTCCGGCACCACCGCATGCTCGGCGATGTTGCGGATGCGCGTGATCACCATCATCCAGGTGAGCAGCGGCACCAGCCACAAGAGCGGATAGGCCCACCAGACGCCGGCCAGCCACAGCCCGGCAAGCAGCGCCGCGTTAACGGCCATCTGCGGCCCGAGCTTGTCCCGGAAATGGCGCAGGCGCCGGCCGGCCGTCCATGAGGGATCGCCGAGCGCGTTGAGGAGCTGCGCCTGCCTCTGCTGGTAGCCGGTCTGGCCCGTCAGGTCGCGCAAGAACTTGCGCCAGTAGCTCGCCTTGGTGATCGGGAACGGCGCCGACAGCACCAGATCGGGGTCGTCCTCCTGCTGGGTATGGGCGTGGTGGGCCAGATGATACCGGCGATAGGCGACGGTGTCGGCAAAGATCGGATAGGCGCACAGCCATTGGCTCAGCGCCAAATTGCGCGCCTCATCGCGGGAGAAGCAGCGGTGCGCCCCCTCGTGCATGAGGATGGCGAGGCCCAACTGGCGCGAGCCGATCAGCATGACGGCAAGAACGTACGTCAGCGGGTTGGGAAAGACCGCGACCAGGGCGATCGAGCCGAGGATGACGGCCCAGGCATGGGCGATCAGCGCGATGCCTCTCCATTCGACGCGCTCGCGCAGGGCGGCAAGCTCGGCCGGCGTCAGAAGCTCGCGGGCGGGAATGCGGCGGGGAGCGGAGAGGGCGGCGGACATTGGAAACCTCATCTCGATTTCATGGATGGGTGGCCGGATCCGGTGACAAGGTGCAATTTCGGCGACGCTGGGGAAGATTCGGCCGTGCGCGCCTCGGCCAACTCGCCCAGCGCTTCGCGCATCGCTGCGGACATCGCGGCCGCGCCCCGACCCGTGGCATGCCCCTCGAGCGCAACGCCGAGCGCGATCGTCCAGAACCGGCGGGCGGAGACATCGGGGGCACGGTGCGTGCGCCATCCGTGACGCGCCATCTCGCCCGCATAGGCGCGCGCACCCTCGACATGCAGCCGCTCGATGGTGCGCGCGATCTGGGGTACCAGGTCGGGCCGCTGGCGTGTAAGGGTCAGCGCCTCGACGAACAAGGCAAGGCCGTCGGCTCCCACCACGCTATCGACGAGCGCGCCCATGTAGGCCTTCGGCGTGCGCGTGCGGGCCGCCGCCTTCTCCGCACGCTCGGCGATCTGGAGCATGTCGCGGCAAGCGGCCTCGACGAACAGCGCTTCCTTGGTGCGGAAGTAGTAAGTCACTTGACTCGGAAACGCATCGGCCGCACCCGCGATCGCGGTGATGGAGGCGCCACTGAGGCCGTGCGCCTTGAAGAGTGCGCTTGCCGCGTCGAGCAGGCGCGAGCGCATGCGCTGGCCGGCGGTGCGTGTGGCGCGCGCGCTATGGCGGGGGTTGCCGGAAGAGGCCGAGCGCGGGCCCTTGCGGTTTGGCCGACCGCCCCCGGGATTTCCCTTGTCTCTGAGTTCGGTCAATCGACGGTTCCCCTCGATTGGTCCACTGATGTTGTTTGTATGGCATACAAATAAAGAGGCATCAAGCGGAAACACGCCATCGAGGACTCAGCAACGGCTTGCCTGAAGGCACACCTAGCCGACTTGTCGAGGCGAGCTGGTGTTTTGCGTGCACCGGTGGCCGGTCTGCCGGCTGTGACTGAGGTGACGCCTGTGAGACTTATCGCGCTCGTCCCCGAGCGGAGCCGGCTGTTCAGGCCGCCTCCACTACCAGCACCGTCGCCTTGGCCGTGGTCACGCGGACCTCGGCGCCGGCCGGCAGGTCGGGCCCCTCCGCCGGCCACAGCGTGTCGCCGACGCGCACCTTGCCGCGGCCGCCTTCGATCGGCTCGACGACGACCAGCACGCGACCGATGAGCTGCGCGGTCGGACGGTTGAGGTCGGGGTGGTCGCTCTTGGAGACCGTCGGGTGCGCCCAGACGAGATCGATCAGCACGTCGGCGATCAGAAGCGCGACGCCCGCACCCAGCAGCCACCACCCGTCCGCATCGCTGCGGCTGAGCTGCCACCCGCCGACGATGCACGAGCCGAGGCCGAACCATGGCAGCGCCATGCTGACGAGCGCCAGGCCCCAAGCGAACGCACTCGGATCGCGGTCACGCGGGCGCACGCTCCACCACCAGCACGTTGCCCCGGCTGGCCGTCACCTTGACGCGGGCGCCGGCCGGCGCGTCGGGCCCTTCCGCCAGCCACAGCGTATCGTCGGCGCGCACCTTGCCGCGGCCGTTCTGGATCGCCTGCTCCACCACCAGCGAGCGGCCGACGTACTGCTGAGCGCGCTCGTTGAGGTCGGGCAGGTCGCTCACCGCCACGTCGGGGCGCACGTAGTGGCGCACCCAGAAGACGGTGAGGACGGAGATGATGCCGAAGGCCAGCACCTGCCAGGGCCAGGCTACGCCGGTTGCCAGCGTAAGGGCGCCGACGATGACGGCGGAGATGCCGAACCACAAGAAGTGCACGCCCGGGATCATGACCTCCAGGGTGAAGAGCACAACGGCCAGGATGAGCCAGTTCCACGGGCCGAAGCCGTAGAAGAAGGCAAACAGGTTCATGTGGTCGGTCCCTCCCAATGGCCGACGGCGGACGCTGGCTTACGCCTGCGGGATGCCGCTGCCGGGACGTCCAGCCGTCCTGCCCGACGGCGTCGGCGTGCCGGCAGCGCCGTTCTTGCTGAAGGCTTCCTTTGTAATCTCGGCGAGGCCGGCGATGGAGCCTATCACGGAGGAGGCGTCGAGCGGCATCATCAGGATCTTCTGGTTCGGCGACTTGGCAATCGCCTCCAGCGCCTTCACGTAATTGTTGGCCACGAAGTAGTTGATCGCCTGCACGCTGCCCTTGGCGATCGCCTCGCTCACCACTTCGGTCGCCTTGGCCTCGGCCTGGGCGAAGCGCTCGCGCGCCTCGGCGTCGCGGAAGGCGGCCTCCTTGCGGCCCTCAGCCGACAGCACGACAGCCTGCTTCTCGCCTTCGGCCTTGAGGATGGCGGATGCCCGCAAGCCCTCGGCCTCCAGGATCTGCGCACGCTTCTCGCGCTCGGCCTTCATCTGCCGGGCCATGCTGTCGACCAGATCGCGGGGCGGGGCGATGTCCTTGATCTCGATGCGGGTGACCTTGACGCCCCACGCCTCGGTCGCGGCATCCACCACCTGCAGCAGCCGGGCATTGATGGTGTCGCGGTTGGAGAGCAGCTCGTCGAGGTCCATGGAGCCCATCACCGTGCGGATGTTGGTCATGGTGAGGTTGACGATCGCGGCCTCCAGGCGGTCGACCTCGTAGGCCGCCTTGGCGGCGCTCAGGACCTGGTAGAAGTTGACGCCGTCGACGGTGACCATGGCGTTGTCACGGGTGATGATGTCCTGGGAAGGAATATCGATCACCTGCTCCTTCATGTTCATCTTGGCGCCAATGCGCTCCATGACGGGAATGAGGACGTGCAACCCGGGGGAGAGCGTGCGCGTGTAGCGGCCGAAGTTCTCGACCGTGTAGTTGTAGCCCTGCGGCACCATCTTGACGGTCGACCACAGCGCGGCCACCGCCAGTACGATCAGCAGCACGACGAAGAACTCGAAGCCGCCCGAGAAAAGGTTCATGAGATTTCACCCGATCGCTCGAATTGCGCTCCCTCGAATCTAGGGGGCCACTGCGGCAAGTTTTAGAGCGGCCGGAAGAATACTTGGTAAATAACAAGTTCACAGAAGATGAATTGGCATACAGTATTCAGGGAAGGTCTTGGCGGATTGCTGCACTGCCTTCGGGCTCGATTGTGAATGCATGGCCGACTGCGGCGGTGCGCCAGGCCCCTATGCGGGGATCCAGCCCATCAGCTCACGGCGCACCACCGCCTCGATGACGGCCATGCCGAGCGCGCTGTCGTTGAGACAGGGGATGTAGGCGAACTCTTCGCCGCCGGCGGCCAGGAACTTGGCCCGGTTCTCCATGTCGAGCTCCTCCAGCGTTTCGAGGCAATCGGCAGAGAACCCGGGGGCGACGATGGCGAGGCGCCGCGTGCCGGACCGGGCCAGCCGCTCCACCGTCTCGATGGTGTAGGGCTGCAGCCACGGCGCGGTGCCGAAGCGCGACTGGAAGGTCACGTGCCAGCGCTCCGCCGGCCAGCCGAGCCGCTCGCGCACGCGCCGCGCCGTCTTCTGGCACTGGCAGTGATAGGGATCGCCCAGCTCCAGATAGCGCTGCGGCATGCCGTGGAAGGAGACGATGAGCGCCTCGGGCTCGAAGGCGAGCGTAGCCAAATGCTCGCGCATGGATGCCGCCACCGCATCGATGTAGGCGGGGTCCTCGTAGTAGGCCGGCGCCACCCGCACGGCCGGCTGCCAGCGCATCTGCATCAGCGCCCGGAAGGCGTTGTCGCAGGCGGTAGCGGTGGTTGCCGCCGCGTATTGGGGATAGAGCGGCACCAGGAGGATGCGGTCGCAGCCCTGCTCCTTGAGATGGACGATGCGCGAGGCGACCGACGGGTTGGCATAGCGCATGGCCCAGTCGACGACGATGGGCTCGTCGGCAAGGGCGGCGGCGAGCTTCTCGGCCTGCGCGCGCGTGAAAGTCTTGAGCGGCCCCTCGTTGCGCTCCCGGTTCCAGATCTTGTCGTAGTCTTTGCCTTTGCGGCCGGGGCGCACGGAGAGGATGATCAGGTTGAGGATCGGCCACCATTGCCAGCGCGGCAGCTCGATGACGCGCCGGTCGGACAGGAACTGTTTGAGATAGCGCCGCATGGGCCAGTAGCCGGTGGCGTCGGGCGTGCCGAGATTGAGGAGCAGCACGCCGATGCCGCCGACCCTGACGGCGGGATGGTCGGCCGGCAGTACGCCGGGCGGAGCGCGGTCGGCGGTCGCCATCACGCGCCCCCGGCCGAGAGCGACCGGCTCGGACGGAGAAAATCGGCAAAGCCAGCGCCCGACGCCAGGTCGACGGAGCTGGAACCGATCATGGTGATGCGCATGTGCGGGCTGTCTCCGGTGCGGGGCGTTGGCCCTTGAAGGCCGCCGGGCGCAATCTAGGCATGACGCCTGGCGCCGTCATCGCCGTGTTCATGATCCCAGGCATAGTCCGGCACGACGCTGCGCGAGCGCAGCCGTTGGACGCACAACCCGAGGCGGGCCGCCTGCGCCGCATGTCGGTTCACAGCATCCGTGCCACGGTCTATGATCGCAGAAACGGCATTGGAGCTGCAACTACTGTCACCGTTCGCTCGCCGGCTCGTGCGGCGCGCCGGTGCGGTTGGCTCGTGGGTGAGGTGTGACCAGGTTCCCGGACCTCTTTGCGCTCGAGGCATCGGCGCGCGGGATGCTGCTGGGTCTGATCGGCCTCAGCCGCTATCAGAAGCGCGCCATTCTCGTCGTCAGCGACATCACCATACTGAGCCTGTCGCTGTGGCTCGCCCTGTCGGTGCGCCTCAACGAGCTCTACGTTGCGCCCAACTGGCAGGTCACGCTGATGTTCTGCGCCGCGCCCGTTCTCGGCGTGGCGACCTACTTCCAGCTCGGGCTCTACCGCCTCGTCACCCGCTATCTGGGCGGCCGGGGCGCCCTGCTGATCATCGGCGCCACCGCGCTGTCGGCGCTGTTCTGGGTGCTGCTTGCCGTGCTGACCGGGGTCAGCGGCATGCCCCGCTCGGTGGTGATCCTCTATCCCCTGCTGGGCGGGCTGTTCGTATGGGGGACGCGGCAGGCGGCGGGATGGCTGCTCAAGCGTGCCGGCGTCGCCATCCCCGACCCCGACAAGGCCAGGAAGGTGGTGATCTACGGCGCCGGCACGCCCGGCATCCAGCTGCTGGAGGCGCTGCGCCATGCCGGCGGCTATCAGCCGGTCGGCTTCATCGACACCAGCCCTACCCTGTGGGGCCAGTACGTCGCCGGCATCAAGGTCTACCGCCCCGAGCGTCTGGCGGGGCTGATCGAGACCCATGACGTGCGCGAGGTGCTGTTGGCGATGCCGCAGTCCATGCGGGCTGAGCGGCGGGACGCCTTGCGGCGGCTGGAGCCGCTGATGGTGGGGGTGAGGCTGCTGCCGGCGCTGGAAGACCTGGCCGAGGGGCGCGTGACGGTGAGCGACCTGCGGCCGGTGGAGGTCGAGGACCTGCTCGGGCGCGATCCCGTGCCGCCGGATGCCGGCCTGCTCGCCCGCAACATCGCCGGCAAGAGCGTGATGGTAACGGGGGCGGGCGGGTCGATCGGCTCGGAGCTGGTGCGCCAGGTCCTGCATCATGGCCCCCGCCGGCTGGTGCTGCTCGAGCTCGGCGAGGGCCCGCTGTTCGAGATCGAGGGTGAGGTGGACGAGCTGTTGGAGGCCCGCCGCGTGGCGGCCGCCGCCGGCGCGGGCGAGGCGCCCGAGATCGTCACCGTGCTGGGCTCGATCCTCGACCGCGAGCTCGTTGGCGCCACCATCGCCGCCAACGCCGTCGACACCATCTACCACGCCGCCGCCTTCAAGCACGTGCCGCTGGTCGAGCACAACGCGGTGGCCGGCCTCAGCAACAACACGTTCGGCACCGCGGTGCTGGCCGAGGCGGCCGAGGAGCAGGGGGTGGAGCGCTTCGTGCTCATCTCCACCGACAAGGCGGTCCGGCCGACCAGCATTATGGGTGCCAGCAAGCGGCTGGCCGAGATGGTCCTGCAGGCGCGGGCGGCGGCGCCGACAGGCCGCACCGTGTTCACCATGGTCCGCTTCGGCAACGTGCTCGACAGCTCGGGCTCGGTGGTGCGCCGCTTCCGCCGCCAGATCGAGGCGCGCCAGCCCGTGACCGTGACCCACCCGGAGATGATCCGCTATTTCATGTCGATCCCGGAGGCGGCCGCGCTCGTCATCCAGGCCGGCGCCATGGCGGCGGGCGGGGACGTGTTCGTCCTCGACATGGGGGAGCCGGTGAAGATCGACGACCTCGCCAAGTCCATGATCCGGCTGATGGGGCTCGAGGTGCGCGATGAGCAGCACCCCGACGGCGATATCGCGGTGGAGTACATCGGCCTGCGTCCCGGCGAGAAGCTCTACGAGGAGTTGCTGCTGGGGGAGAAGACGACGCGCACCGAGCATCCGCGCATCCTGCGCAGCCACGAGCCGTGGATGCCGGCCAAGGAGCTGGTGGCAGCGCTCGTGGCACTGCGCGCTGCCATGGAGGCCGATGACCTGTCGGCCATCCATGCCGCCCTGACGCATGCTGTGGAGGGCTACCACCCCGAGGTGCGCCACCTGTCGCCGAACGGCAGCGCGGCGAGCCCGGACAGGTGGCTGCCGGCTGCAGGCGAGTAACCAAGGCCCCGCGGCGCTCCGGCAGGCCGCGCATTGTGAGGCCGCTACTCGAAGAGCGATATCAAGCCAAGAACGGTGTAAAGAAGGCCACCAGTGAACCCTCCGAGGACTGCGACCGCGTAGTAGGATTGAAGCTGGTCACTTCGTAAAAACGGTCGGACTTGGCCGTCCTTGGGCAATGCGACCAAGAAACCCAGAACCGATGCGACAAGCACGGCCACGGCAAGCAAAAGCTGCATCTCTTCCTCCCTATTTCTTCGGCTTCTTCGGCTTCTTCGGCTTCTTGGGGAGCACCCCAGGCGCCATCGCATGCATGGGCGGGTCGAACCGCTCTTTGCCCATCAGGTGGGGGGCGGTGTTCTCAGGCTCCTTGGCAAACTGCTCGAGCCTGCCGCGCTTCATGGCGCCCTTGAGGTTCATGTTCTAGGTATTCGAACTTCGAGTTCTCCGTCGGGAAGTCGACCCGAAAACGCGATGATGGCGTGACGCGGTCCCCAATCTTTCACCTCATGCTCAGGCAGATTAAAATCAGGAGATGAGACGAGAACTTGCGTTATGTCATGGATTGGCTGATCCAACATGACAAAAAGGGTTGTGATTGCGGAATCTCTGGCCTGACCGTCGGCAGTAATGATGCGTTGGATCATGGCCAGCGAATACCATCGCCATATATTGGCTTGCTGCACCTGAATTGGCGTTCTCGCGTCTCCAAAAAAGCGTAGGCGAAGGCGCGGATCGCCTCTGAAACCAGCGAGTGACGGCTGCTGAGGGGCGGCAGGCTGCTCCGGGAGCGGCAACATCCATCGCCAACCGATGGCAAAGAGCACCCAAGCCACAGCAAATACTATCAGTGAGATCAAGAAATATCGGACCCATCCCTCGTCCGAAGTCGGGGCGGCTACCCAGGCTGTAGTAGCAGCGAGGATCACGCCCGGAATTCCAACAATGATACTAGCAACAATACTCTCGATGACCCCTCGGCCCGTGGGTCGCAATCGATCCGGCAGCTGAAACATGGAGGGCAATCTCCCCGGAGTCGCCTACGTATGCAACGGGGCAACGGTCCGTGGCCGTAACGGCGCGGTGGAACAAGCTTCCGTACCGTAAGCAAACTGTACAGACAGGCTACCGGGCTCCTGCCGGGCAGGGATCAGCTGCGCGCGCGGGTGCGCACGATGCGCGGGAACTCATCGCCCTGCGCCGGCGCCGGGCCGGTGCGGCTCTCCAGGCTTTGCGAGCGGCCGTCGTCGAACGACCACCAGCGCCCGCTCGCTGGAGCCGGCGAGGGCGACTGGCCGCGCGGCGCGGCTGCCGGAGCCGCCGTGGCGGGCGGCGGCGAGCTGGCGATTGCCCGTGTGGCCAGGGCCGGGGCGGGCGCAGGTGCAGGCTCGGTGCGGGCCGGCGGCTGCTGCGGCAGCGTGCCGCCCGCGAACCAGGCATCGATCAGGTCGAGTTCGTCGGCCGACAGGTTGAGCCCCTGGCCGCGGCAGCGCGCCACCACGAAGTTGCGGAAGCGGCCGGCGAACAGGTTGGCGGAGGCGCCCTGCTCGAACCAGGGGTCGGCCTCGCTCACCACCTCGAGCACGAAGCGCACGTCGTCGCGGCGCACCTCCAGCCCGCGCTCCTGCGCGCGCTGGGCAATGTTGGTCAGCGTCTGTGCGCCGATCAGGTCGTTCTCGCTGATCTCCTTGGCCATCACCTCAAACAGCAGGCGGTATTCGTGCGGCGCCAGCGGCGGGGCCTGGCAGGCGTCCTGGATGCGCGCGATCGACTGCTGGATGGCGCTGGGCGCGGCCGCGGACCCCGACGGCGGCAGGGGCGGCGGAGGGGGCTGGCTGCTGGCCGCGCGGGCAGCGGCCATGACTTCGCTGGCCGAGCGCTGCGCCGATGTCGCTGCTGCGCGCACGGCCTGGGCGGCCTGCACCAGCGGCGACGGGGGCGATGGCTGCAAGGGCTCCACGGCCATGGCAGGCGGGGCAATGCGATGGCTGTCGGCTGCCGAAAGCGGGAACTCCGCCGGCGGCGAGCGGGCCTCCAGCGCGGTCGCCCGACCGGTCTCGCCGTGACGCTTCACGTCGAAGGCGAGGTAGGGGGGGTGGTCGGTCAGCCTGATGTCCGAGGGCAGGCCCTGGCGCAGCAGCTCACGGAAGCTGCCGCTTCCCGCCCAGCCGGTGGCGATGGTCTTGTCGTGGCCGAGCGCGCGCTGCGCCCGGTCGGCCAGCGACTCGAGCGGCACCGGCGCCGCCGATGCGCGTACGCTCGCTACCACCTCGGCGATGATTTCGCGCCGCGCGTCCTCGATGCGGGCCGAAGGTGGCGCCTGGAACGGGGCGCTCGCCGTCCCGCCCGCGGCCAGCTCGCCGTTGAGGATCAGCGTGATGAGGTCGCTCTCGCGCACCTCGCCGTCGGAGATGGCCGTGTAGGCAGCGGCCGTGTAGTCGTTGGCGAAGATCACCGTGCGTCGGGCGTGGGCGCGCAGGCGGTGCAGCACGGGCGTGAAGTCGGCGTCGCCCGAGAGGATGATGAACTCGTCGAAATACGTGTCGTGCGGGAGATAGTCGCGCACGTCCATCACCATGCGGATGTCGGAGGAGTTCTTGAGCTGGGCGGTGAGCGGGGGGCAGTCGACCACCTCGAACCCGGCGCGCAGGAAGTGATGGCGCACGAACGGGAACGAGTTCATGTCGGTGGAGTTGTCGTTGGCGTTGCGGCGCGGCACGGGATTGCCGTAGCAGCGGTTCATGACGATGCGGCGCTTGATGTCGGAGAACGGCGTGTTGGTGGCCGTGATGAGCCGCCCGCTCTCGATCTCGCGCAGCCACACGGCGGCGTCCTTGGCGAAGCGCCGGGCCGCCTCTTCGCTCTTGCGCCGCAGCGAGAGATAGATGTTGTCGTAGTCGACAAACACCGCGCTGAGGCACGGTCCGCCAGCTTCCCGCTTCATTCACGACCCCCGACTGCCGCACAATTTTATTCAGTTGCGGCCACTCTTTATGAGTCGCGTTGCCGCCGCAAGCGCACATGGGCCGCGAACCCGCGGCCTTCTCGTGTCGCGGCCATTTCAAGGGGTTAGGCCGACGCGTGACGACAATGCCCGGTGGATAATCTGTGACTTGCCGGATGTGCCCCGGCGCGAATCCTGTGACGCTGGCCGGCAGCTCCTCAGCCGGGCTCGAAGCCCGGGGCCGCGAGCTCGAAGCCCGAGAACACGAATCCGGGCGCTACCGTGCAGCCAACGAGCGTCCAGGCGCCCAGACTTGTGGCCTGTTGCCAGGCGCCGGCCGCCACGATCGCCTGCGGCCGCTCGCCGGTGGAGAGGTCGGCGCCGAGCCGGACCGTGGTGCGGCCGGCCGCGTCCGATATCGCCAGCGCGAGCGGCGCGCCGGCATGCCAGTGCCAGGCCTCGGCGGCGTCCACCCGATGCCAGCGTGAGATTTCGCCGGCCCGCAGCAGGAAATAGATGGCGGTGGAGGCGGCCCGTCCGTGGGCGACGGTGGCGGCATCGCGGAAGGTCTCGCGATAGTGACCTCCCTCGGGATGGGGCTGGAGATCGAGCAGGGCGATCACGTCGTCTGCGCTGAGATCGGGCGTGCGTGCGCTCATGGCGCCCTCACCGCGCCATTGGCCCGTGCGCCCGGAGCAGGCCCCCGCGCCAGCGCCTCGATGCCCGCCTCGAGCACGGGATCGGCGCCGCGCGCGTAAGGGAGCGGCCGCGCCACCTCGATGTCGGGGGCGACGCCGGCGCCTTCGACCACCTCGCCGTCGACCTCGAGGCCCGTGACGGCGAGATAGAGCAGGTTGCCGCCCGGCATGGCGAAGGCGTGCCCGGCGCTGACGGCCCCGGCGGTGCGGGTGCCGATCAGCGGGCCTTGGCGCTCGCGCTTGTAGGCGTGCACGAACAGCTCGGCGGTGCTGCGCGTGCGATGGTCGACGAGCACCGCGGTGCGGCCGCGCACCGACCGTCCTATGCGTTCGCGCGCCGGATTGCGCGAGCGGATCAGGGGTCCGCGCGGGTCGATCAGCTCGAGGTAGCGGCTGGCATTGTTGGCGGTGCCGCCGATCTTGCCGCGCATGTCGATGACGAGGCCGTCGAGCAGCGGCGGTGGCTGCCGCGCTCCGGGCGCACGCCTGTCGCCTTCGGCGCGTCGGACGAGGCCCAGACTGCTGAACGCATTGGCGAGCGCGGTGGCGGAGCGCTCGCCGACCGAGGCCCATACGCGCACGTAGCCGATACGCCGGCCGTCGCGCGCGAAGGTGCGCGCGCTCGCCTCCGTCGCCGCGCTGAAAGCGCGCAGCGGCGCGATCGCCACCACCCGCACCTCGATCACCTCGAGCGGGCCGCCGGCGCTGCGCCGCAGCGTGACGGCCGCCTCTTCGCCGACCTTGCCGCGGAAGGAGCGGATCGGGTGATACTCCGCGCCGTCGACGCCGACCATCTCGTCGCCAGCGAGGATGCCGGCGCGCTCGGCGGGTGAGCCCTCGAGCACGGCATCGACGAAGTGGCGCCCGTCGATCCTGGCCGTGAAGACGCCGATGCCGGCAAAGCTGACGACCCCGCCGGGGAAGCGCTCGGCCACGATCTCGCGCCCGTTGGAGGAGCCGCTGAAGACGTCGAGCAGGATGTAGTAGTCGGTGTCATCGGGCGTCAGCAGCACGGTGTGGGAGGTCTTGAGCTCGGCCAGCAGCGCATTGATGCGGCCTGCCGCCGCCTCCAGCGTCGGCGCGGTGGCGACACCGGCCCGCGCCTCGGCGGCGCGCGCCTCCCAGCCGATCGAGGCCAGCAGCTCCTTGTCCCAGAAGGCACGCGCGGTGGTCGCCACCACCGCGTCGAACAGGCGTCCGAAGCGCTCGCTGGCTTGCGTGCGCTGCGTCTCGATGGTCGCGGCGGGGGCCTCCTGCGCCGACAGCCCGAGCGGCGCGACAAGCGCCAGGGCGACGGCGAGCGCGCCCAGCGGCCAGCGGCGGCCGCGTGCAGCGAACAAGCGTGACGAGCGGTGGGATCTCCTGAGCATGGAGACGATTTGACCGCGGCGCCGACCCTCTCCGCCAGTTAAAGCTTGTTAAGCTTCACCGGCGCGATGCCGGCGCCGCTGCGCGGGCCTTGGCGACGGCCGCGTCGATGTGGGCGTCCTTGGCGCGCGTGTAGGCCTCCCGATCCGAGCGAAAGCGCGCGGCCAGAGCGCGCTTCAGGCCGCCGTACCTGTGCGCCTCATCGGCATGCTGCTGCAGATAATCCCGGAAGATGAGCGTGCGCAGCCAGGCTTCGCTGTCGTGCTCCATGACGTGAATGTGATGGCTGCGGCGTTCGCCGTAGGGCGGCATGCCCTTGACGAAGAACATGCGCGTCGCGTCGGGGTTCTCGTCCCAGTACGCGTAGCCGGCTGCCCGGATCGGCTCGATCAGCAGCGGCCGCGCGTGCTCGATCGAGGCAACCGCCAGATAGATGTCGATGATCGGCTTGGCGGCGAGGCCGGCAACGGCCGTGCTGCCGGCGTGCTCGATGGCAAGTATCTGACCGGCAGGTAGCAGACGTGTCAGCGTGGCGCGCTCCTCCTCGAAGAGACGCGGCCAGCGCGGGTCGTAGTCGACGATTTCGATCTCGTCCATTGCTGCCAAATTCACTCGACCGGCGCCAAACTCCGGCGCGCGCTTCGTCTGCGAGCCGTGTCGGGTTCGAATATGATCTTGAGCTTGTGCCCGGTAGCGCGAGCAAAGCGCTCGAGCGTTCGGGTGGACGGCTTCATGCGTCCGCTCTCGAGCCGAGAGATCACCGTCCGTGTCGTCTTCATGCGTACGGTGAGCTGATCTTGCGTAAGTCCGGCACGGGCACGCGCGCCAATGAACAGCGAGGCGAGTTGAAACTCCGCCTCGAGGTCGGCATAGGCCCTGGCGTAGCCCGGCCGTTGTTTCAGCCACTTCCTGTGGAGGTCATCAACGAGGGTCATTCGACGCCCTGCAATCCGATTCGTTGGGTCGAGGGGCAGCGCGGACCCAACATATTTTACACCTGTTGCACTGCGTTGGGTCTGCGCTTCGCTTGATCCAACCGACCATGGCTCGCCGTCTTGCCGTGGCGTGGATCTCCGCCTTCGCGGAGATGACGATTTACCCCGCGATCAGGCCGCCGTCGACCAGCACCTCGGAGCCGGTGGTGAAGGAGGAGCCCTCCGACAGCAGCCACACCACCGTATTGGCCACCTCCTGCGGGCGGCCGAGGCGGCCGATCGGGATCTGCGCCTGCAGCTTGCCCATCGCCTTGGCCGGGTCCGGCCGGCTCCCCACCATGGCGTCCACCATGTCGCCCTCGATGAAGGCTGGGTGCACCGAGTTGCACCGGACCGGCGGGCGCTTGCGCGCGCCCGACAGCGCCACCGACTTGGACAGCAGCCGCACCGCGCCCTTGGACGCGTTGTAGGCGGCGAGGTTGGCGCCGCCGACGATGCCCGACGCCGAGGAGATGTTGACGATCGAGGGCGCCTTGGATTTGGCCAGCAGCGGCATGGCGTACTTGCAGCCGAGGAACACGCCGTCGGCATTGACGGCCATCACGCGCCGCCACTCCGAGAACGGCGTCTGCTCGACGTCGCCGGGCGTGCCGATGCCGGCGTTGTTGACGAGCCCGTCGAGGCGGCCGTGGGTGCGGGCGATCTCCTCCATCGCCGTCTTCCAGTCCTCCTCCTTGGTAACGTCGAGCGCGATGTCGACCTTGCCGCGGGCCGCAAGGTCGCTGCGGATGGCCTTGCCGCCGGCCGCCTCGATCGCTTCGCACATGGCGGCGCCGAGCGTGCCCTTGGCTCCGGTGACGAGCACGATATGGCCTGCAAGCTGCTGCGTTGTCATCGCACACCCTTTCTGCGTTGGCTGAAGCGCTGGCCGATCGCGCGGCCGATCCCGAACGTCGCGTGGAACATCAACAGATTGACGAGCAGGCTGAACGCGAGCAGCTCGTAGCCGCCCGATTGGCTGGCGAGCAGGGAGCGGAACGCCACGGCCTGCAGGGCCAACACCGCGCCGGCGACCGCCGTCGGCACCCACCATTCGTAGAGCCGGTAGCCGAGGAAGGCGCTGACGAGGGCCCCGATCCAGAGCAGCATTGGCGTCTCCTGGCCGCGCACGGCGGCGGTTGGATCAGATTTTGGATCAGATATTGTCGAAGTCGCCGTGGCGGCCCTTGCCGGAGGCAAAGCGCGCTGCGCCGGCGACGCCCTCGGCCTTGACCATGCCGGCGCTCGTCGCCCACTCGCTCTCGAGCCCCTCGCGCATGGATTTGCCCCAGGCGCGGTAGGCCGACAGGCGGTCTGCGCGCATGCACTCCTGGGGAAAGCGCGCGATCTCCTGCGCCATCGCCTCGGCCGCCTCGCGGGCTTGGCCGTGCGGCACGACCTTCTCGCACAAGCCGATGCGGTAGCTCTCCTCGGCTGTGACCTTGCGGCCCGTCATGATGATCTCGAGCGCCTTGCCCATGCCGACGAGGCGGGGCAGGCGCACGGTGCCGCCGTCGATCAGCGGCACGCCCCAGCGCCGGCAGTAGACGCCATAGTAGGCGCTCTCGGCCATCACGCGCACATCGCACCACATGGCAAGCTCCATGCCGCCGGCCACCGCGGGGCCTTCGACGGCGGCGATCACGGGCTTGCCCATGTCCAGCCGCGACGGCCCCAGCGGCCCGCGCGGGGCCTTGCCGCCGCCCTTGGGGAAATCGAGCCGGCCGACCGGATTGCCCTGGTCGAGGCTCGAGACGCTCTTCAGGTCCCAGCCGGCGCAGAAGGCGCCGCCTTCGCCCCAGAACACGGCGACGTTGGCGGCCGGATCGCGATCGAACTGCTCGAAGGCTGCCACCAGGTCGTCGGCGCTCTTGGCGTCCATGGCGTTGCGCGCCTCGGGGCGGCTGTGGATGACGGTCCAGACGCTGCCGGACTTCTCGATGCGCACGCTCATGACACCTCCTGGAAGCTCCCTGCCCGAATGGGTACTGTAGCCTGCCGCGGGCCCAGCCCATGGCCCCAAGACCTTAGCAAACTCCGGCCGCCGTCTCATCCGCCGCGCCGGACGCAATGGCGGAGGAGAACGCATGGCGGGCCTGGCCGACTATATGACCCCGAGCGCAACGCTGCCCAAGGACGGCGCGGCCGGGGCGCTGGCGGGGCGCGTCTGGCGGCCCGAGGCCGCCGGCCCCTCGGTGGTGGCCGTGCGCGGCGATGCGGTCTGGGACATCTCCACCCTCGCGCCGACCATGCGTGATCTGGCCGAATCCGCCGACGCGGTGGCGATCGTGCGCGAGGGCAAGGCCGAGCGGATCGGAGCGCTCGCCGACATCCTCGCCAACACGCCCGAGGCCGGCCGCGATGCGTCGAGGCCCTGGCTGCTGGCACCGAACGATCTGCAGGCCATCAAGGCGGCGGGGGTGACGTTCCCCCTCTCGATGCTGGAGCGGGTGATCGAGGAGCAGGCGCGGGGCTCTCCCGAGAAGGCCGAGGCTATCCGCAAGAGTGTGCAGGCCCAGCTCGGCGGGAACATCCGCGCGCTCCTACCGGGAAGCAAGGCGGCGGCCGAGCTCAAGCGCGTGCTGATCGAGCAGGGCGCCTGGTCGCAGTACCTCGAGGTTGGCATCGGCCCCGACGCCGAGATCTTCACCAAGGCGCAGCCGATGGCCGCCGTCGGCCACGGCATGGCAGCGGGCCTGCATCCAATCTCGAGCTGGAACAACCCGGAGCCCGAGGTGGTGCTGGTGGTGACGTCGAAAGGCGCCATCGTCGGCGCCACGCTCGGCAACGACGTCAATCTGCGCGATGTCGAGGGCCGCTCGGCGCTGCTGCTCTCCAAGGCCAAGGACAACAACGCCTCGACCGCCATCGGGCCCTTCATCCGCTTCTTCGACGGTGCCTTCACGCTCGACATCGTGCGCCGCGTCGAGGTGAGCCTCAAGGTGGAGGGCGAGGACGGCTTCGTGCTGGAGGGGCGCTCGTCGATGGCGGAGATCGCCCGCGATCCGGCCGACCTCGTCAAGCAGATGCTGGGGCGGCATCACCAGTATCCGGACGGCGCCGTGCTCTACCTCGGCACCATGTTTTCCCCCATCAAGGACCGAGGCGCCAAGGGCCAGGGCTTCACGCACAAGACGGGCGACGTGACGACCATCTCCGCGCCCGAGCTCGGGCTCCTCGCCAACCGCATGACGCTGTCGACCGAGGCGCCGCCCTGGACCTTCGGCACCGGGGCCTTGATGCAAAACCTCGCCCGCCGCGGCCTCTTGTGAGGTGGGAGGCATGACCAAGCCGCTCACCGGAACCCTCGTCCTCTCGCTCGACCAAGCCGTGGCCGCGCCCCTGACCAGCCGCAAGCTCGCCGATGCGGGCGCACGCGTCATCAAGATCGAGCGGCCCGAGGGCGATTTCGGCCGCCACTACGACAGCCTCGTGCACGGGCAATGCACGCACTTCGTGTGGCTCAACCGCGGCAAGGAGTCGGTCGTCGCCGACCTGACCAAGGCCGAGGACCGCCGTCTGTTCGAGGCCATCCTGGCCAAGGCCGACGTGCTGGTGCAGAACCTGAAACCCGGCGCGCTGGCCAAGTTTGGCTATGCCGTCGAGAAGCTGCGTGAGCGGCAGCCCTGCCTCATCTGCTGCTCGATCTCGGGCTACGGCGACGAGGGCCCCTACCGCGACCGCAAGGCCTACGACATGCTGATCCAGGCCGAGTCGGGGCTGGCCTCCATCACCGGCGGGCCCGAAGGGCCGGCGCGGGTGGGCGTGTCGGTGGTCGACATCTGCACCGGCATGAACGCCTACGAGGCGATCCTGGAGGCGCTGATTGGGCGGGGTCGCAGCGGCCAGGGCGCCGACATCCGCGTGTCGATGTTCGATTGCATGATGGAGTGGATGGCGGTGCCCATGCTCTACACCGAGTACGGCATGCCGCCACGGCGCATGGGGCTGACGCATCCCGCGCTCGCGCCCTACGGCGTGTTCGAGAGCGCCGACAAGGTGCCGATCCTGATCTCGATCCAGAACGACCGCGAGTGGGTCACGCTCTGCGCCAAGGTGCTGGGTCGGCCGGAGCTCGGCAAGGACCCGCGCTTTGCGACCAGCTCGGCGCGCACCGCCAACCGGCCCAAGACCGACGGGCTGGTTGCGCGCTGTTTTGCGGGCCACGCCGTCGAGCCGCTGTCGCGCCTGCTGGAGGCGGCCGAGATCGCGTTCGCGCGCGTCAACGATGTCGAGGGCATCCTGCACCATCCGCACCTGCGGCGCATGCGCGTGGGCTCGCCCGCCGGGCCGATCGCCATGCCGGCGCCGCCGGCGCGCTGGATGGGCGAGGCGGATGCAACCCTCGAGGCGAGTTTCGGGCCCCTGCCGGCGCTGGGCGAGCATACTGAAGCCGTGAGACGCGAGTTCCTGGGTTAGCTACCGAATTTTCACCCTGCTCGCTGAAGGCGCAGGCGCCCGCCACGCATTGGTAACGTCTCGGCAGCCACCATGGCGACGCCCGAGCTTCCACAGTTCCACCACACCGTGCCCGCACATAGGGCAGATGATGAGTTGGCCGCGAGGCAGTCCCGTTCGCATGCCAAATGTCGCGAAGCTGCGAGCGCGCGCCTCGGCGTCGCTCACGTCCCTGTCGACCAAGCTGTCGGTGGCGGTCGTGCTCGGCATCGCGGCTCTGCCGCTCGCGCCCCAGCATGGGGCCTCCACCATCGGCCCGCGCGAGGCCGGGCCACCTCTACCCATCGCGCTGGTACGCGCCATGCCGGTGGCGGCCGCCGCAGCGGTGGCCCCCGCAGCCGTGGAGCCGCCTCTGCCGGCGCGCGCCACGCCGGCCCCGCTCGCGACCGAGGCGCCGGCGCCGGAGGCGGGCAGCGTGGTGCTGGCTGCGCGCCGCAGCCGCGGCAGGGAGGATCGGCACGAGGAGAAGCGCGAGCCGCAGCGGCAGAACTCGGCCATCGCCCCGCCCGCGCCGCCCCCCGAGCCGGTCAAGACGACGCCGGTGCCGCCGCCCGAGGCCAAGCCCGAGACGGCGCAGGCCGAGCCGCCCAAGCCGGACGTGTGGACGGACGCCGAGGTGATCGCCGCCTTGCGCGAGTGCGTGCGACTGCTGGCGCCCATCGCCGGCGAGGTCGAGGTCGCCGAGCCGGTCAAGCAGGAGCAGTGCGGCACGCCGGCGCCGGTGCTGCTCAAGCGCATCGGCTCGGGCGCCAACCGGGTGGAGATCAATCCGCCGGCGATGCTCAACTGCGCCATGGTGGTGAGCCTGCACAGCTTCGTGGAGAAGACCCTGCAGCCCGCCGCGCAGGAGGCGTTCGGCTCCCCCATTGCGCGGCTGCGCAATGCCTCGGGCTATTCCTGCCGCAACCGCAACGGCAGCCTCTATGGCGCCGACAAGCTGAGCGAGCACGCCCGCGCCAACGCCATCGACATCGCCGGCTTCGTCACGGCCGATGGGCGCAGCATCGAGGTGGCGCGCTTCTGGGGGCTGACTGTGCGCGACGAGCGCGAGGCCGAGAGACTGGCTGCGGCGCGCGCGAAGGATACGCCCAAGCCCGGCAAGGAGCCCGAGCGGGCGCCGTCGGAGGCGACGCGGCCCTCACACATCAGCGCCATCGCCGTGCTGCCCGCCGAGCACGATGGGCGCGATGGGCGCAAGGCGCAGACGCAGGCGCCGGCCAAGGACGCCCGCAAGGGCCGGGACGAGGATGACGATGACGGCGGGAGGCCGCAGCGCGCGGAGCGTGGCAGCAAGGTCAGCGCCATTGCCGTCAAAGTATCAGACAAGGTGTCGGACGGGCGCGGCGGCCGGGACGCGACGCCGGCCCGGACCGCGAAGCTCGAGCCGCCGGATCGCAGCGCCAGCGACGCCAAGCCCGATGCGAAGGCGATCCCGGCCAGTCCGGCCGCGCCCGTGGATGCGCGCAAGTCGGCGGAGGCGATGTTCCTGCGCCGGCTGCACAAGGGCGCCTGCGGCGTGTTCGGCACCGTGCTCGGGCCCGAGGCCAACGACGCCCACCGCGACCACTTCCATTTCGACCTGGCCGCGCGCAAGCGCAGCGCCTACTGCCAGTAGGGCTGGGCTTGGCGCGCCGAGCCCTACAGCAGCCGGCAGGGCCTGGCGCTCACCGTGCAGTGCTTGGCGGAGGCGCCGCCGCCGCAGTTGACCTGCTTGTCCTCGGCGCGGCTCCAGAAGCGATAGGACCACCCGTGGGTGTCGCGTGCCCGTGCACTCCAGTTGGCGATGGCATTGTCGCGGGCGCGGCGCTCGCGCGTGGCATCGCTGAGCTGGACGGCCGAGCGGGCCTTGGCGGAAACGGCGGTGTCCTTACAGGTCTTGGCAGCGGCCGGCGCGGCGGCGAGCAGCAAGCCGGCGGCGACGGCCATGGCCGCAAGTGCAATCGTGAAGCGCATGGTCGATCTCCTTCTCGATTCGCAGACTGTCATACCGGGGCTTGTCCCCGGTATCCAGCCATCCACGATCGTCGGAGCATGCGGCACGATGGATCCCGGCACCGGCCTTCGCCGGTGCAGGCAAGTGCCGGGATGATTTACCGCGGTGTCAGCCGCCAGGTGCCGACCGCCGCCCTGTCGATGGCGGCGCGCTTGGTCGCGATCTCGATGTACTCGCCCTTGGCCCAGCGCTCGGCGAAAGCGCGGTAGTGCGGCGAGAACGGGTTGCCGGACTGGCCGGTGGTGTGGATGTAGAGCGAGCGTTCGAGGTCGGCGAAGTCGTAGATGCCGCGGAAGCTCGAGGCGTGCCGGTTGGCGAACGGCGGCTCGTCGGGAAAATCCATCTTGCCGCGGTTGAGCGTGTAGTTGCCGCCCGGGCTCGGCACCTCGACGTTGAAGAAGGCACCGATCGGGCCGCCGGCGAGCCCGAGCGGGCGATGCTCGCCGTGGGCATAGTGCGCCGCGCCCCAGCGCCAGCGCGCGCGGTCTCCTCCGTAGCGTTTTTCCAGATCGGCGACGGCGGTTTGGAGTGCTGCCGCCAGCACGATATCGCAGGTCTCGCGCGCCGGCGTGGCGCGATCGTCGCACCAGTCGCGGCTGGTGGCCTTGCCGTCGAAGAGGCGCGTGAGGGCGCGCGCGCGCGTATCGAAGTAGCGCTCGAAGGCGGCGCCCAGATCGTCGCGGTAGATGGCCCGGACGGTCTCGCGTATCCAGGCGGAGAAGATCAGGGGCTCCGCCGCATCCGCGCGCATGACGGCATCCCAGGCGGCGAGGCGGACGAGCAGGGCTGCATCGGCGCCGCCGCGCCGCGCGGCGGCGATCATCAGCGGCTTGAGGCTGGCGAAGGCTGGATCGAGCACGTCGTTCTGGGCCGCGCGCATGCTCGCCAGATCGTGGCCGCCGCGGCCGACGATCAGCTCCTGCACCCGGTTGTGGCGGTAATCGGCGTCCCAGTCGTAGGTGAGAAGGTGAGGGTAGTCGGGGCCGACGATGCGCGCATTGGCCGTGCCGATGGCGCCGGCGGGCGGGTCCACCACGCGCGGCAGGTCTTCGTATTTCAGGTATCCCTTCCAGTCGTAGGTCGCGTCCCAGCCGGGCACCGGAGCGCGGCCCGCGATTTTGTTGGCGGCATCGCGCACCGGCACGCGTCCCGGCGCGATCATGCCGATGCGGCCCGCTGTGTCGGCGACTACCATGCTCTGCATCGGCACGATGTAGCGGCGCATGCGCTCCATGTAGTCGGCGACGCCGCGCAGGTTCGGGTCGAACATGCCCGCCGCGATGGTCGTGTCGTCGTCGGACAGCGCCGTCCACTGCAGCGCCGCCACGTGGTTAGCGCCGAGCAGCCCCTCGAGGTTGCGATAGAAGCCCGGCAGCACGGGGCCGTGCCGGGTGCGCCGCCGCTCGATCGTGCGCACGCCCGCGCCCTTCACGGCGATCTGGATCGGCTCGATTTGAAGCGGCTGCCAGCCCGCGGGCGTCAGATACTCGCGCGGGTTGTCGGGATTGACCTTCTCGATGAAGAGGTCCTGCACGTCGGGGCCGGTGTTGGTGAAGCCCCAGGCAATCGTGTCACCGCGGCCGAGCACGACCAGCGGCATGCCGGCGAGCGTGGCGCCGACGACATTGGTGGCCTCCGCGCCTGGCCGCGCCAGCGCCAGGTGCGCGAGATACCAGACCGCCGGTGCACCGATGCGCAGATGCGGATCGTTGGCGAGCAGCGGCCGGCCCGACTTGGTGCGCGTGCCGGCGACCACCCAGTTGTTGGAGGCGCCGCTGCCCGGGAAGGCGTCGACGGGCTCGAGCGCCGCCTGCCGGCCGCCGTTGCGCCGCAGCGGATAGAGCTGGGCGAGCTCGGGGAGGGGCGGGGCGCCGGCGTCCTCGCGCGGCATCAGGTCCTCGATCTCGGCCGCGCTCAGCCCCTCGGCCGCCAGCGCCAGGCGCAGCATCTCGTGGTTGAGGTTGGTGGAGAGCTGCAGCGCCATCAACTTGACGGTGACGACGCTGTCGGCGAGGCGCCAGCGCTCGGGCGTGTGGCGCAGGATCAGGAACTCCGGCGGCAGCCGCGGCTCGAAGAGGCCGGTGTTGCGCTCGAGGAAGGCATTGACGCCGCGGGTGTAGGCCTCGAGCGTGCGCTTGGCCTCGGGCGGCAGGGTGGCGAGCGCGCGCTCGGCGTGGCCGTAGAGGTCGAGCGTGCGCAGGAACACGTCGGTGGTGAAGGTGCGCTCGCCGAAGATCTCCGACAGGCGGCCCTGGCCCGAGCGGCGCTGCAGCTCCATCTGCCACAGCCGATCCTGCGCATGCACGAAGCCGAGCGCGGCCATGAGGTCCTCGACGGTGCCGGCAAAGATGTGCGGCACGCCTTCGCGGTCGCGCACGATCTCGACCGGGCCGGAGAGGCCGGCAATCGTGAGCTCGCCGGAGGCCGCGGGCACGGTGTTGCGCAGCGCGACATAACCGGCGCCCGCAGCCAGCAGCGCTACCACGAAGGCGAGCGCCACGAACCCGCCGATCCATTTCAGCAGCCGCCTCAACTCAAGCCTTCCCTTGCTAGCGGGCATGTCGTTGTGGCCCAGTGCATTTGCGATAGCGCCTCACGGCGAACTCGTTTCGAAGTAGACCCTACGACTGGCGTAGAGTGGTGCGCTCGGAGCCGCAGGCAGCACAAAACTTGGCTCGGGGCGTTCGTAGTGGCTTTTGGCAGTTGCGACAAGGCGGACCAAATAAGCCAAGTCTGTGATGGCCTAGGGCGCTCGCATTCGTTTCCTCAAAACCGGTGATCTCGCAATATCGTCTTAGTGCCTCCTTTCCGAAAGGTTCTTCGTCCAACGGGCGGCGTATAAGGAGAGCAAATATCTCACGCCACTCGACCTCATCGAGCATGGGAATGTCCATCCTGCAGCGCCAGCAATAGAGCACCTGCGCCATTACCTTCTCTTTCTCTCTCCGCGAGGAGAGCACTAAGGCCCTCTCGCGTCAGAACACCACCACGCTGCGGATGCTCTTGCCGGCGTGCATCAGGTCGAAGGCCTTGTTGATGTCGGCGAGCGGCATGGTGTGGGTGATCATGGGGTCGATCTGGATCTTCTTGTCCATGTACCAGTCGACGATCTTGGGCACATCGCTGCGGCCGCGCGCGCCGCCGAAGGCGGTGCCCTTCGCGCCCGGTGACGAGCTGGAACGGCCGCGTGGCGATCTCCTGGCTGGCGCCGGCGACGCCGATGATGACGCTCACGCCCCAGCCGCGATGGCAGGCCTCGAGCGCCTGGCGCATGACTGTGACGTTGCCGGTGCAGTCGAAGGTGTAGTCGGCGCCGCCGATCTGGTCGGCGCCATGCTTGGTCATGTCGACTAGGTGGGCGACGAGGTCCTTGCCGGCGTCCTTGGCGTTGACGAAGTGCGTCATGCCGAAGCGCTCGCCCCAGGCCTTGCGGTCCGGATTGATGTCGACTCCGATGATCATGTCGGCGGCGGCAAGCTTGAGGCCCTGGATGACGTTGAGGCCGATGCCGCCGAGGCCGAACACGATGGCCTTGGCGCCGGGCTCGACCTTGGCAGTGTTGATAACGGCGCCAATACCGGTGGTCACGCCACAGCCGATGTAGCATGCTTTGTCGAAGGGAGCGTCCGCGCGGATCTTGGCCACGGCAATCTCCGGCAGCACCGTGAAATTGGCGAAGGTCGACGTGCCCATGTAGTGGAAGAGCTTCTTGCCGCCGAGCGAGAAGCGGCTGGTCCCGTCCGGCATCACGCCCTTGCCCTGGGTGGCGCGGATGGCCGTGCACAGGTTGGTCTTGCGCGAGAGGCAGGAGGGGCACTGGCGGCATTCGGGCGTGTAGAGCGGGATGACGTGGTCGCCCTTCTTGACGCTGGTCACGCCCGCGCCGACGTCGACGACGATGCCGGCACCCTCGTGGCCCAGGATCGACGGAAACAGCCCCTCGGGGTCGGCGCCGGAGAGAGTGAACTCGTCGGTGTGGCAGATGCCGGTGGCCTTGATCTCGATCAGCACCTCGCCGGCCTTGGGGCCATCGAGGTCCACCTCCATGATCTGGAGCGGCTTGCCCTTTTCGACGGCGACGGCGGCGCGGGTCTTCATGGATACCTCGGGTGTGCAGGCCTGCGGGGCGAACCCTCGTGCAGGAGGTCCAGCGCAATCGGCCGCATCATGGTACGGGCTCGCCCAGCCGGCAATGGCCAGGGGAGACGCGCCGGGCGAGGTGATGCGCGGCCTGGGGGCGATTGCAGGCGGTCAGTGCAGCTCGATTAGGCGCGCCGGGTCGGGCTTGCGGCCGGTGACGCGCTCGAGCGCGATGGCGGTCAGCACCTTGGAGGCCAGCGTCTTGCGGCTGGGATCGCGATCGGGCGCGGCGGCTGCCGCGGGTCCGGCGAGCCCGCTCGAGAACGGCTCGGTGTTGGCGCATCCCGCCAACAGCGCGCTCGCAAGCGCAATTGCGGCCGCCCGCACCACCATCCAGCCCCTCCGTCGGTATTAGCATCGGCCGCTTCCCCCGCAGCCTTGGTCAAAGCTTAGCGGCCGACCGCGGCATGGCAAGCCGAAAATTGCTGCGCGCAAGGAGCGGTTCGATCGTGACGCGCACGCTGGCACCCCATCAAGCTGAAGCGCAGCTTAAGCGCCATCCCACTTGGGGAAGATCGCTTCACACTGAGCGGCAAAGGGCGGAATTCTTAAGCCTGATCGGCGGGTAGCGCGCGCATTTGCTTCGACATTTACGGGTTTTTTGTCACGAGTTGACAAGTCTTTTCACGACCGGGCCGGACCATGCTAGCCAAAATGGGCATCGCGGCTTTTCGGGTCACAGCGAACAGGGAAACAGGATGGTGTCATGGCACGGTACGAGACGGGCACGAGCGAGCTGAGCGAGATGACGGCAACGAGTGGCGCGCCCGACGCGCTGTTCGAACTCGGTCTGATGCATTGCGCGGGGCGGGAGGTGGCGCTCGACCTCGTGAGCGCGCACAAGTGGTTCAATCTGGCGGCAATGCGCGGCAACGACGACGCCAAACTCTACCGCATGGAGGTCGCGCGCGAGATGTCGAGGGCCGAGATCGCCGAGGCGCAGCGCCAGGCCCGCGAGTGGCTGACTCAGCATTGAATCTCTGCTGACATCCGCGGCGAGCGAGCGTCCGCCAATCGGCGCTGGCGCAAGCGGACGACCGGCGACACTCTGTTGTCTGCCGACATCTGTGGAAAGCTCGAGCCGAGCCATCCGTGTTGAGCAAGTGGACGACCGGCGACACGAGTCGCCGAAGGTATGCCGCGCGGTTGGTCGCTCCTGTTGCAGGCGCTGGCGGAGACCCCCTCCAACGTTGTCGTCATCCCGGCGCCGTTCGCGCTGGCGCGAACGGGACCAGGCCGGGACCCAAGCCATCGCGCCAGGTGCTCTTGCGTGAGGAAGCGCGAGACCGTGCAGGGGCGATTGGGGATCGTTTGACGGCGCGCGGGTGGGTCGCATGTCAAAACAGTGGGCAGAAGAGTCTGCGAGACGGTGCCCTGGGTCCCGTGCCGTCGGCTCAGGGCTTGCAGCCCTGCGCCTGCACGGGGTGACGCCGCCGCCGCTCAGCAACGCTTAAAGAAGGAGGTGAGGCACTCCCACGTCTTCTTGGTGGCGTTGGAGAGGTTCTCGCCCGTCGTGCGCATCGACTCCTTCATGTTCTCGTTGGCCTGCTTGGCGAGATCGACCATCGTCTTGGGCGGCTCCTTGGGGCCGGCCTTGGGGGCGTCGGGCGGCGGCTGGGCCGCGACCTGCGGCGGCGGCGAGCTCGGATCGGCACCTGGCGGCGCCGCGCCGGCGCTCCAAGGCACGCGCTTCACCGCGCCGTCGCATTCGAACACGGTGCCGCGCTTTACGCCGCAGGTGGCGTGGCGGCCGTCGCGCGCCATGGCCTGGACGCACAGCAGCTGCAGGGACGGCCCGCCGGGCCGCGCGCCGTCGATGACGCAACGATAGAGCGCACTGGGCTCGGTGCAGCTGACGCAGTATTCCTGCGCCGCCGCCGGGGCGGCCCACAGGCCTCCCGCCGCCAAAGCGCCAATCGTGCAGCTGATGCGCCCCATGCCGGCTCCGCGTTTGGTCTTGCCGCTGGTGCTCGCGCCGATGCTCTGATTGCGCCACAAATGCGGCAATTCCTGGATGTGGCGCAGCAGGCGCTACGGCGTGCCGTTGCGGCCGTGTGCCCTGTAAGCCGGGCGCTCGGAAAGGCGGTCGTAGTAGGCCGCCACCGCCTTGAAGGCCGGCTTCTCGAACGGGATCGTGAACCAGCGGTTCACCACCAGCCCGACGGGAATATCCGCCACGGTGAAGCTCTTGCCCATGACGTAGGGGCCGTTGGCGGCGAGATGATCCTCGAGCACCTGCACCTGCTTGGCCCATTCGCGGGCGCCGGCCTCGACCTGGTTGGCGAACGCCGGGTTCTTGACGATGAGGCCGTGGAACACCGGGCGCATGCCGCTCGCGAACTCGGTCGCGGCCCAGTCCATCCAGGACTCGATGGTGGCGCGGGTCTCCGGATCCTTGGCGTAGAGATCCGCCCGGCCATGCTTGTCGGCGAGGTAGCGCACGATGCTCTGGCTCTCGCGCAGGCGGAAGTTGCCGTCGTCGATCACCGGCACCACGCCAACCGGATTGATCTTGCGGTATTCCGGGCTCTCCGTCGGCTTGAAGCCGCGCCCCCAGTCCTCGCGCTCGTAGGGCAGGCCGAGCTCGCCCAGCATCCATAGCACTTTGCGCACATTGATGGAGTTGGGACGCCCGTAGACCTTGAGCATGACGCTTCTCCCTGTCGGCATCTGCTCATCATCTTAAGCCCGGATCGGCGGTCCACCACAAAAAAAGATGCCGGCGGTCGGCCCGCCGGCACTCATGATGGAACGCCTGCGGCAGCGCTTCTCAGATGCCGCGACCCCAATAGCCGCACCAGCGGTGGACGTTCCAGGCGAGGTTCTGCTCGTAGTTCGTCATCGCAGAGTATTTGGGCAGCTTCACCTCGGTGTCCGCCGGGGCGAAGCATTTGCCGGAGTCGGAGGCTTTCCGCACCTCGGCAGCAAGGTCGCTCAGGAACGCGAGCTGCTGTTCCATGTCCGCGCGGGTGCCGAGCCGGCCGCCGGGCCCGGGATGGCCGGGGATCATGCGATCCCACTTGAGCGCGAGCGTGCGCTTGAGCGAGGCCTCCCATTCGACCGGGTAGGAGTCGTTCACGGCGAGCCGCGAGGGCACGGCGCCCAGCGAGTTGAAATCGACGGCAAAGATCAGCTTCTCCTTGGGCAGAAACATCACCAGTGAGGAGTCGGAGTGGTTGCGGCCGACGTAGTGGAGCTCGAGCGTGGTTCCGCCGAGCGTGATGGTGCGCCGGTTGTCGACGGCCTGATCGGGGATGACCACGTCGAGGCCTTTCAGCGTCGCCAGCCGCTGCTGGGCGCGCCGGTGGGCGATGACGGTGGCGCCCGCGTCGACGGTGGCGCCCGCGTCCTTGAATGGCTTGCCGCCGGCGATGTGGTCGTAGTGGTGATGGCTGTAGATCAGGTATCGAATCGGCGCCTTGGTGATTTTCTGGATTTCCTCGACGTAGGCCTTGGCCGCTTGCGGCCGGCCGTAGCTGATCGGGTCGGTGGCGATCACGCCGGCCCGCGTGACGATGAACATCGATTGATGGTTCTGGTAGCGGAAGATGTAGACGTTGTCCGTGCCCTCGACCTTGCGGGTGGCGAAGAGCGGTGCTGCGGCAGCCGCCGGCGGCGCGGGCTGAGCCGTGGGTGGTTGCGCAGGCGGCGTCTGCGCCCACGCAGCGGATGCAGCAAGGCTGGCAAGAATAGCAGTAGCCGCCGGAGCGGCAAGGCGAATGCGCATGGACGTCTCCCAATTTTGTTATGTGGCAACACCCCGCTACCAGTAGACGCCGCCGCTGGCGCAAGCTTCCCCGCTCGCGGATTTGTGATCGGTCGGCGCGCCCATGCGGCGAAGCGTGAGGCCCCGAGCAGGCCGACGCCGGCTGCCTCCAGCGCAGCCGTCTTGCCGGCGCGGCTGCTCCAGTCGCCCGGGACGATCGCCCGCGTGGCCCATGCGCTTGCCGGCCGGAGAGTCGGCGCCGGAGAGGCAAGGCCGATCGCTCAGAACCCGTTGTTGAGGTAGCAGTAGCGCTCGACGTTGAGGGGCAGGAAGGTGGCGTAGTTCCCCCACTTCTCGTACTTGGGCAGCTTCACCTCCTTCATGGCAGTGTCAGTGCACTTGCCTTCGGCGGCAAACTTGCGCACCTCCGCCCCCAGGTCCTGCATGTAGCCGATCAGATCCTGCACGTCCTGCTTGGTGCCGAGGCGCCCGCCGGCATAGGGGTGTCCAGGGATCATGCGCTCCCAGTCGAGCGCCACGACGCGCTTGAGCGAGGCCTCCCACTCGGGCGGCGAGGCGGTGTCGGGCAGGTTGCGGAACAGCAGGCTCTGGATCGGGATGAAGTCGACGGTGAAGATCAGCTTCTCTTTTGGCAGCCGCATGACGAGGCTGTTGTCGGAGTGGTTGCGGCCGACATAGATGAGCTCGAGCGTGGTGCCGCCGAGCGTGATGGTGCGCTTGTTGTCGACCACCTCATCGGGCATGACGACGTCGGGCGAGGGGAGTCGCTGCAGCTGTGCTCGCGCATTCTTGTGGGCGATGAAGCGGGCGCCTGCGTCCTTGAAGGGCTTGCCGCCGGCGATGTGGTCGTAGTGGCTGTGGCTGTAGATCACGTACTTGATCGGCTGGTTGGTGACCTTCCGGATCTCCTCGATGTAGGTGGTGACGGCCTGGGGTCGCCGCAGCCCGATCGGGTCGGTGGCGATGACGCCGGCCTTGGTCACCACGAACATCGACTGATGGCCCTGGTAGCGGAAAATATAGACGTTGTCGGTGCCCTCGACCTTGCGGGTAGCGAACACGGGTGCGGCTGGCGCGGCAGGCTGGGCCGTTGGCGGCTGGGCTGGCGGGGTCTGTGACCACGCGGCGGACGCAAGGCAGGCGAAGGCGGCGGTCGCCGCCGGAGCGGCAAGTCGAATGCGCATGGACGTCTCCCCATCTTGTCGTGTGGATGCAACCTTACAGTGCAGGGATGCCACGGCTCACAATTACTTGCGGGCTCGCGCAGTTGTGATCGACTTGCAGACGATGCTCAGACGACGCTCAGCGCCTGGCGCAGGGCGATGGCGACGCCGTTGGGGGTTGGGCAGACGGTGACGCCGGCCGCCTCCAGCGCGGCCGTCTTGCCGGCGTGGCTGCCCCTGTCGCCGGTGACGATGGCCCCGGCATGGCCCATGCGCTTGCCGGCAGGCGCGGCGGCCCCGGCGATGAAGGCGGCAACGGGCTTCTGCATGGTGCGGGCGTAGTCGGCCGCCTCCTCCTCCATGGCGCCGCCGATCTCGCCGACGAGGGCAACGGCCCGGGTGCGGACATCCTGGTCGAGCGCGACCAGCGCATCTCTTGCAGTGGTGCCGACGATGGGATCGCCGCCGATGCCGATGAAGGCAGAAATGCCGAGCCCCGCCTGCACCAGGTTGAGGCACAGCAGCGTGCCGAGCGAGCCCGAGCGCGAGATGACGCCGACGCTGCCCGGCTGGAACACGCGCGGGTTGAACGCCGGCATGAAGCCGGCAAAGCATGCGCCCACCGTGACGACGCCGGCGGTATTGGGGCCGATCAGACGCGCGCCGCGCTCGCGGGCGGCGGCGAGCACGTACATGGTGTCGTGCACCGGCACGTGCTCGGTCAGGCACACGATCGTGCCGATGCCGGCACGGATGGCGTCGAGCGCGGCCTCTTTGACGCCGAACGGCGGGATGAACATGACGGCGGCATCGATCTTGGTCGCGCGCGCGGCATCGCCCGCCGTCGCCCACACCGGCAGGCCGAGGTGTGTCTCGCCGGCGCGCTTCGGGTTGACGCCGCCGGCGAGGCGGGTGCCGTAGTCGCGCATGCGCTCGGCCCAGAACGTGCCCTGCTTGCCGGTGATGCCCTGCACCAGCACCGTGTCGCTGCCCTGCAGGATCATCGCGCCGCCTCCACAGCAGCTTTGACGGCGTCGTCCATCAGGTCGAAGGGCGTGATGCCAAGCCGCGCCTTCATCATGGCGATGGCCTCGTCCTCGTTGGTGCCGTGGATGGTGAAGATGATCGGGATCGTCGGCTTCAGGTCGAGCCAGGCGCCGATCACGCCCTCGGTCATGACGTCGGTGCGGGCGAAGGCGCCGCAGAAGTTCACCAGCAGGCATTTGACGTTCGGGTTGGCCAGCACCAGCTCCAGCGCCGGCTTGGCCTTGGTGTAGCTCTCCCCGCCGATCTCCATGAAGTTGGCCGGCCGCCCGCCGAAGTGGCGCACGGCGTCCATGGTGGTCATGGTCAGCCCGGCGCCGTTGGCGAGTACGCCGACGTTGCCATCGAGCTCGATGAACTCGAGGCCCAGGGCCTTGGCGCGGTTCTCGAGCGGGGTGAGCGCCTCGGGCGTGCCGGTGCCGGCCAGGGCTTGGTGGCGCGGGATGGCGCTGTCGTCGATGGCGAGCTTGCAGTCGAGCGCGACGAGGCGGCCGTCTTGCGTGAGAGCGAGCGGGTTGATCTCGACCAGCTCGGCGTCGCTGCCGGCATAGACGGAATAGAGGCGCCGCAGCAGGTCGACCAGCGCTGCCCGGTCAGGATCGGCGACCGGCGGCAGGGCGCGCGCGAGCGCGCCCCTCAGTACCTGGGCATCGGGCCCCGTGCGGATGTCGACGGGGAACCGCAGCAGCGCGGCCGGATGGCGGGCCGCGATCTCCTCGATGTCCATGCCGCCTTCGGCCGAGAACAGCAGCAGCGGCCCCTGGCTCGCCGGATCGTTCAGCACCGCCGCGTACATCTCGCGCGCGATCGCCACCTGGGCTTCAACCAGCACCTGCTCGACCCGGTGCCCGCCGATCGTCAGGCCGAGGATGGCGGCGGTTGCGACCCGTGCCTGATCCGGGGTCTCAGCCAGCTTGATGCCGCCGGCCTTGCCGCGCTTGCCCGCCGGCACCTGCGCCTTGACCACGCAGGGCCCGATGCGCGTTGCCGCCGCGGCTGCTTCCTCCGGCGTGCGCGCCAGCCGGCCTTCGGGCGTGGCGATGCCGGCTGCGCGCAGCAGGGGCTTGGCCGCGTGCTCCTCGAAGTTCAAGCCGCGCCTCCCCGCGTGTGCGGCTCGCCGAGCCAAACGACCGCGGCTTCGGCCGCCGCGCGTGCCTGCTCCAAGGTCGCATGGCTCAGGCCGGAGGCGAACCCAATCGGCGTCCACGCGCCCCGATCCTCCGGATCGCGCCGAAACTCCTCGTAGCCGAAGGTGCCGTCCGGGCGCCGGAAGAGATCGACGCAACGCAAGCCGTCCTCGGTCTCGAGGCTGACGAGCACGATCCAGGATTTGTCGATGCGCCGCGACAAGAACCCTGCCCTCACTTGCCCCACTTCGCCCAGTAGGCGCCGAACAGGGCTTCCTCGCTCGGCTTGTCCTCGGGGATGGTGGTGACGAGGTGCGTGACGTTGACGAAGCAGCGCCAGTTGAGGTTGTCGGAGATCGAGTTGCCTTGCCAGGTGCCGCAGCCCATCGACAGCGTGAAGGGCAGGCCGTTGTCGAAGCCGCCGCCGTTGCCGAAGGTGTGCGGCTGGTTGACGAGCACGCGCACCACGTCGATGTCCTGGGCCAGCTCGCGCGCGTGCTCCATGTCCTGGGTATGGATGCCGCAGGAATGGCCTTTGCCCTGATAGTCGAGGATGTCGCGCACGATGCGCTTGGCGTCGGCGAAGTCCTGGGCGCGGTAGACGGCGAGCACGAGCGACAGCTTCTCCCCCGACAGCGGGTCGTCCTTGCCGGCGCCGGTCTCCTCCACCATCACGAATGCGCAGCCCGTGGCCTTGGGCCCGAGCTCGAACACCTCGATCAGCGCCTGCGGCCCTTGCGCGATGACGGCGCGGTTGAGCTTGCCGTCCTGCCACAGCCGGGCAACGATGCGCGCCTTCTCGGCGGCGCTCGCCAGATATCCGCCCACGCTTTGCAGCGCGGCGATGGCCTCCTCGTAGACCGCGTCGACGATCACTACGGCGTTCTCCGAGGAGCACGACGTGGCGTGGTCGAAGGTCTTGGAAGCCATGATCTTGTGGGCAGCGTCGGCGAGGTCGGCCGAGGCATCGATGATCACGGGCGCGTTGCCGAGGCCAACCCCGATCGCCGGCTTGCCGGACTTGTAGGCCCCGCGCACGTTGACCTGGCTGCCGGTGACTACCACCAGGTCGGCAACCTCCATCAGGCGCGTGGTCGACTTGCGCGTCACCGGGTTGGGGAGGATTTGCACCAGATCCGCGGGCAGCCCGATCCTGGCAAGCTCGGTGCGCATGCCGTCGACGGCGGGCTTGGTGGCGGCCCAGGCGGCGGGCGGCGGCGCGATGATGATGGCGTTGCCGCCCTTCAGCGCCATCATCGCCTTGTTGACCGGCGTGGCGGAGGGGTTGGTCGAGGGCGTTACGGCGGCCACCACGCCCACCGGCTTGGCGTATTTGATGATGCCCTTGTCGGGGATCTCCTCGATGATGCCGGTCGATCGCACTCGCAGCAGGTCGCGCAGGGTGCCGAAGGTCTTCCGCTGGTTCTTGACGACCTTGCTTTCGACCTCGCCGATGCCGGTGACGTCGACGGCGATCTCGGCCAGCCGGCGCGCGTTCTGCGGTTTGTAGATCGACCAGGCGAGCGCGGTGACGGCCTCGTCGATGCGGGCCTGGCCGCCGGCGGCGATGGCCTCGGCGTAGGCGGCCATGGCGGCGCGCGCCCGGTCGACGAGCCCGGCGACAGCATCGTCGGCGGCTTGTTTGCCGGTGCCCGCAGGGGGTACCGAAACCCGGGACGCGTGCATGAACACCCCTTCGTCCGCACAGGCCACGCCGAGGCAGCCCGTCGCGTCATAGAGCCAGCAGGGCCGGGCTTGTCAACCGCTCTCTAGGAGCGTCGAAAATTCGCGCCGCAGAAGCACTTGGCGTGTCATCGATGGCCACCTATGCTGACCCGCAGCCGCTGTTTCATTTTCCTGGCGCGCCAACAAAACTGATTGGTCAAATGGTTTAGCCAATGATGCCCCCCTCGGATGTCAAGTAAGAGCCGCTCCTCCGCCATCGAAAAGGGCCTAGTGGTGCTCGAGGCGCTGGCCGACCAGCCGCAAGCCGTGGGCCTGCCCGACCTGGCAGCACGCCTGGGGATCGCGCGCCAGACCGTGCACCGGGTGCTCTGCCAGCTGATGCGGGCGGGCCTCGTCGTGCGCGATCACAGGCGCGAGCGCTATTGCATCGGCCCGCGGCAAACCCGGCTGGCGCTGGCGACGCTGTGCTCCAAGAACCGGGGTACGCGCGTCAGGCTGCTGCTGCGCGAGTTCGTCGACGCGCTGGGCGAGACCTGCAACATCGGCGTGCTCGACGACCTCGACTTCGTCTACGTGGAGCGGATCGAGTGCAAGTGGCCCTTGCGCATGGTTCTCGACAGCGGCAGCCGCATCGGTGCTCACGCCTGCTCGGGCGGCAAGATCCTGCTGGCCCAGCTCGATCCCACTGAGCGCCGTGGCCTGCTGCGCCGCTGGAAGCCGCAGGCCTACACGGCCAAGACGCTGACGCGGCCGGCCGAACTCGACGCCGAGCTGGAGAAGGCCCGGGCCAAGGGCTTCGCGCTCAACAACCAGGAGTTCATGAAGGGCATCGTCGGGGTGGCGGTGCCGATCGAGGACGCAACCGGCCGCGTGGTGGCCGCGCTCGCCATGCACGGGCCGCTGCCGCGCCTCTCGATCAAGGCCTGCCAGGGGCACGTGCCGCGGCTCAAGCGGGCCGCCGAGCGCATCGGCAAGGCCTGGCACGCCGATTGAGCCGGGGCCCGGGCGCGCCGCCTCGGCGTCGGCGCGACTGATTGACACCCGCGCGAGCGGCGTGGGAAGACCGGCTCAGGGAGACGTCCACGCCATCAGAGCACGTTTGGGAGCAGCGCCATGCCCAAGATGACGCCGAGTGAGGCCTTCGTCGAGACGCTCGTGGCACAGGGCGTCGGGCATGTGTTCGGCATCGTCGGCTCGGCTTACATGGACGCACTCGACCTCTTCCCCTCGGCCGGCATCCGCTTCATCCCGACCGTGCACGAGCAGGGTGCCGCGCACATGGCCGACGGCTATTCCCGCGTCTCGGGCCGCCACGGCGTGTGCATCGGCCAGAACGGCCCCGGCATCACCAACTTCGTCACCGCCGTTGCCGCGGCCTACTGGGCCCATTCCCCCGTCGTCGCCATCACACCCGAGAGCGGATCGATGGGCATGGGCCTCGGCGGCTTCCAGGAGACCGACCAGCTGCCGATCTTCTCTAGGATCACCAAATACCAGGGCCACGTGAACAACCCAGCGCGCATGGCCGAGATCACGGGCCGCGCCTTCGACATGGCGCTGGCCGAGCGCGGGCCGACACAACTCAACATCCCGCGCGACTACTTCTACGGCGAGATCGACTGCGAGATCCCGCGCCCGCAGCGCGTTGCCCGCGGCCCCGGCGCCGAGGAGAGCCTCGATGCGGCGGCCGACCTCCTGAGCCAGGCTAAATTCCCGGTGATCCTGGCCGGCGGCGGCGTCATCATCTCGAACGGTGTCGAGGAGGCCAAGGAGCTGGCCGAGTTCCTGCAGGCGCCGGTGGTCAACAGCTACCTGCACAACGACAGCTTCCCCGCCGATCATCCGCTGTGGTGCGGCCCGCTCGGCTATCAGGGCTCCAAGGCGGCCATGAAGATCATCGCCAAGGCCGACGTGGTGCTGGCGCTGGGCACCCGCCTCGGCCCCTTCGGCACGCTGCCGCAGCACGGGCTCGACTACTGGCCCAAGGGTGCCAAGATCATCCAGGTCGACAGCGACCACCGCATGCTGGGGCTGGTCAAGCAGATCTCGGTCGGCGTCTGCGGCGATGCCAGGTCGGCGGCCCGCGCCCTCTCGCACCGCCTCGCCAACCGCGACGTGGCCGCGCGCAAGTCGGCGCCCGAGCGCCTCAAGGCCGTGAAGGCCGAGAAGGACGCCTGGGAGGCCGAGCTCTCGGCGTGGGCGCACGAGAAGGATCAATGGTCGCTCGAGGTGTCCAAGGGCAGCGACCGCATGCATCCGCGCCAGATGCTGCGCGAGCTGGAGAAGGCCATGCCGAAAGGCGCCATGGTCTCGACCGATATCGGCAACATCTGCTCGGTGTCGAACAGCTATCTGCGCTTCGACCGGCCGAACTCGATGTTCGCTGCCATGAGCTTCGGCAACTGCGGCTATGCCTTCCCCACCATCATCGGCACCAAGGTGGCGGCGCCCGACCGGTCGGCCGTCGCCTACGTTGGCGACGGCGCCTGGGGCATGAGCTTGGGCGAGCTCCTCACGTGCGTGCGCGAGGACATCCCCGTCACCGCTGTCGTCTTCAACAACGAGCAGTGGGGTGCGGAGAAGAAGAACCAGGTCGACTTCTACGCCAACCGCTTCGAGGGCGTGAACCTGAAGAACCCGAGCTGGGCCGAGGTGGCCAAGACGCTGGGTGCCGAGGGCGTGGTGGTGAAGAACCTGGGTGATGTCGGCGAGGCCCTGGACAAGGCCGTCGACGCGCAGAAGCGGGGCAAGACCACCGTGCTCGAGATGCTGGTGACGCAGGAGCTGGGCGATCCCTTTCGCCGCGACGCGCTCAAGAAGCCCAAGCGCCTGCTCGACAAGTACAAGCACACCAACGTCGCCTGAACCGGCGGGGGACGACTGCGCCGGCGCCCTGCCAGCCGGCACTGGGCCCCCCGGTCAATTCCGGGTTATCAAGCCCGCGCGGCTAAGTGCCTGTGCTGCCTGGACGGAGACGTGGCCGAGTGGCTGAAGGCGGCGGTTTGCTAAACCGCATGCGCCTCCAAGAATTTCAATGACTTGTGAGCGTTTAGGCACTTTCTAGGCACTCCCCACACAGCCATGGTATGGAGTGACGTGAGGAGCTGTGGCCGAGTGGCTGAAGGCGGTGGTTTGCTAAACCATTGTACGCTGTAAAGGCGTACCGAGGGTTCGAATCCCTCCGGCTCCGCCAAGATCGATGAATTCTTCTCAACAGCGGCGACCTTTACAGAGGACCTCCTTGGCTCTCGCTGGATCGCTTTGGATGCCATAACTATGGGATTTCCGACAGAAAACCTCAAAAGACCTGCCTCGCCCGCGGGCCACCAGGATGATTCAATTCACCGCATGGGATTTCGGCGCGAACAGGATTCTGAAGGCCTTCGGCAGCGGCGGGAGGCTGGAGATGGGGCAGGGCAGGCTTTGGACGGCATTGCAGGGGATCGAGGACCATAGGACGCGGAAGGGGCGGCGCTTCCCGCTGGCGGCCATCATCGCCATTGCGCTGTGCGCCATGCTGTCGGGCGCCAATGACTTGATGGCGATCTTCCGGTGGGGACGGCGTCTATCACCCAGAGCCTTGCAGGCGCTCGGCGTGGACAAGAAGCGCAGACGAGCGCCCTGCCATGCGACGTATCATTACGTGTTCCAATCGCTTTCGGCGGAGGACTTGGCCCAGGCACTCGGCAGCCTGGTTGAGGCGGACAAGGGTCTCGGCCACGTCGCACTCGACGGCAAGCGCTTGCGCGGCAGCCAGCAGGCGACGAGCCCGGGCGTGCATATGCTGCATGCATTCTCGACGCGGCTGCAGGCCGCCGTCGGGTCGCTGGTTGTGCCTCCCGACAGCGGCGAATGTGTCGAGGCCATCGAGCTGATCAAGAGCCTGCCGCTCGAAGGCGCGGTGGTCACGGGCGATGCCGCCTTGACGTTTCGGCCGATCGTGGAGGCAATTCGAGAACGGGGCGGCGACTACTTCCTGTTCGTCAAAGCCAATCAGCCGGAACTGGAAGCCGAGCTCAAAAGGGCTTTCGGCGACATTCCCCCCTCAGGACGTGATCGCCGCCGTGCCGGGCCAGCTCGCCGAGCGGCGTGATC